>Ga0082212_10010225_pt1 | contig 12035 bp, 8 predicted proteins | sample TergutNt197P3_FD_71548 | JGI IMG/M metagenome (GOLD analysis project Ga0082212, IMG submission 71548) | Neocapritermes taracua P3 segment gut microbial communities from Petit-Saut dam, French Guiana - Nt197 P3 | ecosystem: Host-associated > Arthropoda: Insects > Digestive system > Gut ... | reverse complement strand
GATTTTTCAACACAAAATTTTTCCGATATGTTGCTCATCTACACGCCCCGCATTACCGAAAGGATAAAATTTGCGATGAATGTCGTTTTCAAACGCCATTTGAGTGTGGAATACCAACTGACCAGCGACGCCGAAATTTTCTCCCAATCATCTTCTCCAAAAATCGCTTACACATCTCAACCGTTTCTTAATGAACGTTTTATATGGCAACATCCCGTGATGACGGAAACCGAAATTTCCCAACAAACCATCGAAATATCCGAATATGAAGGCGAACCTGTTTTTTTCCCATCTCCGCAGCCGGAGGGATGGTTGCCGTTTGATATTTTTGCCGTTGTTTTTTACCTAATCAGCCGTTATGAGGAATATTTGCCCTTTGAAAAAGACCGTTTCGGACGCTTTTCTGCTACGCAAAGTCTTGCTTATCAACACGATTTTCTCCAAAAACCGTTAACGGACATTCTGATTTTAAAGTTAGCCGAAAAACTGCAATCCGCCTTCCCCGATTTTCGTTATCAAAAAACGCCGTTTCAATACATCGCCACCTACGACATCGACAACGCTTACGCCTACAAACACAAAGGGTTAGCGCGAACTGTCGGCGGTTTGTGCAAACAACTCATAAAAGGAAATTTCAAAGAAGTGCGCGAGCGGATTTCGGTTTTAACGAACCGAAAACCCGACCCCAATGATGTCTATGACCGTTTAAAACAGTGGCAGGAAAAGTATAATTTATCGGTTTACTATTTTATTCTCTTTGCAGGAAAAGGTTTGAACGACAACGGGTTATCACCAAAAAACAAACATTTCCAATCTTTAATTCAACGTCTGCAAAAAAGCGGAACCGTTGGAATACACCCGTCGTTTGCTTCAGCGACAAACAGCGACAAACTCCGGCACGAAATCAACGCACTGTCCAACGTCATCGGCGAAAAAATCACTTGCAGCCGTTCCCATTTTTTGATGTTACGTTTCCCCGAAACGTGTCAAAACCTCCTTCAAAACGACATCACCGCCGATTTCACCTTAGGCTACGCCGACCGCCCGGGTTTCCGGGCATCTACCTGTAAACCGTTCCCCTTTTTCAACCTTTCTACCAACTGCGAAACAACACTTACCCTCCATCCGCTCGCCTGCATGGACGCCACCCTGAAACGCTATCTGTCGCTCTCCCCCGAAGAATCTTTCCCGCTGATTTGCAGCCTCATAGCCCATGTAAAAGCCGTCGGAGGCACATTCATCAGCCTCTGGCACAACGAGTCATTCGCAGAACCGGCATGGGAGAAATTGTATAAAAAAACTTTGGAATATTTGGCAGATATGTAAAAAAAAAACATCAAAACTGTAACTTTTTTTCTCTTTTTTCGACTAATGTAAATCATAAAGTAATTAATTTTTAATATTTTTTTAAGATGAAAACCATAAAACTTTTAACAACAGGAATTTTATTTTTATCAATTATGAGTGTAAATGCACAAGTAACAGGTGATTGGAAAGGCGCCTTAGACGTACAAGGCATGAGTATGGAATTGATTTTCCATATAACCGACAACAACGGAACATATTCGGCAACGATGGATGTTCCAATGCAAGGAGCAACAGGAATCGACATCGACAAGGTGGCGTTAGAAAACGACGAAATAACCCTCTCGTCGGCAATGCTGCAGATGACTTTCAATGGGAAAATCGCAGGAGAGACCATCGAAGGAACCTTTGGACAAATGGGAATGTCATTACCTTTGACTTTGACGAAATTTGAAAGCAAACTGCCCGGCGACATCTCGTTACCCTCGTCGGACGAAGAACTGAAAAAGTTAATCGAATACGACAAAGGCAACTACAAATATACCGTAGAAGACTATTGGGCGCGTCCCAAAGCATCCGGTTTCAAACTTTCGCCCGACGGCAAATATATGTCGTACAGAGAAAAAGACGACAATAACAAACAACACATCTACGTGAAAGAAATTGCCACCGGAAAAATACAACGGATAGTGGAAGAAAAAGAGGAACTTATTCGCGGTTACGCATGGGTAAACAAAAACCGCCTGCTCTATTGGATGGACAAAGGCGGTAACGAAAATTACCACATTTACGCCGTAAACCTCGATGGCTCAAACAATATTGACCTTACGCCGTTTGAAAACGTTCAGGCAAATATCCTCAATATACTGAAAGAACAACCCGATTTTATCATTATTCAACTAAATAAAAACAATCCGCAAGTTTTTGACCCTTACAAACTCAATATAGTAACGGGTGAAATGACGCAACTGTATGAAAATAAAGATATTGAAAACCCTATTGTCGGTTACGATTTCGACAAAGACGGCAACCTTCGCGCATATACACGAATGGTAAACGGCATCGAATCGGAACTTTTCTACAAAGACCTCACAACCAACGAATTTAAACTCATCTATCACGGAACATGGTATCAAGGTTTCAGCATTGCAGGATTTGATTATTCAGGCAAAAATCCCGATTTATCTTACGTAGTAACCAATGTCGGCAGCGACAAAGCGCGCATTGTGCTTTACGATTTCAAACAAAATAAAATTGTAGAAGAAATATTTTCACACCCCGACTACGATGTTTCGGACATCAGCCGTAGCCGCAAAAGAAATTATGAAATTGACTACTTCGCTTACGAAGGCGAAAAAGAGGTAACAATTCCGGTCAGCGATTTTTACAAAGATTTTCACAAACGCATGGAAAGTAAATTTCCGGGAAAAGAGTTTGGCATTGCCGATTTCGACGATGATGAAAATACTTTTCTTGTTTTCGTTCAAAGCGATAAATTGTATGGCGCTTATTATCAATATGATACAAATACAAAAGAGATTACGCTTTTATACGATTTAATGCCGCAACTGAAAGAAGAAGACATGGCTGAAATGCGTCCGATAACTTTCAAAAGCCGCGACGGACTAACGATTCACGGCTACATCACGCTGCCCAAAGCCGCTCTCGAAGGTAAAAAAGTACCGTTGATTGTCAATCCTCACGGCGGTCCGCAAGGCGTGCGCGATTCGTGGGGTTTTAATCCCGAAGTACAACTTTTTGCCAGTCGCGGGTATGCCACATTGCAAGTAAATTTCCGTATTTCAGGCGGATACGGTACAGAATTTTTGAAAGCCGGATTCAAACAAATAGGACGTCAATGTATGGCAGACGTGGAAGACGGCGTACAATACGTGATTGAACAAGGCTGGATTGATAAAGATAAAATTGCCATCTACGGCGGATCCCATGGCGGTTACGCTACCTTGATGGGCTTGATAAGAACCCCCGAACTTTACGCCTGCGGCGTGAACTATGTCGGCGTTTCCAGCATTTTTACATTTATGAAATCCATACCGGAATATTGGAAACCTTACCTCGCCATGTTAAAAGAGATTTGGTACGACACCGACCTTCCCGCAGAAGCAGAAATAGCCAAAGAAGTATCGCCGGTATATCAAATGGATAAAATCGTAAAACCGTTGTTTGTAGTGCAAGGCGCCAACGACCCGCGCGTAAACATCAACGAATCCGACCAGATTGTTGTAAAACTGCGCGAAAAAGGCTTTGAAATACCCTACATGGTAAAATACAACGAAGGACACGGCTTCGGACACGAAGAAAACCGAATGGAACTATACAAATGTATGCTGGGATTTTTCGCCCTGCATTTCGGAAATCAATAGAGTTTGCCTTCCACCACCACCACAATCTCGCCCTTTGCCGGATGTTGCGTATAATGTTCGAGAAGGGCGGTTAAGGTGTTGCGTCGATTTTCTTCAAAGAATTTTGTCAATTCTCTTGATACACAGGCTTTTCTGTCGCCTCCGCAAAACTCGGCAAGTTGTTCTAATGTTTTACAGATGCGGTGCGGCGATTCGTATAAAACGAAGGTATAGGGCAGTTGCGACAAGAACGCCAATCTGGTTTGTCGTCCTTTTTTATGCGGTAAAAAACCTTCAAAGAAAAAACGGTCGCACGGCAATCCCGAATTGACCAAAGCAGGCACAAAGGCAGTCGCTCCGGGCAATGTTTCTACGGGAATATCTTCTTTCACACATTGGGAAGCCAGCAAAAATCCCGGGTCGGAGATGCCCGGCGTACCGGCGTCGGTAACCAACGCCAGCGTTGTACCGGCTTTCAGGTGGGAAATCACATCTGCCGTTTTTTGATGTTCGTTATTTTGATGATAAGAAATTACCTTTTTGTGAATATCGAAATGCGACAACAATTTCGCCGTTACCCGCGTATCTTCCGCCAAAATAGCGTCCACCTCCTTCAACACCCGCAACGAGCGCAACGTAATATCTTCGAGGTTGCCAATGGGCGTAGGTACAATATAAAGTTTTGACATAACTTCGCTTGTTAAAAATTGAGGTCAAAAGTACGAATTTATTTCAATTACGAATTAAAAATTACGAATTACGAATACAAAAAAAATAATTTTCAATTTTCAACTCTCAATTTTCAATTATTTTGTATCTTTGCACTTTTATTTACGTATTCATTAAAAACGTGTAAATCATGGGATTGTTTTCATTTCTCACCAAAGAAATAGCGATAGATCTTGGCACCGCCAACACCGTAATATATTGCAACGATAAAGTTGTCATTGACGAACCTTCCATCATTGCGCTGGATTTGACTACCGGAAGATTAAAAGCAGTAGGCAAACGCGCGCAACAGATGCACGGGAAAACGCACGAAAATTATACGCGCACCATTCGTCCTTTGCGCAATGGCGTGATTGCCGATTTCAGGTCTGCCGAGTTGATGATCAGAGAGTTTATCCGGAAAATACCGGGGGTAAAATCAATGGGCATGTCATCGCTCAAAGTGGTAATTTGTATTCCGTCGGGCATCACCGAAGTAGAAGAACGGGCGGTAAAAGATTCAGCCGAACAAGCAGGCGCCAAAGAAGTAAAACTGATTCACGAGCCTATGGCGGCTGCCATCGGAATAGGAATTGACGTTTTAGAACCTATCGGAAACATGGTAGTAGATATCGGAGGCGGAACGTCGGAAATTGCCGTTATTTCTCTTGGAAATATCGTTGTCAGTCAATCCGTTCACGTTGCCGGAGATGCCTTCAACGAAGACATCAAGGAACACATGAAGAGAAGGCATAAAATCAATGTAGGCGAGCGCACAGCAGAACTTATTAAAATGGAAGTCGGCGCCGCTTTGACAAAGTTAGATAATCCGCCGCAGGATATTAAAATACAAGGACGCGATATGATGTCCGGTATTCCCATAGAAGTTACCGTAACCTATTCGGAAATAGCCGAATGTCTCAACGAATCCATCATGAAAATCGAAGAAGCAATGGTTTTGGCATTAGAAAAAACGCCGCCGGAACTCTCTTCCGACATCTTCCGCACGGGAATATATTTAGCCGGAGGCGGCGCTCTGTTGCGCGGATTAGATAAACGGTTACAGCAAAGAACTGATTTACAGGTTCATATAGCCGAAGACCCCTTGCGCGCCGTAGCACGCGGCACGCAGATAGCCTTGAAAAATTTCAACACATTTGACTTTTTGATTAAATAACTTTGAGCCAAACACGCCAGCACTCCTTTCCCAACGGTTTACGTCTTGTTTATCTGCCGTGGAACACTCCTGTATCGCACGTCGGCGTACTCATCGCCGCCGGCTCGCGCCATGAAACCGCCGAAGAACAAGGATTAGCCCATTTCATCGAACATACACTCTTCAAAGGAACGCAAAAACGCTCCTCCACCGAAGTACTCATCCGTTTGGAAGCAGTAGGCGGCGAACTGAACGCTTATACATCCCGCGAAGAAACAGTCGTTTACGCCAGTTTTTTGGCAACCCATTCATTGCGCGCACTCGAACTGCTGAGCGACATCGTTTTCGACGCCACTTTCCCCGAAAAAGAGTTGGAAAAAGAAAAAGAAGTTGTCATTGATGAAATTGACGCCTACCTCGATACCCCTTCCGAACAGATTTTCGACGACTTCGAAGAACTGCTTTTTCCCAATCAACCCTTTGGCGCCAACATTCTCGGAACACCCAAAAAAGTGCGCTCGTTCACACAAAACCATGTTATTCAATTTGTTAAAAAACATTACGTTCCCGAAAATATGGTGATAAGTTACGTCGGAAAAACACCGTTTGAAACGGTAAAAAAACACGTTGAACGCCTTTTTACCCGACACATTGTCCCACTCGCTTCCGTTATCATTCCGGCGCAACCTGCCGAAAAATTTGAGGTGAAAATAAAAAAATCGACCCACCAATCACATTGTATCGTGGGCGGCGTTGCCCCTTCGCTACATTCCAACGAGCGCGTACCTATGTTACTCTTAAACAACCATTTAGGCGGACCTGCCATGAGTTCGATATTAAATATGGCGTTGCGCGAAAAAAACGGACTCACCTATAATAACGAATCACATTACTACGCATGTGACGATACGGGAATTTTTGAAATTTACATCGGAACAGAAACAAAAAATATTGATAAGTGCTTGAATATCATTGAAAAAGAACTCCGTAAAATAACTTCCGGTACTTGTTCCGCCGCCACATTAAAACGAATGAAACAACAATATTGCGGACAAATTGCCATCGCCTCCGACTCGGGACTGAACCAAATGTTTAACATCGGAAAAAGCGTGTTGCGCACAGGAAAAGTTTTGGAATTTGACGAGATATTTCAACAAGTAGAAGATATCACCGCTGCCCAACTCCTCGAAATAGCCGAAAAATATCTTGATTTTAATAGATTCAGTTCTCTGATTTTTACACCGAAAAAATGAACGAAGACGCCTTTTTAATCGCACCCGAAGTTGAACGTTATTGCGAAGAACACACCTCCGCCGAAACCGAAACGCTGCAACAACTTGCCCGCGAAACGAACCTTAAAATGTTGACGCCGCAGATGTTGAGCGGAAAAATACAAGGACGTTTTCTCACCATGATGGTTGAAATGATGAAACCCAAAACCATCCTCGAATTAGGAACTTTTACCGGATATTCCGCCATCTGCATGGCGCAGGCGCTCCCCGAAAACGGACTTTTAATCACCATCGACGGCAACCCCGAAGTAGAATATTTAGCACAGAAATATTTTTCAATGAGCGGATTGGAAAACAAAATCCGTTTCATCAACGGCGATGCTCTACACATTATCCCTACCTTAAACATGACCTTCGACATGGCTTACATCGATGCCGACAAAGACCACCTATCCGAACACTATCAAGCAGTTATGAAAAAAATGAACGCCGGTGGCATCATCATTGTGGACAATATATTATGGTATGGAAAAGTTATCGACTCCCAACAAAACGACCGCACAACTCAAAAAATCCGCCAATTTAACAACATGATACAAGATGACAACCGCGTTACCAACGTCCTGCTACCTCTGCGCGACGGCGTGATGATGATTAAAGTTGAAAATTGAAATCATACCCCACATCCCACAAAAACAAAGCCTCCGCAGGTGCTGATGCGCCCGCTTCCTGCCGATCTTTCGACTCAATGATGTTTCTGAACTTTTCCAAAGAAATATTGCCGTAGTTTACTTCCAACAAAGTACCGGCAATGGCGCGTACCATATTTCTTAAAAAACGGTTTGCCGTAATCTTAAAAACCCAAATATGTTCCGTTTCCGTTTTTTCCCAAACGGCTTTTATTACTTTACAATCGTTGGTTTTGGTGTCGGTATGCAACTTGGAAAAAGCCGAAAAGTCGGTATATTCCAACAAAATTGCTGCCGCCTCGTTCATCTTGTCAAAATCCATTTTACGATAAACCGGACAGGTAAATTGTTGACGGAAAGGGTCTTTGCGGGTAGATATATAATAATGGTAAGTTCGTGAAACGGCGCTGAAACGAGCATGAAAATCGGCAGGGACTTTAAAACAATCGTAAATAAAAATGTCTTTATTCAAAAAAGCGTTCAATCGTTTCACCAAAAACGCTTCATCAAATACGGTTTCGGTGTCGAAATGCGCATAATAGAGCGCAGCATGAACGCCGGCGTCGGTACGTCCGCATCCGGTCAAAGCAATATTTTCGCCCAAAAACATCGAAAGAGCCTGCTCCAAAACCTGCTGTACCGTAACAGCGTTAGGTTGAAACTGCCAACCGTGATACGCTGCGCCGTTGTATGCCAATTTCAAAAAATACCGCTGCATCGGTTACAATGAAAAGGTCATTTTTTCTATTTGTATTCCGGAAATTTTACGTGTCGCTTTCTCAAACGCCGCAATCTCATCAGCGTCTCCTACCATTTCCAACAACAAAAGTCCTTTGATTTTCGGTATCTCATAATGATTTTCGTGCAAGCCAAGCCGCGTGCGAATTACATTACCATACTTTGTCAATAACTGCTGAAACGACACAATATCATCTATTTCATTTCCAATAAGAATACCCAGAATAACGATTTTATCCATGATTTTAACTTTCGGCAAAAATACAAAATAAATTGATACTTCGGCAAACTCAGTAACAACTTCGGCAAACTCAGTAACCAATCCGCTCGCGCCGATTTGTAATCGGTGCGTCCTGTAGCGGTCCGCTCGCGCCGATTTGTAATCGGTGCGTCCTGTAGCGGTCTGCTCGCGCCGATTTGCAATCGGTGCGTCCTGTAGCGGTCTGCTCGCGCCGATTTGCAATCGGTGCGTCCTGTTTTTTATTGTTTCAAACACCCGACAGGCACAACCAGCACGCCGTCTTTTCGGCGATAAGCATATTGTCCGCCGGTTAATACCATCAAAAATGATGGTTCCCGCATTTTGTCGAAATCTATTTTACTTTTAAGTTTCAACAAGTTATCGGCGGCTTTCTCAATCTGTTTGTTGCCCAATTTCACTTCAATGGCGCCCCATCGTCCGTCGCGAAGTTGCACCAATAAATCGGCTTCTAACCCCATTTTATCGCGAAAATGAAACACTTCACCATCATTGTGTTGCGCATAAACCCGAATATCGCGGGCGCATAATGCCTCGAACAGAAATCCGAAATATTCAAAATCCTGCAACAGCGCTTCGGGATTGATACGCATGACTGCCGTTGCAATCGAAGGATCAACAAAATGATGTTTCGGCGAGGTGCGAATCGCTGTTTTTGAACGTAATGAGGGCGACCACGCCGGTAATGGTTCCACAACAAAAATTCGACGCAAAGCATTGTAATACGTTGCAACCGTTTTATCTGAAATAGTCGTTTCCGTTGCCTCAATATCATGGAGTATCGTCTGAAAAGAGGCTGTTGTAGCGATATTTCTGGCAAGAGAACGCAAAAGTAGCCGCACGCGATTAGGATTTTTCTCTGCACCATCAACCCGCGAAATATCTTGATTAATAACGGATTCCACGTAATCAACCGACATGCGCAACGCCGTTTTGTCGGGCTTCCCGATGGAAGCAGGAAAACCGCCGCGACAGATAGCAAAAGATATTTTTTCAATACTTAAATCCGACAAACTTTCAATATCATCTTCTCCGTTAAACAAATCCGCCAACGAAACCGTGCCGTTCGACTCTTTGGATTCGTATAAACTCATCGGACGCATCAAAATGCGGGCAAAACGCCCCGTGCCGGTGTGCGCCGTTACATTGTCAGACGGAACAGCCGAGCCGGTAAGAATAAACTGTCCCGACAAAGCCCGTTTATCCACTTCAAAACGTACTGCGTCCCAAAGTACCGGCGCCATTTGCCATTCATCAAGCAAGCGAGGCGTTTCACCTTGCAACAATAACGAAGGCTTCGTATCTGCCATTTGTTGATAAGAACGGGCGTTGTCGGGGTCTTGCATAAACAAACTGCTCTTGGCAACATGAACGGCGGTACTTGTTTTTCCACACCATTTTGCCCCTTCAATCAACACCGCGCCCATCGTCGAAAGCGCCTCTTGCAATTCTAAATCGCAAATCCTTGATAAATAATTGTTTCCATTCATTTTAATAAAATTTTCGGGTGCAAAGATACATATTATTTCCTAATTTGGCAATGTTTTACTTCCTGATTTGGCAATGTTTTACTTCCTGATTTGGCTTTTTTTTAATTGACAATGGAGAATTGACAATTGACAATGATTTTTCTCCCCGTAAATTCCCGTCATTGCGAGCAGAGCGAAGCAATCCAGAGTTAAACGATGATATTTTCCTTTTTTCATGTTTATTGCCATTTTGTTATTTGTTGCCTTTTTACTCTGGATTGCTTCGTTCCTCGCAATGACGTTGTATGGGCTATCAATCATGCCCATCTTATAAATCTTATGAAAATCACAGTTCAGACAAAATCACAGTTCAGACAAAATCACAGTTCAAGCAAAATCAAAATTCAAAAAAAAAATTTTTTTACATATTAAAAAAATACGTAACTTTGCCCCGATTATTTAACAGTTAAGGAGAAAACCTTATAATTTATATTTTTTAACAATTTTATTTTTTTTAGTTATGGTAAAATTTTTTACAAAAACAGTTTGCATAGCGCTTATTAGCGTATTATGCGTAGGTCTCAACGCTCAAAGTTTCAACGGGGCAGCTCCTTCAAACAGAGCAATCCCCTTTGAACAAGTAGCACAATCCATGGATAGCGATGTAGCACATCCTATGGAAATCCCCGCTCTTCTTTCGACAAGAGGAAACATAGCTCGCGGTGTAGGCGCTTATAACATCAGTGGGTACATTCAGTTCGATTGTGAAAACATTAGCGGCTATACGATGATTGCCTCCGGATTTGCAGGTTTCGGCGGAGCTTATTACGACGAAGTGTACTACAGTTACAACACCCTGGATAATGGCGATGGAGCATGTCAATTCCAAATCGTTAATCCGGAAACAGGAGCAATTATTAATACTGTTACCAGACCGGAATGGTATGGGCAAGTTATCGGCGCTTTATCTTACGATTATTCAACCGATGTAATGTATGCTATACAAAGCAATGCAACTACAATGACAACCAAAATTAACACTGTTAACCTGGAAACCGGAGAACTTACTTTGGTGTCCACTATTAGCGGAGCGGGTTTCTGTCTTGGTATGGCTATAGATATAACAGGACAAATGTATGTTTTGGAAGGTGGTGCATCTGAAAATGCAAAATTGTGGTCTGTAGATAAAGCTACAGGCGCTGCTACTTTAATTGGTCAAACAGGAAAAATAGCCAACTATGCTCAGTCAATGGCATTTGACTATGATACCGAAGAGCTTTACTGGGCTCAACTTTCCTCCACATCCGATATAACATGGAGAACGATAGACGTTTTATCAGGCATGTCCACTCAAATTTCAGCTGCTCCGGGAGAGATATGCGGTTTGTATTTCCCCTATACCCACGGCAGTGGACCAACTTACTGCCCCGTTGTTACCAACGTAGCCGCAGAACAAGCTGTGGGAACATGCGCCAAAATCACTTGGACTGCTCCTTCCGTAACAACCGATTTAACCGGTTATAAAATCTATGAAGGCACAACAGAATTAGGCGAAGTAGCCGCCGGAGTAACCGAGTTTATCACCGGTAGCCTTTCAGCAGGCGCTCATACTTTCGCTGTTGAAGCTATCTACGACGACGAATGTACACCTAAAAAAGTTACTGCAACCGTTACCATTAAAACCTGCGGAAACGAAATTACCGGCGTAGCCGTTGATTACACCGATTGCAAAGCAACCGTTACTTGGGATGCTGCTGCAAAATCAAGAACAGCGCTTATTTATCAAAATGGCAGTATGGTTACCCATCCGGGAGCAGGTTACAACGGAGGCGATGCAAGCGATGTTGAAGCTATTGCCGGTGCATCTACCTATGGAGGCAATGCACTTCATAATGCCGGTAGCGGCTATTATTGGCTGGCTGATGATTTTGTTTTAGATGCAGAAACAGCAATTGAAACGATTGATTTCTTCACCTATCAAACAGGCGCTTCTCCAAACGGAGCTTGTCCTATCAACGGCATATATGTAGCAATTCTTGATGGTGCACCCAATGCAGGTGGTACTGTTGTTTGGGGAGACGAAACAACCAATCGTTTTGTATCCGGCGTCAACTCC
>Ga0082212_10010224_pt1 | contig 12035 bp, 8 predicted proteins | sample TergutNt197P3_FD_71548 | JGI IMG/M metagenome (GOLD analysis project Ga0082212, IMG submission 71548) | Neocapritermes taracua P3 segment gut microbial communities from Petit-Saut dam, French Guiana - Nt197 P3 | ecosystem: Host-associated > Arthropoda: Insects > Digestive system > Gut ... | reverse complement strand
ACCGCCGCTTATTTTGCGCTCTTTCAGAAAATTGATGGACTATTGTTGTTTGATCTCTATGATAAGACCGATTCTCGTGCATACGCAGCTGTTGCAACAAGCCATAACTTTCTTTACCCCAATAGTCAGCGTGCGATGCACTTGAATAACCTGGCATTGCAATCATTGAAAGTGATTCGTAGCGAACGCGTAATAGATATTGATGCAAATGAAGTTGATTTGTTGGACATAGAATTGCCGGATATTTCGGGCGAAAACATCAAACTTTCCGACATTGCAAAAGGAAAAGTTGTGATTCTCAATTTTACTGCTTATCAAACTGAATTTTCACTCGAACTAAATCAGATATTGCAAAATACCTACGCCAGGCATCATTCAAAAGGATTGGAAATCTATCAGGTATCGTTAGACGGTGATTTACATATCTGGAAAAATACAGCTTCTAATTTACTATGGATTTGCGTACATGATCCACAAACAGTAAACTCTTCCTTTGCCGCTCTTTACAACGTACAACAATTACCGGCCTTGTTCCTGATAGATAAAAAAGGAGTAATAGTAGAACGTATTGAAGATATAAATACGCTTGAAAATGATGTCCTTTCGCTATTGTGAAAGGTGCTGTCATCGTTATAGAATATCCTTATTTTTGGAAAATTTAAACAGGCTCTAAATCTAATTTTTAAAAAGGTGCTGTAAAACATAAAAAAATAAATGCAACATAATTGTGTTTTGCAAAAATATTTGTATCTTTCCTGCAAAATTATTGATGTTTTGGATTATTTGTATAAGATATTTTATAAAAATATTTAATATTCATGAGCAATGTTTTCGTATCATTATTGGATTTGTTGTTAAGAGGTATTATTTCGTGAATTATCCTGTTGTTTGAATCTGTGGTTTTTTATTTTAAAAGCATCAGTTTTTTTAAATTTACAGTATCATGAGATTTTTTGTTATTTTTTTAGCAATATATTATTTTGTTCGATTGTTTGGGCACAGCAGGGTCGCTATATCAGTGGCCGCATTACTGACGGTGAAGATGGCGCTTCTATTCCCTATGCTACGGTTTTTTTCACCGGTACGACAGTTGGCACAACAACGGATTTGGATGGTAACTACCGGATCGGGATACCGGGAGAAGGGAGTTACAATCTGTCAGTGTCTCATGTAGGATATCAAGCGGTTACCAAAGATATTGAACCGGGCATGACATCTGTGGTATTTGATGTTGCCATGCAGATACAGGAAATAGAAGGCGTGGAGGTATCTGCACGGGTTCGGTTTCGCCGAGCGGATATCAATCTTTTTTGGAAGACAGTACTTGGCAAGAATCCGTCCGGGAGAACGATTCAGGCAACCAATCCAGAGACAGTGTATTATTACTACAATTCCGAGACTCAGATACTTAAAGTTACCTGTCGCGAGCCGCTGCAAATCGTCAACTACGAAACAGGGTATCATATTCATTGCGTACTTGACCACTTTACGCACGATTACAGCACAGGTATTACCAATTGGAGTGTGCAAAGCGTTTTTACAGAACTTGAACCCACTAACCTCAGACAAAAAAACAACTGGGAGAAAAAAAGAGAGGAGATTTATAATGTTTCGCTTACGAAATTCATCAGATCGCTATATAATAATTCATTACAGGACGACGGGTTTGTATTGGCTGATTTTATTACGACAGCCGACCCGTCGAACCCTTTCCGACTCTTTATGCAAACACCGGACAATCTTTTATCGACAGGCTCAAGTGACAACGGTAAAACATTGAATTTGGCTGACCACCAGCTTTTGCTTATATGTTACGGCAGGCCTTTAACCGGTAATGATTTGGAAATGTTGATGCGTTCACAACACCAAAACGAACCAACAAATATATCAAGTAGCAGCTTATCGTTTAGATCATCGTCTGAGCCAGCACGGAATGCTGTCACTCCCCTGCCTTTTGCCTCTTTAATACCTAGATCGGTAAACGCTACCGCCACCATAGATTCAGGGGCAGAATTAGCATTACGGTCAATTGCACAAGGCGACCGGTTGGATAAGATTGGTTTATACAGGAACCTGTTATTAGGTAATTCCATTCGACTTTTCCCTGACGGTACCTACACTAACAGACTTCAGATGGCGCCTGTCGATGCATCGGAAACGCTTTTGGGGCTTAGCCTGCGTTTGCCGTTGGAATACTATCCTGAAGGCTCCATACTTTCGGCAACGGTCTCGGATGCTATTTTCGAAGATTCTGCAAATATTTTGGTCGATATTGATTGGCATTTCAATGAGCAGTTGCGTGTATTTCCACAGGAAAAGATACACCTGCATACCGACCGTGATTTGTATGTACCTGGCGAAAAAATTTGGTTCAAAGCCTATATTGCCGATGCGAATTCGCACCTGAGTTCAGCTTACAGTGATTTTGTGCAAATAGAATCAACCGAAGTCGATGGTGTTATGCAGCAAATGTCGGACAACTACAGCTGGTATGTGTATGTAGAGTTGATTAGTCCTGTTGATACGCTTGTGAGCAGGGTATTGATTACTCAAACGGGCGATGAAATGTTTTACGGCTATCTGCCATTACCGGCAATGGTTTCGGAGGGCGATTATACGCTACGCGCCTATACACGGTATATGGAAAATTTAGGCGATGAGTACTTTTTCAAAAAAAATATCAGGATTGGAAATCTAAATGGGGGAAACCAGGGAAGCAGGGAAAGCAGTGGAAGCGGGGGAAATCGGGAAAACAGTATAAATACTGCAAATCTTATGAATCCTGATAATTCCGGTTCAGACTATGATGTTACTTTTTTCCCCGAAGGCGGCAGTCTGCCGGGAGGCGTTGTAAGCAAAATTGCCTTTAAGGCGCTCAACCGGAGCGGTTATCCTGAGACGGTATCCGGTTACATCGTTGATGAGTACGGCGCTGAAATCACTGCCGTACAGACATACCATGCCGGTATGGGCGTTTTTGCTTACCTGCCGGAAACAGGGAAAAGATACCGTTTGAAATGCATCAACGAGACCGGCTTGGAGAAACTGTTTGACCTTCCTCAACCTGATCCTCGAGCATATTCGTTGGCTGTTTCCATGCAAAACAACAGCATCAGGATTGGCGTACAGAAATCCGTTCAATCTCCGGATATACCATGTTACCTGCTTGTTCATTGTCGTGGCAGCGTGCTTTATTTCGCTGAATGGGCTAATCTGCGAACAGCCTCGTTTGATGTGGAACAACTTCCTGCCGGCGTGATACAGGCAGTATTGTTTGACGGGCAAATGAATCCGTTGAGCGAACGGCTGATATTCAGTAAAAACGACGCCTGTGTGGAGATAGATTTTCATACCGACAAAGACGCCTATCAAATGCGCGACAAAATTATCGCCACACTGTCATTTCCGGATACACTTTTATATACCCGTGCCGGACATTTTTCGATTGCAGTCACAGATGACAGGGACATTGCTGTCGACGAATCTACTACGATACTGTCAAGTCTGTTGCTTTCTTCCGAGTTGAAGGGTTATATCGAAAATCCGGCTTATTATTTACGGGATGATGTTGCCATGGATTTACTGATGATGACACATGGTTGGCGGAGATACAATATTCCGGAAGTGGCTAAAGGGCATTTGGATCATCCGCGGGTTCCATATCAGGTATTTCAGGGAATATCCGGTCGAGTAACCGGCTTGCTGAACAGACCTGTAACCGACAGTGCAATAAGTATGTTGATGAGAGGCACGGAAGGCAGTGATTACAGAGTTACGACGACTGACAGCAACGGATCGTTTACCGTTCCTGATTTGGTATTTGCAGACAGTACTTCCATCTATATACAGGCATCAGGCCGGAATGGCAGCGATAATGTCACGCTTGTTGTGGACAATGAGTCTTTTCCCTCGTTGGTTTATGCTCCGCAAAGCCTTCATTCAAGCCTGAAGGCTAAATCCGAATCTGAGGAAAGCGCATTTGTTGCGAAAGCGGAGCAACGCATGAAATTTGACGAAGATATATGGACGCTGTATCTCGATGAAGTAATAGTAACTGCGTCAAGAATTGCAAAAAGAGATGATCCCAGATTGAAGAATTGGGCAAATACATTGTCGGACTACACCATCACAAGAACAGATATAGAGCGTATGAATCTTTTAAATGCATATGAATATCTTATGACCCTACCGGGCGTAACGGTATCAGAAGATTCTAAGGGGGGTATGCTCATTGTGATCAGAGGAAGTGGCGTGAGTGCGAGCTATGTCCCACCTCTTTTGATGATAGATGGGGTATATAGTGATGATTTTGATTTTTTAAAGACAGTCAATGCAAACACATTGGAAAGTATTGATGTTATTGCAGGTGTTGGCGCTTCTTTGTTTGGATCGCAGGGCGGATCCGGCGTAATCAGTATTACAACAATACAGACAGTTAGCAATTTAAACAGTCAATCCGCAAAATCCAACCATTTTGTTTTCACACCGTTGGGCTACCAAAATCCGGTAGAGTTTTATTCGCCCAAATATGAATCATTGCAAGCCAGACAATCTAATATTCCCGATTATCGGACAACCATTTTTTGGAAACCGGATGTGGTTATTTCGGAAGAAGGGGAAGCGTCCTTTGAATTTTACACCTCCGATATGCCAACGACGTATTCTGTCGTTATTGAAGGATTAACCGATGATGGCAAAATCATACGGCAAGTGGAGAAAATAAAGATTAATTATTAGCGGTTAGTAATGGGTAAAATTAATATGTATGGTTTACGATACAAAAGAGAATACTTGGCTCTGGCAGATTCAATAGCAATAGAAATTTCCCACACAGAGGCATAATTTTCAATTCTCAATTGCTTCCCATCGGAAAGCCAAACATGGGCATATTTTTTAATACTATTGTAAAGTCTCAAATTAAATTTGTATCTTTGCGCCCTTAAATGAAGTAATATAGAAAAATAAACATAAAAAATGGCAACATTAGAGAAAATTAGAAATCAGGCAGGATTATTGGTTATTATTGTCGGTTTGGCGTTGTTTGCTTTTATTATTGGTGACTTTCTGAATTCGGGTTCGACCTATATGAGACAATCGCAAGATCATGTGGCAAAGGTAAATGGAACTGTTATCCATTATCAAGAATACATAGATCGGATAGAAGAAATGTCTCAAATATATAAGATGCAATCGAATACGAACAATTTGACTGAAGAACAGAATAATCAGATCAGATTGAGTGTTTACGATAACATGGTAAATGAGATTGTATTAAAAGGCGCTATCGATAAGTTGGGCATAACAGTTACACCTGAAGAGTTATTTGACATGATTCAAGGAGAAAATATTTCACCCATGGTGCAACAATTTCCTTTTTTTACCGATCCTGAAACAGGCGTTTTCAATAAAATGAGAGCATTGAGTGTTTTAAAAACAATTGAGGATTATGAATCTATTGCTCCTGAATACAGAGGTGAAGTCGAACAGGTTCGCGATTATTGGCTGTTCTGGGAACGTAACATAAAAACACAAAGTTTGCAGACAAAGTATTTGGGTTTGCTGTCGAAAGCGGTTGTGGTTAATCCGCTTGAAGCGAAAGACGCCTTTGAATCAGCGCTCGAAAGTTCGGATATTGTCTATGCCATGCAATCATTCGCATCGATTCCGGACGCTGAGATCAATGTAAGTGACAGTGATATTAAAAATATATACAACCAACGTAAAGAGCAATACAAACAACAGGAATCCAGGGTATTCGACTATATATCAGTTGAAATAAGACCGAGCCAGGATGACTATGAACAAGTTCAGGCTGAAGCGAATAAAATATTAGATGAGTTGGTGGTAACTGAAAATATTGAAGAAGTGGTCAATGCAACCTCAGAAGTGCCTTTTTGGGATGCTTTCGTTTCTGTAAACGGATTAGATACCGACATGCAGGCATTTGTTGAAAACGCGGCAATAGGCGATATTGACGGTCCGCTTTTCAGAGAAGACAGTTACCGGATTTTTAAGTTGATGGACAAAACAATCGCTGCCGACTCAGTCAATGTAAGCCACATTCTTTTGAGTACCCAAAATGCAAGCAAAGAAACAGTGGAAGCGATGGCAGATAGTTTGATTGGCGTTTTGGAAACAGGAGGCGATTTTGAACTGTTAGCTGCCCAATATTCGATGGATCAAAGTGGACAACAGGGAGGCGTGCTCGGATGGTTTACTGAATTGGAATCCCTGCGTTATTTCGGCATTGAATTTAAAGATGCTATTTTTGCTGCCCCAATCAATCAGCCTGTAATACTTTCGTCTTCTTATGGCGTGCATATTCTAAAAATAACAGAAAAAACGAACAATGTTCCCAAATATAAATTGGCATATATTCATTTATCGGTTACGCCAAGTTCGAAAACAATTTCAAAACTTTACAACGATTTGAATCAGTTTATCTCGATTAATAATTCCATAGAAAAAATGGAGGCGGCTGCAACAGATGCAGGATATATCCTTAATTCCAATGTTCAAGTTACTGCGGATGAAAGATATCTTGGAGCAATACCCGACGCACGTCCTGTCATACGATGGGCTTTTGAAAGCAAGAAAAAAGGTGAAATATCCGGAATTTTCGAAGGCAAGAATCATTTTATTGTTGCAGCACGCAGAGGCGCTTTGCCCGAAGGCTATCAATCCATTCAATCATTAACGCCTTTATTGAGAATGGAATTGGCTGCCGAGCTGAAAGGAAACAAAATATCTGAAGATTTGAAAACTAAAAACCTCCGCACAGTATATGATTATGCAGAGGTAATGGGAACACAGGTAGATACGGTAAGATTTATTGATTTTACCACATCGCGTATTACAGGAATCGGTTCTGAGCCTAAACTGAATGTTTCGGTAATGTTTGCGCCACTTAATCAGGTAAGTGGACCGGTAGTTGGCAGAAATGGCGTATATGTTTTCAATGTGATAAACCGGAATAAGAGCGACGGCAATTATGATGAACAGAATGAAATCAATAGATTAGAATCCGATATTTCATACCGTGCCGGTTATGCTGCCTACCAATCATTGATGGAAAATGCCAAAATAGAAGATAATCGCATAAGATTTGAATAGAATATAAAAATAAATAAGAGCTGTTGTGTGAAACGCAACAGCTCTTATTTATTTTTTGGGGGAAGCTGAGGAAATGGGGGAAATAGGGGAAGCCGGGAATAAGGAAACAAAGCCTTGTCTGTCAGGCATGACATTGGAAGAATTAAAAGGCGTAGCCGTAAAAGCCGGATTGCCTGCTTATGCCGCGCGACAAATGGCCGATTGGCTATACATAAAAAAGATCACCTCTATTGCCGAAATGACAAATATCGCCGTTAAAAAACGCGATTTTTTAGAGGATAATTATGACATAGGCATATTTCCGCCCGCCAACAGGTTGGTTTCATCCGACGAAACAGTCAAATACCTTTTTCCTGTTGAAGCAGGTCGGTTTGTCGAAACAGTTTACATACCATCCAATGATCGCTCAACACTTTGCGTATCATCCCAGATCGGATGTAAGATGAATTGCATTTTTTGCCGGACGGGCAAACAGGGATTTGCAGGTAATCTGACGGCCCCGGAAATATTGAATCAAATCCGGTCGGTACAGGAATCGGATAAACTGTCCAATATTGTTTTTATGGGGATGGGAGAGCCGTTGGACAATACCGGCGCCCTTTTTCGCGTGCTGGAAATCCTCACATCGCCTTATGGTTATGGGTGGAGTCCCAAACGCATAACCGTTTCGACTGTTGGCATTCTCAAAGGCTTAAAACTTTTTTTAGATACAAGTCAATGTAATTTGGCTGTCAGCATCCACTCGCCATACCCTGACGAACGCCGCCGGTTGATGCCCATAGAAAAAGCCAATCCAATCAAAGACATTATCCAATTAATCCGGCAATATGATTTTTCACACCAACGGCGGGTCTCGTTCGAATATATATTGTTTGAAAACATAAACGATTCCGTACAACACGCAAAAGATTTGGCCAAATTATTGGCAGGTATCCCATGCCGCGTGAACTTGATTAACTATCATGCCATCCCTGACGTTGCGTTGAAAAAAACCGGTCCGAAAAAGATGGAATTATTTCGTGACGTACTGAATACAAAACATATTACATGTACAATCCGCACTTCGAGAGGCGAAGATATAGCGGCTGCGTGTGGTATGCTGTCAACGGAAATATTGAAATCCTCAAAAGAAAAAACTACATAAATTGCCTTTTTTCCGGCAGAAAATGCTAATTTTGTCAGCATAAACAATAAAAAATATGAAAACACTGACTTTTACTTCAATCTTAGCTTTCCTGTTCTTATTGCTTGGAAGCTGCGACAACAACCCGACAGGTATCAGAGCTACCGGCGTGGCTTTCGATATTGTAGTTGTAGCCCACCCAACGACATGGAATAATACTGCCGGCATTTTAATCAACGACGAACTAACGGCGCCCGTTCCGGGGCTTCCACGAGATGAGGCATTTATGCGGGTAACGTATGTGCCGACACACGAATTTAAAGGGATGCTGACTTATGTGCGTAATATTCTCGTTGTCAATATTGACGAATCTTTATATACGAAAGTATCCATGAAAATCGAACGGAATCGCTGGTCGGTAGGACAGGTGGTAGTTTTTGCCAATTCTCCATCGGAATCATTACTGGTCGATTATCTGAAAGAAAATGAAGGCGTACTTATCAAATTTTTCTCAAGAACCGAAATGAACCGCATGGCTGATGAGTTAAAGCGATCGTACAACATTCCTGCAATGGAAAGGCTTAATTCGCAATTCAATATTCAAATGAATATTCCTACTGATATCAATGCTTTTAATAAAGAAATAACCGATTTTTTCTGGGTATCGAACAATGCCAATGCCGGACGAATGGATATGGTTGTATATACATTTCCTTATACCGACCCGCTGACATTTACCAAAGAATACCTGCTTTCTATGCGCGATTCTATTTTAGGAGCCAATATTCCGGGATCATTTCCCAATTCTTACATGTCAACAAATGCTATGTTTACCACCTATACCCCTATTACTTTGTATGGCAAATATTGTGGCGTGTTACGCGGAATGTGGGAGATGAAGGGTGATATGATGGGCGGCCCGTTTGTCAGTTTTGCGCGGTTAGATGAAGTAAATAATCGGGTTATTGTAGCCGAAGGGTTTATTTACGCCCCCGAAACAGACAGAAAAAAGAATATGATAAGGCGATTGGAGGCCTCGTTGCATACATTGCGTTTACCGGATGAATTTAATGCAGTGTTAGAGAGCCCTGAAATTAACGAATAATAAAGAATGGATAAAAAACGGATTAAAATAGGGATTACCCATGGTGATATAAATGGTATCGGATATGAGGTCATCCTGAAAACATTGGCTGATGATAGGTTGACGGAATTTTGTACGTTGATTCTGTATGGTTCGCAAAAAATAGCGCAATATCATCAGAAAGCAATGGAACTGCCGGCTATCAATTTCAAAATCATCAGCAAACCCGAAGAGGCTGACGCAGGGAAAATAAACCTGATCAATTGTGTAGGTGATAACCTGAAAATTGAATTTGGACATTCGACGCCTGAAGCTGGCTTGGCTGCATATCAAGCGCTCGAAGCTGCTACCGGCGACCTCAAACGTGAAGCAATCCATACATTACTGACAGCGCCCATCAACAAACACAACATCCAAAGCAATGATTTTCATTTTCCGGGACACACCGAATATTTGGAAAAGGTGTTTGATGACGGGGGAAAACAACAATCAATCATGATCATGTTGAGCGAATCGCTACGGGTTGCGTTGGTTACGACACATATTCCGTTGGGCGAGGTAAAAACACTGATAAGCAGGGAATCTATTGTAGCAAAATTGTCTCTTTTCAATACCTCTTTGATCCGGGATTTCGGCATCATAAAACCTCGTATTGCCGTTTTGGCCATCAATCCTCATGCAGGAGATAACGGCGTGTCAGGTAGTGAAGAAGAGACAATCATTATACCGGCCATTGCCGATGCGGAGAAAAGCGGAATTATGGCATTTGGCCCCTATCCGGCCGATGGCTTTTTCAGTGCGCAATCATTTCATGAATTTGATGGCATTTTGGCCATGTATCACGACCAGGGATTAATTCCCTTCAAACTGTTAGCGAGCGAAACCGGCGTTAATTATACCGGCGGTTTGCCGGTAATACGCACATCGCCTGCACACGGTACGGCCTACGATATTGCAGGCCGCAATCTTGCATCGGAATCATCGTTTAGAAATGCACTCTATGCTTCAATCGATATATACCGAAAACGCACATCATACCGGGAAATGACGGCTAACCCTTTACGCAAACATTATTTTGACAAGAGCGGAGATAACGTAAAACTCGACCTTATGGTAGAAGACACGAATGTATAATTTTTGATAAAAAACTATGTTTAAAAACAAGACAATTGTATATACTTCAGGCACATTCGACCTGTTTCATTATAATCATTTGCGCATGATAAATTATGCGCGCAGTTTGGCTGATATTTTAATCGTAGGCGTCAGTACGGACGAGTTGGTTTCGTCGTATAAAACGCCGCCAACCATCCCTTTCAATGAACGCCTCCAAATTATTGAGGCATTGAAAACGCCGGATATCGTGATCCCCCAACACTCGCTTGACCATTCGGAAATTGTTAAAAAACTGAATATTGACGCTTTTGTGGTAGGAGATGACTGGTTTGGAAAATACGATTATCTGAAAGAGTTGGGTGTGCAGGTCTTTTATTTTCCTTATGGAACAGGCGTTTCGTCCTCTTCGTTGAGGAAAACGATTTATGATTCGTACGAAAAACATTTATCTCAGGAAAGACAGGCAAAACCGACTACTGTGGTCAGTCAAAATGTAACCGATGCAGCGTTTGCTCCGGGCAGTAAGATGTAGAATATGGCTAAAAATGCGTTAATTACAGGTGGTACCAAAGGAATCGGAAAAGCAGTGGCCATTTGCCTGGCACAAGCAGGCTACGATTTATTATTGACCTGTTTTGGAGATACGGCCGAAGAAATACAAACGGCTGAAACCGAGTGTAAAATTTATGGCGCAAATGTAACAGTGTTGGAGGCAGATATTTCCAATAAGCAATCCATTGAAGATATAAGCAAGGCGCTTGCGTCCAAATCAATAGCATTGGACACAGTCGTACTCAATGCGGGGCTTACCTATCGCGAAAAGTTTGAAAATATGGTATTGGCCGAGTGGGAACGTATGTTCTTTGCCAATGTGCATTTCCCTGTTTTTCTGCTGCAACAAATTGTCGGTCGTATCAAACCCGCGGGAAGCGTCCTGTTTACAGGTTCATTGATGGGCGTCGAACCTCATGCCACTTCGCTTTCCTACGGAGTGACCAAATCGTCCGTCCACGCATTGACCAAAAATTTAGTTAAATTTTTGGCTCCTTATCATATTCGCGTGAATGCTGTTGCGCCGGGTTTTGTCGACACCGAATGGCAGAAAAACAAACCGCAAGAAATTCGCAGGAATATAGAAAAAAAAATAGCTTTAGGTCGTTTTTGTACTCCCGAAGAATTAGCCGATGTATATAAGATGTTGGTCGAAAACCAATATATTAATGGCGAAATCATCGTAGTTGATGGCGGATACTCATATCAATGAGTTAAGAACTAAGAGTTAAGAACTAAGAGTTAAAAATAGATAGATGAATGAGGAATTTACATCATCGCTCAAGTCGGTTGAAACAGAAAATAAGATAGATCTGTATTTTTACCGGCCCATTGGTTTCCGAATTGCGTGTGCTTTAAAACGTACGTTTATTACGCCGAATATGGTAACCGTCTTTTCTATTTTTATTGGCGCCGGTACAGGCTTTATGTTTTATTTCGACAACCTGACTTGCAATCTGATCGGTATTGCCCTATTGGTTACGGCTAATATTTTAGACTGCGTTGACGGCCAATTAGCGCGTCTTACAGGCATTAAATCGAAGATTG
>Ga0082212_10010223_pt1 | contig 12035 bp, 6 predicted proteins | sample TergutNt197P3_FD_71548 | JGI IMG/M metagenome (GOLD analysis project Ga0082212, IMG submission 71548) | Neocapritermes taracua P3 segment gut microbial communities from Petit-Saut dam, French Guiana - Nt197 P3 | ecosystem: Host-associated > Arthropoda: Insects > Digestive system > Gut ... | reverse complement strand
CGTGCGCCACTGGGGCGTGGAAACCGCCGGGCGCTCCTCATACCCCTTCGCCTGGTGGCGGTACTGGTAAGATGTATAATATACCCGTTTCAGATGATACTTGCCGTAGAGCGCGTGGGAAAGGTTCAGGATGGTAAAATCGTCCTCGTTGGTGCTGCCGGCCATGAGCTGGGTCGTCTGGCTGGCGGCAAAGGCCGGTTTATGGGGCCCTGCGTCCTCTTTGGCGCTTTGGATCAGCCGGCTGATCTGTCCCATGGGGCGCAGGATGTTTTCCCTATTCTTATCGTGGGCGATGACGCCGTAGCCTTCGCTTTTGGCCACCTCGATGTTGACGCTCAGGCGGTTGGCGTACAGCCCGGCCTGCCGGATCAGCTCCGGGTCGCAGCCCGGCATGATCTTGGCGTGGAGGTAGCCCCGGTAGCCCAGTTCCCGGCGCAGGATGCGCATGGTCTCTATGATAAGCTCCTCGGTGTAGTCGGCGTTTTTATAGATGGCGGAGGTGATGAACACCTTGCCGCCGCTGGCGCGTGCCGTGTTCATAGAGAGTTGCGCGAACTCGCGGGGCGAGCTGGCGTAGCGCGTCTTTTCGCCGCGGCTGCACCGGCAGCCACAATACGAGCAGTTGAACACGCAGTCGTTGGACAAAAAAACCTTGGGCGCGGTCGGCGGCCCTTTGGGGGCCCGGATGCCTTTTTGTATCCGGTCAAAGTCCGGGGCCTCGTTGTCGGCCACGTCAAAACATGCGTCCTGCCGCATGAGGGCCATTTTGTCTTCGGCCGTCAGTGCCTGTTTCAGATGGAGATTGGCCATGCCCACAACCTCACGTACATTTGTTTGTCATAATTATATCACGAACAGGCGTTCGATGCAAGTCTTTTTAAAAAAACTCCTTTTCAATGAAGTAAGCGGCAACGCGATGGCGCTGCCGCTAGGGTAAATACTGTTTGGGCTTTTATAGGGTGGCAATCCTCCCGAATATATCTTTGGCATCTTTCAGAACTTGCTCCAAGGTTTCCGACCCGTGGCCCTCCAGCGCGAACACGGGAATCCGGCTGAAGGGCGCATCGAAGGCCTTCAGCGTTTGACCGCCGTCATAGAGCCTGCCATCGAATATATCCCGCCACTGCCCTCTTGGCAGATATATATCCCGGCAGGTTTTGTCCTCAAAGACCGGGGCGGCCAGCAGGGCGCAGCCCAGCAGATACGCGTCCTCTATATTCCATGTGTTCGCGTCGCCCGGGTCATAGAGCCACAGGTGGCGCAGAAGCGGCATGCCCGTCCCACAGGAAACCGCGGCCTGCTCCAGCAGGTAGGGGCGCAGCGCCTGGTGCAGCTTGGCGTATTCCCGGTAGATGTCCTTGATGGGCTCGCCGAAGTCATAGGGGCGCGTCACGGTGCCGTGGGTCTGCATGTTGGAGCTGAAGCAGCCCATCTGCGCGCCCCGGATGAACACGCGCTCCTCTATGTTGTTCCCGGGATCCCTCGTCGGCTTGTAGCCCGACATGTCGTAGCTCATGAAGGGGATCCCCGACAGGCCGCTGCTTAGGATGCCCGTCAGGATCACGCGCAGGAACCGCCATTCCCGCAGCTGGTCCCCCGCCCAGAGGAAGGGATAGCGCTGCGCGCCGATGCCGCCGCCCCGGGAGAAGCACATGCCGCCCTCCGGCCGATGTTCCTGGTAATAGCGGTACATCAGCGTGTTGTAGAGCGTGGGATACCAGTGGTGCGCGCCGGAAACGTCGCGCCCGTCATGGAACTTGAGGGGCTTATGGTCGGGGAACTGCTCGCAGAAGTCGATCTTGCAGCCGTCCACGCCGATCTCCTTCACCAGGCGGCCCCATACGAAATCGTACCACCATTGCATGGCCTCGGGGTTCGTGATGTCCAAAAAGCGGCACATGCGCGGGTTGGGATGGTCCTCCGGGTTGTAAGTGGCGGTTTCGGGCAGCAGGGTGCCGCAGTCCGGCTGCTTGACCATATATTCGGGTCTGCCGTACTCCGCATACTCGCGTATGCGCGCGCAGCCCTCGTAGAGCATCACCTTCTTATCCCTCGCGTGCAGGGCATCCGTCACCTCTTTCAATGCCGGGTAGGAGGCGGCGTCATAGGTGGGCCAGCCCTCCAGAATCGCGGCGTCCCAGGGGAAATCGTTGCGCTCCATCTGCCGGGCCATCTCAAGGACGCCCTCCGCCGTGCTGAAATCGGGCCAGTAGCGGCACACCTGGATGCCGAACAGCCAGGGCGCGGGCATGGGCGCGGAGCCGGTCAGCTGCGCATATGCCTTCAGCGTCTGCGCGGGGCCGCCGATGAAAATATACAGGTCCAGGGGCGCGTTCATGAGGCTGAATTCCCAGGCGCCGCTGTCCGAGGCGCCCAGGTCGAACACGGAATGCTCGTAGCGGTTGAGGAAGAGGGCGTAGCCTTCTGTGCTGTGGATCAACGGGATGGGCACGTAGCTGTTGCCGTCCGTCCCGCACCATTTGTCGATGGCCATGATCTCCACCCGACGGCCTCGCTGGTTGGCCGCGTTGAACTGCTGCCCGCAGCCGAACAGGGCCTCGTCCGGCGAGAGCTTGCCGCGTATGGAGATGCTTTCCCCTTTTTGATCAATCGTCAGTCCAAATGATGAGAGGATGTATTCCGCCTGTGATTTCTCAAAGGGGAGCTGCGCGCTTAGGTAGGACTCTCCCAGGTCTTTCGCGAGGGTTTGCGCCGCCCCCATATCGGAAAACACGCCGTCCGCCGCGCTCTGCAGCCGCCACATGCTTTCTTTCGCCAGCGTCAGGCGAAGCTGGAGGCCGGACGCATGCCAAACGAGCTCGTTCACTGTCATTTTGCGGAGACCGCCTTTCTATCCAAACGGATTGATTTTGTTCCAAAAGGCCGCCAGGGGATTCATAACCGACGCCAGCCAGGTCAGAAACCGCGCCCGGAAGCTGCCGTCCAGGGTGGGCTCATACTTCAGGCCGATGGTCAGGCGGTTGTAGAGGGCAAGGTCCGCGCCGCCGTTCTGGAAGGAATACCCGTTGTAGCGCATCATGTTCACCGCCGTGACGCTGCCGCCCGTGGTTACCAGCATGGGGGAGTTCTCCAGCAGGTTGTCCGCGCCGATGTTGACCAGGCGCACGCCGCTGTCCTCGCTGACCAGGAAATGCTTCGCGCCGTAAGCGAAGGTGTTGAGCACCAGCTGATTTTCGGCCCCCTGCGCGCGTATGATCTTCGACATTTGCCGCGTGATGGGGTTGATCAGGGTGGAGAACAGCTGCTCCTCGCCCACCGGCCAGCCCGCGATCTGGAAATCGTTGCGGAAGGCAATGTTGGCATTCTGCAGGCAGCCCTCCACCATGCCGTTTTTGCCGCCCACGGCCATGGTGTTGTTGTAGCACACGCCCACCAGCTTCTTGATCAGGTGGCCGTTGCAGCCGCGGAAATCCACGCCGTTGTAGCTGCCCGTGAAGCAGACATTCACGGCATAGACGCCCTGCGCCGCGCCGCGCACGGTGTAGTTGAAGGGCTTCACGCCGTCCGGAACAAAGATGTTGCCCGGGTAGACGAAGCGTAGGTTCCGCAGCCCGGCGTGCGCGCCCGCCAGGGTGATGAGGGCCTGCCCGCTATCTGCGGCGGCATCGGTAGCGGCCTCGCCCCAGTCGGCGTAGATGAGCGTGCCCCGGGAGGAGTTGATCTGCTCCCGGGTGGCAACGCTGCCGCTGCCGCGCAGCTCCACCCCTGCGGGGACGGTGACGGGCCGCTGCAGCAGATAGCGCCCCGCGGGCAGATAGACCACCCCGCCGCCCGCGCTGCCGGCCTCGTCGAGGGCCTGCTGCAAAACAACGCTGATGTCGCTCTCCCGGTTGTTGTCCGCCTGGACGATGAAGAGCGCCGCCCGGCACTTCACGGGGGCGCGGTTGTAATTTATATCGAGCTCGCTCAGGCCGGCGCAGTACTGCACCACTTTGCCGCAGCCCTTTACCTTGCCGTCCAAGGTCACGTCCGTAAGCTTGACATAGCCCTTGGCGTTGTTCTCCACGGCGGTGCAGCCCGCGATGGAGCCTTTGGCCACGGCCATGCCCCAGCGGTTGTCGATGGAGTCCACCAGCAGGCCGGTGACGCAGTCCGCGATGTCCACGCCGACCATGGAGCCGGCGAACTCGATGCGCCTGCCCTTCACGATGTGCACGCCCGTTTTGCAGCCGGAGACCGCCAGGTTCGCGAACTCCGTCCACTCCAGGTCGCCCAGGATCAATCCGGTGGCGTGCGCTTTCGTGTAGGCGTCCAGCGCGCCCCTGTCCGCGGCGGCGAGGCCCGCGCCCGCCTGGGACCAGTACTGATTGCCGATGCTGACGTTCTTCCAGGTCCCCACATCGGATTGGTTGTAGGCCTCCGCGCCGACATGCAGGAAGGTGCCCTTGAAGCCCTCCGCCGTCATCATCTCGTGCCCCTCGCCCGTCACGCAGACCCCAAGCCCCCGGTAGCCGTTGATCACGGTGCAGTTCACGACGGACTGCAGCATGAAGTCCGCGCCGCCGCCGTTGACATAGAAGGCGAAGGGGTAGGGCTTCACGTCCGCAAGGCTCTGGCTCGGGTAGTACACGGTCAGGCCCATGGCGCCCGCGCTGCCGCCCACGGTGAACAGGGCGGGGGTGGCCGTGTCCGCGCTGGGTACGTCGGCCAGGATGACCGTGCCGTAGTCATTGCCCGTGTCCGGGTCCTGCCAGTCGCCCCGCAGGGTGACAAAGGCAGGAATGCGGATGGGGCCGGTCACCAGATAGCGTCCGGCGGGCAGGAAGACCGTGCCGCCGCCTGCGGCGTAGCAATCATTCAGCGCATCCTGTATGGTTTGCGTGCAATCCGTCAGGCCGCTTCCATCGGCCGCGTAGGGCGCCTCGGTGAGCACGATGTCCGCGATCACCACGTCGTCTGTGGGATAAACGGTAGCTACGATCCGCGGCGCCTGCGGCAGGGGTGTATAGAGCGCCGCAGCGGAAAGCGGCGCGCAGCCGATGAGCAGCAGGGCGGTCAAGGCGGCAACAAGAAAATATTTGGGCGCTCTGAACATAGGACTACCCTCCATGTATCTCTCCGTTTTTTGTCTTCAAAAAGGCACAGGGAACCCGCCCGTGACCAGCGCGGCGTAATAGGTGTACGGCTGGTGGGTGTCGTTGATGGAATACCGCGAATGCGGCGGGAGCCAGCCCTCGATGAAATAGTCCGCGATCGCCTTCACGTCGTTCCCGGCGGGGAGGCGTTTCAGCGCCGAGCCCAGCGAGGCCCCCAGGTCCGCCAGCCCCAGCGCCGCCGCGTTCCCGATATATTCCCGCATGAACCCGTGCATGGTCAGGTCCACCTCCCCGGTGAACCGGCCGTGGTCGGGCGCCATCTCGTATTCGATGGTGTAGTAGTCCTCCACGCTGGGGGCGAGCAGATAGAAATCCTCCAGCACCTTTTCGGTGGCGGCCTGGTCGAACGAGGGCGCCCTGCCGTACGACAGGCTGATGTCGGTATCCACCAGGCCATGAAAGGCCTCGTTGGTCTCATAGAGCCCCTGCGCCGACGCCGTGAAGGTGGTCCCGTATTTGCCGTAGCCCCAGCGCGCCATGGGCACCTGCGGCACGAAATCATCCATGAAGCAGAAGTTGAAGATGTTCTTGTCCTGCGTCGGCGTGGTGGTGTTGTTGGGCGTGGCGAAGGTGTAGCAGAACACGCTGCCCGCGCCGCTTTCGAGCGCCGTCAGGTTACGGCTCAGATCCGCGGCGAAGAGGTTCGCCACCGCCGCGCCCCGGCTGTGCCCCGTCACGAAGAAGAGGAGGTTCTCCAGCCGGTGCTTTTCGACATAGGCCTCCACGCCCGCCTGCAGCGCCAGATTGGCCTTCTGGAAGCTCTCGTGGCGCTCGCAGCCGCGGCCCACGTCCATGTTGCCCCGCCATTCCAAGCCGTCGGTGCCGCGTAGCACAACCACCAGCAGCGCCTGGCCTTCGTTGACATGCTGCCAGGCCAGGGTGTAGCTGATGTCGTCCTCCTCCCCGTTCCCGTAATTCTCGGATTCTATCGCCTGATAGCCGTCCTGGGAAAGCTGCGCGTGCAGGCTTTCGGGCACGGGAGGGTCCTCCCGCTCCGCTTTGCAGTAATAGCTGCCGTCGGGGCCCCAGGCGCTTTCGTCGTAGGCAAGCAGGGCATAGAGCGCGGCCTGCTGCGCCAGCCCCTGGTCGTATTGGTCCGCGCTGTAGCCCCAAACGAGGACCGGCTTCGTGCCGCCCGCCCGCCGGGCTGCCGGTGTAGCCGACGCGACGGGCGTCGGGCCGGCGTCGCAGGCGCCGAGCGCCGCTGCCAAAATCCACGCCGCCATTGCGATAATGGCTGTCTTTTTCATCGTCATCACGTTCCCTTCCTTTCTGTGCGCAAAATAAGGCACTTGGTGTGATCAGAAGCAGGACAGCAAGATTCGCAGCAGCCGCGCAGCCCAATCATAGGCCGCCACGAAGAACGCCGCAAGCCTGTGCCAGAAGTCCGGCGCGGGCTCCTCGCCCAGAAGGACCGGCGCACTGAGCCAGCCGCGCGCGGCGTCGCCCACACAGGCGTAGTAATCCCGGTCCTGGTCGAGCCCCTCAACGGTGACGGCATGCCTGACCGCCTGGAGCTCCTCCCCCATGAGAACCGTCAGCCCCAAGTCCAGGGCATTGATGAGCCGCACGCAGTCCTCCGTGCGGGCCGTGACCGTCAGACCGGTGGCCAGCGGCTGTTGCAGGCCGCCCGCTTCGAGCCCCAGGGAAACAAAAATGTCCGAGGCGGTGACGCTGCGTTTGGTGTACCAGGTGACAACGGCGGATGTCCTATCCTTGCTGCGCTCCACGGTGACATCGAAGGGCGCGCGGTAGTCGCGGTTCGCGCCGATCTCCACGCCGCGCGGGCCATCGTAGACCAGAACGGCGTCTCTATCGCCCGTGGGCTTGCGCACCAGCACCATCTCGTTGATCAGCAGGTTCAGCGTGCTATTCAAGCTGGCCCTGAGGTCGGCGGGCAGCGCCAGCCCCAAGATGGGCCTGGCGGCGAACACAATTCCCTTGTAGCCCAGCGAGCGCAGAAGCCCCGCCACACAGCCGCGGGAAAGCGTGCCGCGCACCGCGCCCAGCAGGACATTCAGCAGGCAGCCGATGGTGTCGCGGCTCAGCTGGTTGACAAAGACGGATTTCGCGTTGAGCTTCAGCGCCGGGAGCAGCTCCTTGCCGATGATGTCGTCGATCAATAGTTCCGTAACCAGGCCCAGCAGCTCATCCAGCAGCGCGCCGGACTGCGCCTTGCGGATGACGTCCATGAAGAAGGCATCCTTGGTGTAGTCGCCCACGTGGCCGTAGATATACGCCAGCGCGCTGTTGGCGAAATCCTCGAAGGTGCCCGGCTTTTTGGCGTCGCCGAAGCCCAGCGTGCCGATAAACGCCGTGCTGGGCAGCCTGGAAATCTGGTGCCCGAACACCTTGGCGAAGACGCTGCCGATCAGGGCCTCCAGCCGCGCCGGGTTGTTGATATACAAGGCGTCCACCTGCGCGAACAGGTCCTCGATGAGCCCCATGATGTTCTTCTCCGAAAAGACATTCCAGTCCCCCAGTGCCAAGCCGCCGCCCAGGGCGCCGCGCAGGGTCTTCTCTATGTCCATGCCCGAGGCCTTCAGAAAGGCGTTGACGCCGCCCGCGCCGGCGATGCTCTCCAGCTGGCCGCGCAGCATGTTCGAGACGTTATACGCCGCGAAGGCGGAAAGCCCGGGCGTCTCCCCGTTGGCCGCCCAATAGCTGACACGGAATCCGGCCTTCGCGTAGGGCTGCGGGATGGCGGTCCCCGCGAAGATGACGGGCCCGGCCTCGTCCGCCGGGAAGGAGCGCACGTCCGCCGTGATCTTGCCGGCGTTGGCGCTGAACCTGATCTCCTTGAGGGTGTAAGGGTATGTGGATAGGGAGGAGCAGGAGATGTCGTAGAGGACTTCGCCCTTGTCGCTGATCGCCTCGCCGGTCTCCTCCACGTGGATGTGCCCGGAGAGATAGAAGTGCATCCCCGCGTCCGCAAGGGCTTCACGCACCTCCCGGTAATCGTCCAGCATATAGGTCTTGAACAGGCTCTCCTCCAGGCCGATGTGCTCTGTCAGGTTGTGGTGCCCCATGCCGATGACGGGTACGTTCGCCGTTTTGGCCTGGCCCAGTTCGTCCAGCAGCCACGCCATCTGCGCCTGGCCTATTCTGCCGATGCGGGTATCCAGCGCAAGCAGGCGGAACCCGTCCAAATCGGCGGCGTAGGAGAGCCAGCCCTCCACGCCCGCCGGGGGGAAGGAATCCGCCAGGTCATAGCCCAGCTCGGCATAGATCACCCGGAATTCCTCCGCTGTGACCGACGCGGTTATACTGGCCGTTCCGCCGGAGTAGTCCTTCGCGCTGGCGCCCCTGCCGATGTCGTGGTTGCCGGGGATAACGGCCACCTCCACGCCGGTTTTTGCCTCAAACGCCAGAAGATAATCCGCCAGCAGCTCATGGCTGAAGCGCTCGCCGTCCCGGGTCAGGTCGCCCGGCACCAGCAGGTACTTCATGCCGCATTTGGCGCGCTCCTCCAGCGAGGCCAGGGCGGCGGCAAGCAGTGCCTCCGCGTGCGCAACGGGCCAGCCGTCGCTGCGGTTGTCCTTCCGGAAGGCTTCGCCGCCCCCGCCCGTTTTTTCTTCGGGATAAAAGTGCGCGTCGGACAGCACGCCTATGATGACCTCGGCTCCCCCGGCGGCCCCTGCGGGCGCGGAGAAGGGGACGCTCAGCAGCGCCAGCAGCAGCGCCAGGGCCAGGGCGGCGCAGGCTTTGGAAAATCGCATATCGTTTTCCTCCATACAAAATCTCAAACAACGCGACAGTGGCGGCACATGTCGCCTCTGTCGCGTTCAGGAAGCGCTTACCAGCGGATCAGTATCGATAGCTCGTTGACCGCTTCGGCTGGCGCTGGGTCGTAGGTGAGGGCGCCCTTCGCGGCCTGCCCGGCAAGCGCGGTGAGCAGGCCCTCCCGCATTGCCTCGTCCGCCGGGGTGATGATGGTCTCCAAGGTCAGCCGCTCGGAGGTGTAGACCTGGCTGCGGATTGCGAAGCCCGTCATCCACCAATGGTCTATCGATTCCCGTTCCACCAAAACGATGTCCTGGCCGCTGTCGTGGGCGGTGAGCCGGAAGGACATGCCGATGAGCTCCTCGTCCGTGGCGCAGTCGTAGAATTCGATCCAACGGTTGGCTGGCATGTTGTAGAGCCCGATTTCCCCGCCGGTGGTCATGAAATAGCGCCCCTTCCACAGCTGGAGCATCCATTTCTTGCCCTCATAGGGGAATTTCAGGCGCATGGTGGTGACGTTGACCATCTTGGTCGTCCTCAGCAGCAGGTCGTCATACAGCTTGCAGTAGCCCAAAGTGCGCTGGAAGCTGCTGGCGTTGGTATAGGCGTAAGAGTCCATGAGGTTGATATTGTAGCCCAGGCCGCCCACGCCGCCTTTTTCGCCGAAGTCGCCGGTTTCCTTATTATAGATGGAATTGGTGTTCAGCTCCCGCTCGCTGCCGTCATCGTAAATAAAACGCATAAAGACGCGGTAGCGTTCGGTATCCGGGATCTGGTCGGCGAAAAAGCGCACCTCCGCGGGCATCGCCACGGAAAGGCCCAGCAGGCGGTAGATGGCCATATTGAAGCCCGAAAGGGTATTCCCCTTCGCAACCAGGCTCTCCCGCTGGCCGTAGAAGAAATCCGGGAAGATACCGACAAGCCAGCGGTGGAAGAAATAGAAATCCGGCAGGGAGGAGGTCACGTCCTGCACGCGGAAGCCGCTGGCCGCCTCCAGGCCCTCGAACATCTCCGTAAGGGTTTCGTCATAGGTGATTGTGAAGCGGGGGGTGAGCCCCAAGCCGATTTTTTTCGGCCCGTTCCACATGGGGGTGTCGTATTTCTCCGCGGCCGCCCCCACGTTGGAAAACATGATGATAAGGCTGATAAACGCGGAGATGAACGTGTTGAGTATGGTGAGCATACAAATCCCCTTTCAATACATGTCCAAATTATAACAGATGAATTCCACTCTGTCAATTGACAAAATTTTTGCTATATGATAGAATCATTTTACGGTTGAACTATGGGGATGGGGGGGCATTTGAATTGAGGCGAATCAAGAGGATTCTCAGCGCCGCGCTGGTTGCGGCGATGCTGTGCGCAATCGCGCCCATGGCCCGCGGGCAGGAGGGCCTCGCCGCGATGGACGTGAGCGGGTACCTCAAAATGGAGCTCGGGGGCGGCTGGCACGCGCTGTACTATGACGAGGACACCGATCACCCGTCTAAGGCCTTCGAGCCGGAGTCGATCGCCAGCGTGTTCTCGCAGGGGACGATCGACCAGGCCCTCGCCGCCCTGAAAAAGCTGAACATCGACGGCGCCGTGGATATTCTCCTGAATTCGCTCAAGGCGTATGTGGAGCCGATCCGCATGGACGAGGATGGCGAAAGCGTGGCGAAAAACATCTCCGCCGATGGGAATATGTATAGGCCGGAGGCCATACAGGGCGACACGGTCCGATTCGGCTGGGACTGGCGGCGCAGCCCCATAGACAACGCGGATAAGCTGCACGAATATATCCAGTGGCTGCGCACGCAGCGGCCCGGAGACCCCGCGCTGGACAAAATCAACTTCCACGGCCTGAGCGGCAGCGGCCCTGTTCTGATGGCCTATCTGGAAAAATATAAGCTGGATGATGTGGCCAGCCTCTGGATCGACGTTTCGATGCACAAGGGCACGAGCATGTTCGGGGAAATCGCCAAGCGGAAGATCATGCTGAACGTGGAGGCGATCGCCAAGTCCAACGCGATAGGCTTCAACGAGCTCCTCCGGTTCGATGTTTCCTCCCTGCAGCCGCTGCTGCGCATCCTGTACGAGCCGGGGTTTCTCGACATCGCGGAGCGCGGCGCGAAGCTTTTGCTCAATCCCCTGATCGACCGCATCGACAAGGAGATCGTCACCCCGCTGTTTTTCAGGATGCCGCAAATGTGGGCCTACGTGCCCGCGGAGGACTACGCGGCGGCAAAACAGGCCCAGTTCGGCGGGGACCCCCGGTACGCGAAGCTGGTGGGGAAGCTTGACGCTTATCACAGGATCCAGGTGAAAGCGGACGACATTCTCCGGGACGCCGCGCAGCATGTGAAGGTTGGCGTGTGGGCGGGGTACGGCCTTCCGCTGCTGCCGCTGGGGCCGAAGGCGGCCACGCAGGGAGATTTCCAGGTGGACACCGAATATGCGAGCCTGGGCGCCACCGCCGCGCCTTACGGGAGCACGTTTTCTTCCTGTTACAGGCAATCTGACAGCAACTGCGGCCACGGCCATATTTCACCGGACCGCGTCATCGACGCCTCCACCTGCCTGCTGCCGGAGCAGACCTGGTTCGCCCTGAATAAACCGCACAGCCCGGAATACAGCTATTCCGGATGGTACGAATGGTTCCTGCAGACGCCGAACCCCACCGTGCATAGCAGCGAGAAGTACCCGCAATTCGTCAAAACGGTGACGGTGGCGAAAAGCGCCGTCAACGGGTATCGCGGCGAGTACATCCCGCTGGTGGTGGAGGCAGGGGAGGAAACAATCCTGGATAAACTCAAGGCCTGCCTGTTTTGGGTGCTGGAGCACTGGCGCAAGCTGGTGAGGCTGGCGTTCTTTTGGGTGAGATAATCGCAATGAATGGCCTGTGCGCTGCCGCTTAGCGATACATCCTTTGCAGCACGGCTTCGCAGGCGCGCGCGGGCAGCACGCGGCGCAGGAGCAGCACGAGCTTATAGGCCGCGCCCACGGTAGTACGCACGGGCGGGTTCTTTTTTTGCGCCAGCCGCAGCGCCGCGATGGCCGCTTTTTCGGGGGCCGCGCCGTTTTGCTCGTCCCGGGCCATGCGCGCCACGGCGGCTTCGCAGCTCCCCGCGTAGGGCGAACCCTCCGGCGCCGCCATGCGCCGTGCCCCGGTGAAGCCGGTTTTCGTGTCGCCCGGCTCGATGAGGGACGCCCGCA
>Ga0082212_10010222_pt1 | contig 12036 bp, 10 predicted proteins | sample TergutNt197P3_FD_71548 | JGI IMG/M metagenome (GOLD analysis project Ga0082212, IMG submission 71548) | Neocapritermes taracua P3 segment gut microbial communities from Petit-Saut dam, French Guiana - Nt197 P3 | ecosystem: Host-associated > Arthropoda: Insects > Digestive system > Gut ... | reverse complement strand
GTGCCTTTTCCAGACATGTTCGGTACATATCGAACCAGGCCTCAGTAAGATACTTGGGTTTCAGATTTTCACCGTATGGCAGGGCGCAAAGACCACCGTAGCCTGCCTCCTTAGCGCCTTCCATTTGGAGAGTCAGTTCAGCCGTCTCCAACTGTGTATCATTCCAAAACCAGAGCGGGCTTGGACGAAGACTTAACGGCATCGTTCGGAAGTTTTGTTCGACGGTTTGCCATTCCTTGCTTTTCGAGGTGCAGGAAACAAGGACGATGAGAAGTAAGGGAAAAAGGTTTTTCATGTTGATCATAAAAATTATGAATTCGGAATGCGATGCAAAGATAACCAAAATTCCTGATTGAAAGATTTAAAAATTGAGGTTTAAGGCACGTAAAATAAAAAACATATAAAGGTTTGTTGATTGAAGAAATATTAAACAGAATTATTTGCGGTCATAAACCATTCTTCGTAATGTGGCGATGGTTCAAAGATTCCCCCGCTTCTGTCGTAATAATCCATATCCTTTTGCAACATCTCTTCCTGCGTACCGGGTTGCCCTATCTTGATTTTCATAAAGAAATAACCGTCGTTTACCGCTTGCACGATTTCGCTTACCGGTATTGCATAAGCCATCAGCGGGATGCTTGCCACTTTATCGTGGCGATATGACAAAGCGGAGCAATAATCGGCGGGAATAAGATCGTCGAACCTGTTTATTCCATTTTCGGCGGCATGTAGCAGCCATGCGGCATTATCCACTCCAACCAGCGCATTTAATACGAAAGTTTTACGTAAATATGGATTGCAGGTGATTCTTTTCCCGTATTCCCACAACTCGTCCTTGATGCATTCGACCATGTGTACCGGCGATTCAAACGTTTGGTCTTTTATCATCTGCAAGCCGCGATTGCTTATGGCAAACATGATTGCATCGCCGGCGGCAGGCGAATGTGCCGCGAATACCTCTGCGTCGCTCCACAGAACGTTGTGCGTACAGATGCCGATCTTTCTCATGCCGCTTTCGCCCTGAAGCATGAAAGCGCTTTGCCACAATTCGGTCAAATAACCGCCCTTGAATCCGAAAGGTCGTAAAAGCGGTTCGCGTTCAAAGTTGGAACCGGTTGCCTTTACACGGAACGGCTTCATCGCTTTTTTTTGAGTTCCCGAAACACTACATGAAACCTGTTCCAGACCGACAGCGCCCAAAGCGGCAACCGCGCCGACGCTTTTGATAAAATTTCGTCTGTTCATTTAACATGATTATAAACCAAACATTTTCCACTGACTGCGATAATTATAGTGCAACAGTTCATTTGCTTTTGCGCTGTTGGTAAACTGTTCCTTTTCCGGATCCCATTGCAGCCGTTCTTTGACAGCCAGTGCAATGTTTGCCAAATGTGCGAAACTGGTAGAACGATGTCCTTCTTCCAATGTACAGAAAGGCGTTTGACGGGATTTTACGCAATCGAGGAAATTTCTGACCAAAGTTGCCGTACTGTCGCTACTCGAACCATCGCTTAACATTGCGTCGTTACGTGAAATTTCTTCGGCTTCCATCAACTCTTTCCATGTTTGAAACTGTCCGGGACGGGCAGGAATTATTTGATAACCTCTTTCGCTGGCATACAGTGTGCCTTTTGTTCCACGCAATTCTACCTCGCCTTGAGGAAACAATCCGCCGCTGCTTGCCTCGTAAATTGAGAATGTAGCCATTGAGTTCGAAGCAAATTCGTATGTCACCTGCATGGTATCGGGAATATCGCCGTCGTGATTTACGGCGTATTTGCCTCCGTGTGCGCTGATAGCAATCGGAGCTTTTTCGCCCATCATCCAACGGATTACATCCATGAAATGCACGCCCCAGTTACCCATCTGCGATGAATAGTCGCTCCACCAGCGAAATTTATAGGGCGCAATGTTGTACTGATATGGACGATAAGCCCGTGGTCCGAGCCATGCGTCCCAATCGAAATTTTTCGGCGGGTTTTCGGGATTCATCTTTCCGACGCCGTCAGGAAACATATCGTTTACGCGGAAAGCACGTGCAACGGTAATCTTTCCGATTTTGCCTTCCGGAACTTCCTTTGCCAATTTTTGGTAAACCGCATTTCCGCGTCTATTAAGTCCTACCGCCACTACCTGTTTACTTGCCGCCTGCGCTTCTACCATCTTGCGCCCTTCGAGAATGGTGATGGTAAGCGGTTTTTCAACATATACGTCCTTGCCTGCCTGTATTGCGCCGACAGTTTGCAATGCGTGCCAATGATCGGGAGTAGCAACAACGACAGCATCAATACTTTTGTCTTCGAGCAGTTTTTGCCACTCTTTATACAATTTAGGTTTTTGTGGAAAATTTTCGCCCATTCGGGGTATCTGTCCGCCCATATCCTTCAAATATCGGGGGGCAACTTCATTGCGGTTGCGCGACAAATACGGCTCATAGACGTCGCAGAGCGCTGCTACCTCGCAATCGGGATTGTTCATGAACAGCCCCATTACCTGTGAGCCTCTATTTCCAACGCCAATGAATCCGACACGTATTTTGTCGTTTGATCCTAATACATTGCCTCTTACAGGAAAAATTCCCGTACCAAGACCTGCCCCTGCCGCTATCAGGGTTGTTTTTGCGATAAAATCGCGACGCGATGTTTTGTTATTCATCTTCATTTTTTATTTTTCTACAACAAACAATGATTTACAACCATCCATGTTTCCAGCCGGTATTCACCGCCCAGTTCAACGTCTACGGTTTTAGGCGTTGCATTCGGATTGGCAAAAAACCACAGGTTAATGGAATAACGAAACCCGAAACTATAATCCTACTACTGTTATCGTTTTTCCGTCTATGGCTTCTTTTTTGATATAAATTTTATCGTCCCAGCTTATATTCTGTCGCTGGTCAAATACGGCAAGCCAGCCTTCGCTACAGCCAAAAGTATCCATGTAACGAATTGTTTGTGTGATACCGTCGGCTACGGATTTGTCGCCTCGCCTGATTTTAAGTTCGATGGGATATTTATTGTCCTGATAAACTATGCACAGGTCGGTGAAGCCTGTTCCTGCCGCCATTTCGCGAAGAATCTGACCGCCGCCGTTGAGGATGCGTTGCAGAAAAGCCATCAGAATCAAATGAGGCGCCGCTTCCTTATAGTAAAATTTTTCAACCCAAATGGCGCTGTTTTCTCGCCAAAACTGCTGGAAATCCTGCAACAGGTAATCCATGTCGATTTTACCGTCTTTCAGATAACGGGGAAGGGTTGCATCCGGTTTTTCGAGTATAAATTTTTCTTGAGCGTCATGACTCAATGTACGGGCAATTACTTCTCCATAGATTGGATTTGACGGTTGAATCTTGCCTTCAATACTTTTTATCAATCCCAGATCTATTACATATTGATAGTCATCTGATAAACGGTCAAAAAAACTTTCACCGTAAAGTATGGGTTCAATAACTCTACGCACTCGGTCTTCTTTTAGGCGCTCGAGCAAACTGTCAATATGCGTATCTCGACGCAGGATGATGGTCTGGATGGCTTCATTCACTAATGGCGCTGTTACCGGCTGGGTATAATCCGACTGCAACATTTTCACGATTACTTCACGGACAACAGCATTGACTAACCACGGTTGCCCTTGCGTTTGTTCATAAACCAGATCAATAGCATCCTGTTCAAAGATTTGTCCCGTTACTTCAGTATGTTGCATGTAAAGCGACGTTATTTCTTCTTTGGTGAAATTTTTTAACGTCAGCGTTTCCGTGACGATATTAAACGGACTTGTGCTACCCAGCGATTGACTGTCGGGACGACCCCTGGCTTTGTAATCGCGGATATTGCGCATACCCACTAAAGCAACCGAATGAACAAAGGGAATGTCATTGCGACTGTTATATCCTTCCCGAAGTTGTCGCAAAAATGTGATTAACGTATCTTCTCTTAAACAGTCAACTTCATCAAAAAGAATCACTAACGGTTTATCCAATTTCATACAGAAAAGTGAAAGCGACATGTTGAGTACGCCACTAATATAACTATAATCAGCATTTTTTGCAAATTCCTGTTTATTCGGAATATCTGAAAAGAATATGATTTTTTGTAACAATTTGACAATTTCCGGAATACCTTCTTTTACATCTTCAAATTTCTGCAAACTCTCTAACGAACAATATAAAGCGTAATATTTGCCGCTGGCGTTGAGACGTTGCGTCAAATCTTTCAGATAAGTCGTCTTGCCGCTTTGACGCGCCGCATGAATGACAAAATACTGTTTCATGTCAATCAGTTGTTCCACGCCCTGCAAGCGCGAGGAGGCGTCTATCATGTAATGTTCTTCCCTGTAACAGGGACCGGCTATGTTGAAATACCGTATCATAAAATAATGAAATTTTGTTACTGCAAAATAACGCATTTTCTTTGGAAAAGAAAAATCTTATTTTCGTGTAAACCAATATGTCAAAGAACGTTTTTAATTCCTTAAAGACCTGTCAGGTTTTGAAAACCTGACAGGTCTCCTCATTGCATCCCGGCGGGTACCGTAAAGTCTTCGGGATCATCGTCGGTGCGCGGCGTGATGACGGCGTCGAACGAAACATCCGCCGGCGAAAACTCATACCTGACCGATGTGCCGTTTTCCGCCCAGAACGCTCTCCCGGCAAACAGTTCCGCGTCGAACGCATAACTGAAGCATTTGTTACCGTTGATCTTGGTTTGCACCGTCAGCACGCCCGTCGGCGCAGGATCTTCTTCAAAAACAAGAATATTCGCCATTTTAGCGTTTTTTTCGGCGGTCAGTTTTGTTTTTACGAAGAAGATACCGGCGGCAACGTACATGTGTTGTCCTTCGGCGCGCGGGTTAAAGGGAGCGCCGAACCTGTCGAACGCTTTCGCGTCAACGGCGACGCCCGGCAGACTCTCAAAGGGCGTGATGCTGGCAGGCAGCGTAGCCGATTTTACGCCCGTGGCGTCCCCTGCTTCATCCTGCGGCAAGGGAGCGCTGCACGAGATGAAAACAAACGCAAGAGATGCTAATCGTAAGAAAAATCCGGTTTTCATGGGATAAAAAGATAAAAAAGATAAAAGGATAAAAAGGAGGACGTCCTGCCGGATATTTTTTCCCTGCGGGAAATCCGCATTATTGCCCGTAGGGCATTCATATCAATAGAAAATGAACCACCACGATATGCTATTGCCCGTAGGGCATTCACGAACGGTAAGGGATGGTATTTTTGTAGAAATGAACGCGCCGGAATGTATGCGCAATCCCGAAGGGATGGCATATTATACTTCGCACGGGCAGGTTTTGTGCACGTTTGGACGAGGTTGCACCTCGTCCCGATATGGTAGCAAGTTAAACTTGTCAGGATATTTCGGACAAGGTATAACCTTGTCCGAACACAAAACTTGACCGTGAACGGTATAACGTCATTGCGAACGGAGTGAAGCAATCCATTCCGGCGAAGACCTATTCCAACAACAAAATGCCATCCTTTCAGGATTACGCTTGCACATCGTATCCGTATCCCAGAATCATATCGTCCCTTCGGGACTTTTTTCTTTGATATATGTATGCGTTCATTCATGGCTACTGAGGTTGTTTTTTGAAAATCAGGTTTTTAAATTATTGAATCCTTGAATCTTTGAATCTTTGAATTTTTGAATCCTTGAATTTTTAAATCCTTGAATCTTTAAATTATTCCGCCATCTCTTTTGTGATGCGCAAAGTATAAACGCCGAGCAATTTTTTGGCTTCATAATCCCAGTTTTTGCTTTGGCGAATGTCATCCGGCAGCAACTCGTTCCCGACGCGGATGCTGACGTCGAATATTTCAAAAGCGGGAGGTAGCAATTGATCGGGATAATAATGCCAGTCATCGTCGGGAACGTATTTGGGGCCATTAATGCCGCTGTGGGAGGCTACCTGCACGGTTTCCCCCGGCGCAACGGTAAATGACTGTTCCTGCGCAGCGGAAGAAGCGTATTTCTTGCAAACCGCTTCTATGGATAACGTCTGACCGGTCAGGTTCTCTACTTTGTAAAGAATGTCGTAATTCGTATCGGTGCAACCTGTCAATACCGGTATCAGGCAAACGAATATGAATGATAACTTTTTCATGTTGATGATTAAAATGATTATACTCTTCTTAAACCTTTGAATTATTGAGCCTTTGAATTATTGAATTATTGAATCTTTGAATCCTTGAATTTTTGAATCCTTGAATTATTCTATTAATCAGGTAATAAGGTTGGGTTTATATGGTTTATTTGTTGGCTACTGAGGTTGTTTTTTTGAAAATCAGGTTTTTAAATTATTGAATCCTTGAATCTTTGAATCTTTAAATCTTTAAATCTTTGAATTATTGAATCTTTGAATCCTTGAATCTTTGAATCTTTAAAATAAAAAGGCACAGGTTCAATCCCATGCCTCCAAGGTATCTCCAAACACCTACAAACAAATGAGAAAAAGCCCATGCCTGTAAAATGAACATTTACCTGTTACCCTTCGTTTGTTCATATTAATTTGGAGATTTCATGAAGGCTAAGGTAACAAAGTAAATGCTTTACCAAAATGTCTTAAAGTCTATGATCCGTTCATCGTTCAAATGGTTTTATAATCGTCGCAAAAATAATAATAATTCCTGATTTGTACAAATAAACAAAAATATATTTTTTTCTACATTTCTCCCTCGTATTACGGGTCACGGGCATATTTTCAAAGAACGTACCGACGGGGCAAAAGTACAGGTATGCAAAAAACGTGTCAATAGCCAATAATGGCTATCAGACGCGACTAATGACGGCCACACGGCATAGCCATAATTGGCTGTCCGGATGCCGGAATTAATGCGTATTTTCGTCGTCGTGAAAATCATTCAATATGAAATCCTGTCTTCATTTTGTTTTGTCATCGGAATAAAAAATTAAAAATTCGATGCAAAACAAGAAAAAAAAATCGGGGAAAATAAAAAATTAAGGAAAACTTTGTCCGAATAGCAACACAACGGACAAAGTTTTTATCAAAATTCGGTTTATCGGGAAATATCTAACGGCGTTTCTTTCAGCCATTGCGTAGGCGATTTCCCTTCTGTTTTACTGAAAGCGGTATAAAATGACGAACGCGAACGAAATCCGCAGTCGCCGGCGATGGTTTCAATGGTCAGTCGTTTTTCTTTTATCGCAAGAAGTCTTCTTTTGGCTTCTTCAACGCGCATTTCGTTAATGAAATCGAAAAAAGTTTTATTCATATAGCCGTTCAGTGAACGCGAGAGGTTTGTGAACGATATTCCGGTTCCGACCGAAAGCATGGACAGCGAAAAATCGGGATTGGTATATGCGCCCGACGAGGTAAGATAGTTCATCGCCTTTTCGCATACCTCTTTCATTTGAGCGGATGTCAGCGAAGCGTTTTTTTCGTGTTTTCCGGCATCTGCGGGCGCATCGGGCAAACGGTTGATAAACGGCGCAGTGGAATGAAAAACAACAATATAAACTAAATAAGCCGTTCCCGCCGAATTTAATATGGAGCAAAGCCACGCATCGGTACGCGGGTTGATGATGTAAGCCGCCACCGAAACGAAAAACAACATGAAGTACATGATAAAAAATTTCTGCGTCCACGTAACCGTAATGTAGTCGCTGTCGGAATAATGGTCTAAAAAATGCTTTTTTCGTTTGCGGATATAAAAATATATGGCCATGAAATAGCCGAAGAACATACCAATAATTGTATAATTATTGATAATAGCGGCAAGATTTTCGACGCCCGCCGCCATTGCTTCCATTTCAACCTCAACCTGTTCGGGAGTCATCGGCGCATAGTAAATGATTGCCGCAAGCAGCGATGCAAGGGGCAAAACCGCGTGTTTCAGGCTTCGCGCAGTAAAGCGGAATGATTTATCCAACTGTTTCTGTGCGAAAAACCACAATGCAGGCATCAACAAAGTAGTGAAGCAAGTCCGCAGATAACAGAACAGCAAATAATGTTCTGCTCCCAAATGCAAATCGCGCCATAAATTTGAAATGTACCCGGGCAATGTGAAGGCAACGAGAATAAAAGCCGCCCATCCTGCGCTGCCTTTCATACGGGTAGCAGCAGCAAGCACAGCCAGCATGATCACCATAAAACTGATACCGGCAACATTGATGATGATAATCGTCTGTTCGCTGAACATGATTGAAATTTTGCTGCAAATATAGTGAATATGTGAGATTTTTAATTTTTTTTGTTGCGGAGGGTGCATTTCAAATTGTCGCAAGAGAGAAAGATTTCTTCGGCGAGCCCTTCGGGGTTCCTCACTGCGTTCGGAATGACAACTTATCTCATGAAGAAAAAAGGGGAGGAAAGAAACGGCGGCTTTGCCGCCGTTTCTTTCCTCCCCGTACACTTTACCAGCAACCGTCATTTCGAATGGAGCGAACGGCGCAGCCCTCGCCGAAGGCAACCGGAATGAGAAATCTCTTTTGCGACCATTTGAAATGCACCGGAGAAAGGACAGGACAAACGCATCTAAAATTTTCATATTTTCACAAATATCAGTACCTTTGTGTTCAAAATCTTTTATATTCTATGGAAAGTCCTGTTTCTTATTTTCCGGGAGTTAGCAATCCCTGTATAGCGTCGGCTATCATAAATCAGGAAGCCGGTTACGGCGCTCTTTTGATGCAGCAGTTGTCGCGGCAACATATTGATTATGTAGCGCATTGCATCGAAAATAGCGAAAAGGAATTTGAACGGTTAATGCTTATTGTGCTGCATGGCAGTGAACCGGTGGTACAACGCGCTGCCTGGGCTATGGACGTCTGTCTGGAAGCGCATCCTGAACTGTTGTCGCCCTACGTGGAAACGCTTATCAACGCTTTGCCGCGATTCAGCAATAACGGCGTCAGAAGGCAGGTGGTGAAAGCGCTCAGCAAACGCGAAATTCCAGAAAAACTCGAAGGGCAACTTGCCGATTTGTGTTTTGAATGGCTGCAATCGTCGACCATACCGGTAGGCGTCAAAGTACACTGTATGCAGATATTAGCCAACATCGCCGCACGACATCCCGACCTTGCCGGAGAACTATATCTCGTCATCAACGAACAGATACCGCGCAACTCGGCAGGATTCGCATCAAGGGGAAGAAAAATATCCACATATTTGAGACAGTATCGAAAAAAATCACACATACCCGTCGTTTCAAATGAAGAAAATTCATCATTTTTATCAACATATTTTTGTTGTTGAAAAAAATATCACTACTTTTGTCATTTATTATCTCATAATCAAATTTCAACAAAAAAAATATTAATACAATGGCAAACAGACGTGATTTTCTCAAACAGGCCTCCATGTTGGTGGCCGGAGGCGTGGTAGGTAGCAGTATCCTTTCGGGTTGTGACGGAACGCCCAAAAAACACATCGGATTACAACTTTATTCATTGCGCGACGATGTAAAAGATATTGGTATCCAAAAAGTTCTTGAAATTGTTGCCCGAATGGGGTATGTCAATCTCGAAACTGCCGATTACAACAACGGTAAACTTTACGGTATTAAACCTGCCGAATTTAAAAAGATGGTCAACGATTTGGGTATGAAGGTAACCAGTTCTCACCTGAGCCGTAACCTGAGCAACAACCGCGACGAAGATATGGCATGGTGGAGCCGGGCTACGGAGGCACATGCCGAAGCCGGTATGAAATACATGGTGATGCCGATGTCGCCGCTCATGGGCGAAGGAGCCACGCCGGATAATGTGATGAAATATGGCGAATATTTCAGCGCAATTGGCCTGATTACTGCCAGCGCCAGCATCGCTTTCGGTTATCACAACCATGCTTTCGAATTTGAAAACAAGATTGACGGCGTACCGGTGTACGATTTATTGGTGGAAAACACCAGTTCCGACCATGTCTTCTTCCAAAACGACGTTTACTGGACGCAAAGAGGCGGATACAATCCTGTGGAATATTTGAAAAAATATCCTCAAAGAATTAAAGTACTCCACATCAAGGACGAAAAAGCCATCGGCGCCAGCGGAACCATGGATTTCAAATCTATTTTTGAACAGGCTTATGCTAACGGCGTCAAAGACTGGTATGTGGAAGTAGAGCGTTACGATGGCACCCCTCAGGAAGACGTAAAGAAAAGTTACGACTTTCTGGCAGCAGCCGGTTATGTAAAATAATACTTTCTTTGTGTTCAGAAAACGTACACAAATAATTTACAAATGTAAAGTTATCTGTGGACGCATCGATCGGTCAGGTTCTGCGGTATTGATGGCAAAACCGGAGGTGATTTGCATAATTTTTACTTGTTCAGTTTGAATCTTACCGGAAATGTGTATTGCACCTTCACCACTCTACCACGCTGTTTACCGGGCGACCATTTAGGTGACGAGTTGATTACCCGTAATGCTTCGGCGTCTAACAACGGATCTGTGGGACGTACTACCTTCGCATCAATCAGGGAGCCATCCGTGTCAATAACAAACTGTACAAGCACCATGCCCGAAATACTATTTTCCATGGCTTGTGGCGGATAAATGGCGTTTTTGGCCACATAATCACGGAATCCTTCCTCAGCGATCTTACCGTTAAACAGAGGCATGTCGTCTGCAACCGTAAACACTTCATCATCATCACTTTTGGATGAAGTTGATGTATTGTTCAGTCTGAACCTCACAAAAGAGTAACACTGAACGGCAACATTCTGTCTGCCTTGCTTTCCGGGTTTCCATGCAGGAGACGATTGAACCACTCTTTCCAATTCATTGCTGAGCAGATCAATCTTCACAGGGGATTTTACATCGGTAACTTTTCCGTCTTTATCGACAACAAAAGATACCACTACGGTTCCCGTAATGCCATTCTCAATAGATACAGCCGGATAACGCAGATTTTTGGCGAGATAACTCCGGAAATCATTATCGCTTCCCTGAAAAACAGGTTTTTGTTCTGCTTCATTGTATGAAATAACCCCACGCGCTATTTTCCGTTCGCTGTTATGGGTAACTATAACATCTTCTTTCGGAGTGACGTTATTTGCCACGAAGGCGACAACAATAATTTCCTCTTCCAAATCATTCTGAGGAGTCCACGATTCCTGCCAAACCGATTCGGAAAGTGGCTGAGATATTTCCGTCGCGGTGTCGCGGCGAACTTCGTTATTACAGGCAAACAGGTACATAGCGATTATCACTACGGGTACTATGCTCAATTTACGGAGCATGTTCATTGATTTTTTGTTTTTGTTTTTGGTGATCATAAAAATTCTTCTTTTAACGGATGATTGAAAAAAGCGACTGGAAAAGTCGCGGTAATGTTTTGGGTACAACGTACACAATATCAAGGATGAGAGTTCTTCTACGCTGCCTTCTCCAAGGCATTCGCTGTCGGCTTCAAATTCGTGCACTAATTCGAGTTCGCGGCGAAACAACATGAAAAACGGGTTCATCCAGAACAGGCAGCAAACGAGTTGCATCAGGGCTTTGTCCCAACTATGGCCGAGACGTACATGCGCCAGCTCGTGGCGGAGTATGGTACGGCCTTCGCCGGAATCCACGGGAATGTCCTTTTTCCAGAAAACGGCGCGGAAAAAGGTAAACGGCGCTGCAGCGTCGTCGGTGCAGTACAGAACGGTTTCGGGGATACGAATCCGTTCGGAGCGTCGCTTTAACCGTAAAATACGGGCAAAGGACGCAACTTCCCTTGCGAGAAGGAGCAGTACAACGGACAGGCAGGCCGTCCGGCCAAGCCATGTCCACAAAACGGGCGATACGCCGGATTCAGCCGGCGTAACCGTCACTTCAGCCGGGTCTATCACGAAATGGGCGACGTAATCCGTCACTGCCGGCATCGCTTGCGGCGCCTGCAAAGGGATGCTCAACGCCGGAATAATTACCGACAGCGCTACGGAAGTCAGAATATGGAACCGGTTCCATCGGTGGAAACGTCCGTTGCGCAATATCAACCAGTAACATCCGGCAAATAATGCGGAACAGGCGATTACCCTGAGAAGATAGAAGAAAATGGCATTCATGGTCGTGTCATTTTTTGTTCTTTTTC
>Ga0082212_10010221_pt1 | contig 12037 bp, 5 predicted proteins | sample TergutNt197P3_FD_71548 | JGI IMG/M metagenome (GOLD analysis project Ga0082212, IMG submission 71548) | Neocapritermes taracua P3 segment gut microbial communities from Petit-Saut dam, French Guiana - Nt197 P3 | ecosystem: Host-associated > Arthropoda: Insects > Digestive system > Gut ... | reverse complement strand
GCGCGGCCTTGTCGGTGAACGGACGCGGGTTGCCCTCGCCAGGAAGCGCGAGAAGGGCGAAAAGACCGGCCTGAGCTTCCAGAAGGTAGCCGACGCCCTGAACGCGGGGGGGATACCAGCGAAGTGCGGCGGCGTGTGGACATCTATACAGGTCAGTAGGGCGGCAAAGGCGGCATGAGGCATTGCAGGAGATAGGACTGTTTGGTGGAAAAATGGTGGAAAAAATGAAAAGGCGCTTACAGCAACTTATCCGTAAACGCCTGATTTTCCTGGTAGGTGGTACAGGACTTGAACCTGTGGCCCCCGGCTTGTAAGGCCGATGCTCTACCAACTGAGCTAACCACCCTCCGGCATGTCCGTCGTCAAAGGCCCAAGAGCACACTTGTCAACAGCCTCGTTATATGACTCTTTGCAGCAGATTTTGTCAAACAAAGAGAACGCGCGGGCAGCCCGGGCTCCCCTCCTCCTCCGCAAAACCCATTGAAGCCGCCTGCTTTATGTGGTAGACAAGACGCATGAAGCGTACAGCCGTTTTCTGCCTGATCATGTGGTGCCTTTTCTTGCCAACTGGATACGTGACGGCAGCGGATGCCGCTTTGCCGATTGCCTCCGTAAAGACTTACAAGGACATCCCCGGCGTGACCGCAGAGGAAATCGCCGCAATCGAGGCGCTGAAATCCCAAAGAAATTCCTTATCCTACGGCGCCGTTCTTGCGACGGAAGCCTTTATATTGCCAGGCGGAGTCCAGGCCGGCTTCACGATAAAGTTTTGCGCGCTGCTCTCGGAGCTTTTCGGGATACGTTTTGTCCAGGAAATATATAACTGGCACACCTTGCTCGAAAAACTCAAATCCCTGTCGCTTGATTTCACGGGGGAATTGACGCCGACAGAGGAACGGATGAGTACGTACCGCATGTCCCACCCCATTGCGGAACGCATGCTCCGGGTCTTCACGCACAAGGGCTCGAGGAAGGTGCAGACCGAGGCGGACATAGCTGGACGCAAAATCGGCTTTTTGGAGAATTCCGTCACAGCGGCGTCCATCAGGAGCATCTACCCCGTGCCGTTTCAAAGCGTAGCTGTTGATACGTTCCATACAGCCGCGTGGATGATCGAAACCGGCGAGATAGACGCGTTTGTCGGCGAAGCCGTCGCGGAGCCCGCTTTTGATGAATATGACTTTATCCGTTCCTCCCTCTTTCTGCCGATGGTGCATGAACCCGTTTCGATGACTACCGCCAATCCCGAATTGGCCCCGATTATCTCCGTGCTGGACAAATACATTGCCGCGGGAGGGGTAGACAGGCTGTACGCGCTCTATAGAGAGGGAGATTTTGAGTATGCCAGGTATAAATTGCACAGGTCGCTCACGCTCGAGGAAAGGGCTTACCTGGATGATTTGAAGCAGCGGGGAGCGGCTGTTTCCGTCGCGTTTGAGCACGATAACTACCCTGTCAGCTTCTATAACGAAAAAGAAAAGGACTTCCAAGGGATTGCCTTGGATGTTCTTGTGGAAATCCGCAAACTTACGGACATACGCTTTGAGGCGGCGACCGAAAAAAACGCCATCTGGGCGGAGATGCTTGAAAAGGTGCGCGCCGGAAAGATACAGATGACCGCGCAGCTCTTGTATTCCGAAGCGAGAAGAGACCATTTCCTATGGAGCGCGGTTCCGTATTCCCGTTCTTATTACGCCATTATGTCAAAATCGGATTCGCCGAATCTGGCAAGTTACCAGATTGTGCGGACGACCGTGGGAGTCATGAGACGATCCGGACATGAGGATATATACCGCGAGATCTTTCCCAATAACGACAACCTGAAGGAATACGATACGCTGGAGGCATGCCTGGACGCGCTGGAGAGAGGAGAAGTGGACTTGGTGATGGCGTCCGAACATATGCTGCTTACCCAGAATCATTATCGTGAAAAATCTGGCTTCAAGATCAATCTCAAATTAAACGCGCCGATGGATTCCCATTTCGGTTTTCACAAAGATGAAAAACTTTTGTGCTCCATAATAAACAAGGCGCAGCAATATGTGCAAACGGACGCGATTGAAACTGACTGGACTGGCAGGGTGTTTGATTATTCGAAAAAGTTTGCGGAAGAGCGCGCGTTTTTCCTGACAGGCTTTGCCGGCGTCCTGTCATTGATGCTGTTTATAACAGTTGTTTTACTCGTACGCGACGTAAGGCTTAATAAACGGCTCAAGGATATGGCCAACAGCGATGCGCTCACGGGCATCTTCAACAGGCGCTGTTTCATGGAGCTTGGCATAATACAGATTGAACGATCCATAAGAATACACAGTGAATGTTTCATTATCATTTTCGACCTGGATCATTTCAAGGCCGTCAATGACCATTATGGGCATCTGGCAGGGGACGAGGTGCTCAAGGTCACCGTCCAGAGGGTGAAAAAAGCTATCCGGTCGTACGACGTGTTCGGCCGTTACGGCGGAGAGGAATTTATCCTGCTTGTGCCCGATGTGGATAAACCGAATGTGCTCAAGATCGCTGAACGCATCCGGCAAAGCCTGTGTATGGAACCTGTTGAATTCGAGGACAGGAAGATACCGATTTCAGCAAGCTTTGGCATTGCATACGCGGCCCCGATAAACGATATGAGCACGGCGACCAAATACGCGGACAACGCCCTGTATCAGGCGAAAGAAGGCGGACGCAACAGGGTTGTCTTTTACGGGAACGGCAACGCCTGAGCCAGGCCTATGCCTGACGCGGGTTGTCCGTCGTACACGAAAAACGCGCCCTGGCCCATGCGCCCGGCCACTCAGCGTCCCTGCGGAATCAATCTGCTTGCGCCTCAAGCAATGCCTGAAGGAGAGGCACGACCCTGTTCTGGGCGGGCAGGGTATATCTGGCCGCGTCGGAGAAGGGGCCAACCTTGATGGTGACGGCTTCCGGCGGCAAAACCGCGAACATGTCCTCGTCCGTGGCGTCGTCGCCTATCGCCAGGATAAAGTCGTAGTTGTCCTGTCCCAGCCGCCGCTGAGCCTCCATGCCCTTGTGGCAGTCGGCGGGCTTGATTTCAATGATCTTGCTCCCATGCATGATTTGCAGACCAAGCCTGGAGCAGGGGCCGACCAGCGCGCGCATGAGCTGTATGATCCGCAGTTCCGCCAACCAGTGATCCACCTGCCGGTAGTGCCAGACAAGGGCTGTTTTCTTCTCCTCGATGGCCGAACGCGGCGTTTTGTTCTGAATGCGCTCCAGAATGTCACGTATTTCGTCGTTCCAGAGGGTATCCGGAATGTTCCATTGCCAGACCCCCTGATCCTTGAAGAAAACGCCATGCTCGGCAGCCAGCCCGATATCCAGCCCGCCGAGCCACTCGTCCAGCGTGGTTTTATCCCGGCCACTGCACACCACGACCATGTTGCGCTCGTCCGCCGCCAGCGCGCCAAGTATCGCGCACAGGGCCGGACTGGGCCGGGCCATGGTCGGATCCGGCATATGGGGGACCAGGGTGCCGTCATAATCCAAAAGGAGCAGGCGCCGTCCGGCGTTGGCGTAGGCCCGCTGTATCTGCAACAACATGTTGCTTTTCAAGTATTTTTCCGCCAGTTCGCTGTTGCGTTGTCTCACCTCCCGCAGTTCGGAGGTGAAGTCGCCGGCCCATCGGCGCACTGTCTGGCGGGCGATGATTTTCTGCATTTTCCTGATTACGGCCAGTTGTTCTTCGTCCGTCATGGACAGGGCTTTAAGGATAGCGTCACCGATCTGCCGGGCGTCCATGGGATTGACGATGATGGCGTCGGCCAGTTCCACTGCTGCGCCTGCCATTTCGCTCAAGATCAGGACGCCGGGCTGGTCGCGCTTGGCGGCCACGTATTCCTTGGCCACTAGGTTCATGCCGTCACGCAGGGGCGTAACTAGGGCGATGTCCGCGATGGCGTACATGGCCAAAAGTTCGGAATAGGAAAACGAGCGGTAGAAATACTGCACCGGCGTCCAGCCTACCGTGGAGTACGCGCCGTTGATAGCGCCTATGGTCATGTCAATCCGTGTTTTTAGATCCGCATACCTGTCCACGCTGTCCCGGGAGGGCGCCACCACCATGAGCAAGGTGACCTTGCCCCGGTATTCTGGATGGCGTTCGAGAAAAGCGGCAAAACCCTCCAGGCGGAACAGAATGCCCTTGCTGTAATCCAGGCGGTCCACCGACAGAATGATCTTGCTGCCCCCGGCGCGCTGCTTCAACTTCTGGGCGAAGGAGCGCATTGCCGGCTGGGTGACGTCCTTGTGGTACATTTCATAGTTGATGCCCATGGGAAAGGCGTCGATTCGCGCCACCCGGTTTTCCAACTGTATTTCGTCCATTTGGCATTCGAGATGCAGTACCCGGTATAGGGTGCTGATGAAGTGGCGCACGTAATCGTGGGTATGAAAGCCGATGAGATCCGCGCCCATGAGTCCGCGCAGCAGTTCAGCCCGTTCGGGCAGAGAGCGGAACAATTCGTAGGACGGAAAGGGGATGTGGTGGAAGTAGCCGATACAGGCGTCCGGCAGTTGTTCCCGGATCAAGGAGGGCAGAAGCATGAGGTGGTAATCGTGGATCCAGATCACGTCGCCCGGACGGATAATTTTCAGCGCCTCGCGGCAGAAGAGTTCGTTGACTTCCCTGAAGGCTTTCCAGTATTTTTCGTCTTGGGTGATATAGCTGAAAAAATAGTGACTCAGCGGCCACAAGGTGCTGTTGCAGTATCCCTCGTAAAAATTCTGGACCTGATCCAGGTTCAGAAAAACGGGGTGAAGCAGTCTCCTCCTCAGGCGGATTTTGATATCCTGCCTCGCTCTTGCTTCTTCCACATGCAGTCCGGGCCAGCCCAGCCAGTGCAGTTCCCCGCGCGTATCCAAAGAATCCAGGCCGGTGGCCATGCCGCCATTGCTGCGGGTAATGCGCATTTTGCCGTCCCTGCCCGTGAGCGTAATGGGAAGCCGGTTGGAAATGACGATATAGCGCATGCTCTTTCCTTGCTTTCGCGGATACAGGGGCGCAAGCTGAGATCCGCACAGCCATCACTATAAATGCACTTTCCTCATGGCGCAACACGTGAGACGGGACATCGCGGAAACGAAAAACCCCGCGTTAGCGGGGTGTTTCGTTATCAGTACCGCTCCCGTCACTGGGGCGGTCCTTGTGTTGCGGAGACGGTCTAGCCGGTGACGCTCTGGTGCAGGATGTAGATGTGAAGGTCCTCGCCATTATGCTTGCCCACATAGTGGTCGAAGGTGCCGTTCAGACCGTCGATCTGCGCAGCGGTGGACTGGAGCGAGAACCCGGACCCGTTCATGCCGCCCGACAACGTATGGTTGCCCGTCACCACGAGGGATTGCACATGGTTGTCACCTGTGGTGTCCGAGGGGTCATAGCCGCCCTGAATCTGCTTCAACCAGGCAACGCCGTTCAGAAGGGTGTCGAGGCTCCGTTTGTCGTCGTCCAGCTCCACCAGCAAGGTTTCAAAACCATGGATTGGGCGTGTGCTGCCGGGTTGGATGTATTGCAGGGTTTGTTGTAGGGATAAGATGGCGTCCGAATGCAGCCCCAGGATGTCGCCCAGATAGGCTGGGCTACTGGCTGTCGCATGCAGCACTGCATCGTTGGCGCCGCCTTCCAAGTGCGTATCCTTGGACGCACTGTTGTTGAAGAGGTTGGTGTTGAAGCCGCTGGCGGTGAACATGAGGAAGTCATTGCCCGCGCCCAGGTTAATATCCGCATTCCAGGCATTATTGCCACCAATGGTGACGTGGTCGTTGCCGCCGCCGGTGGTAACGGCGCCGCTCAACAGATTGCCGCCGATGTCCACACGGTCGTCGCCGATGTCGTTCTTGCCGTCAATGACGGCTCCGCTTTGCATGTTGCCCGTGATGTCTATGTGGCTGCTGCCGCCTGACGACACGATTTTGGAATTGTCCAGGTTGCCGTGGATATTGATGACGCTGTCGCCGTCACCCACGGTGATGGTGGATTGGTTGGTCACATAACCATGCACAGTGATGCTGTCCGTGCCGCCGTTGCCGGCGGTGATGTGGGAACCGTCCAGCCATCCGGCAATATCGATGTCGTTGTTGCCATCCCCGACGAAGAGGCTGGAGAGCGACACGCTGCCGTCAATGTCGATCTTATTCGTATGACCTGTCGTAGCCTTGCCCACCGTGATGGTGGCGTCGTGCATGCCTGCATGTACTGTGACCTTATTCTCGCCGTCCCCCACGAGGATGGAGGAGCCTTTGTTGATCGTCGCACCGATGTCGATGGTGTTCTTGCTTATGCCGCCGAGTCCGGCAGTGATGCTGGAGTGGTTGGTTATGCCGCCCTTGACGTCGATGCGGTTCGTGCCGAATCCGGCCGTAATGGCGCTGTCTTCCATGACGCCGTCAACGGCGATGTCATTCGTGCCGTTACCCACGAGGATGTCGGAGAGGGTCAGGTGCTGGCCGATGGTGATGCTGTTTGTGCCGCCACCCAGGGTGATGCCGGATTCCCTCATCCAGTCTGCGATGTCGATCTGCTTCGTGCCCTCACCCATGGTGATGCTGGACTGTGACGTCAGCTCTGCGCCGATCTTGACGTACTGCTTGCCGTCGGCGCCCACGGTGTCGCCCAGGGTGATGGAGGTGTTGCTCACGTAACGGCCAATGTCGATGGTGTTATTGCCGTTGCCGATGACGGTGTTGCCATCAGCGTCCTTGTAGGTGGTTGTAATGGTGGAGTCGCTCACGCCGCCGCCCGCGGTGGCGGAGGCGATGATGGTGTTATTGCCGTCGCGGATATTGATGGTGGTGTTGGTCACCGTGCCGTTGATAGTGAGGGTATCGTTGCCATGGCCGGTATCAATGTAGGATCTGTCGGAGGACTGGGCAATATTGCCCACACCCACAGTGCCGTCAAGGGTCAGGACGTCGTTCTTGTCGCTGGCCACAATATCGTATGAGACATTCTGGTGCGACACAGTATTCGTCTGCTTGCCGGCATGCCATTCGCCGTAGGCAAGTCCATCTTCCTTCCCGTCATCCAAATCCTGTTGGTGAGAGTTGAACTGCCCGTTCGGCGCGAACACAAGCTGTATAACGTAGCTGTCGCCCGTGGCCGGATCCGTGATCCGGCAATAGAAGACGCCGTGCTCATTCGGATAGCCCTCCTGCACCACGGGCCGGGCAAAGACGATCTCGCCATTGCTTGGGGTATACTTGGGCTCTGCCATAAACGGGCTCGCGCCTTCTTCGAATGGGGAGCCGTCGGCCTTATAGAAGGCGTATTCCAGCTCTGTTGGCATGGATCCACCGGAATCAATGGCCTTCGTAATTGAGTCGCCGTTCACTAACAACAGATCCACGCGCAGTTCCGGCGTGGTTATCTTGTCCGGCTGCGACGCGTCGTTGTCGCTGTGATCAACATCGTAGATGATGCCGCGCGCCACATAGTCCAGATCCGTGTCGGTATCCGTATCGGTATCGGTGTCCGTGTCCGTGTCGGTATCCGTATCCGTGTCAGTATCCGTATCCGTATCGGTGTCCGTATCCGTGTCGGTGTCGGTGTCGGTGTCGGTATCCGTATCCGTGTCAGTATCGGTGTCAGTATCGGTGTCCGTGTCGGTATCCGTATCCGTGTCAGTATCGGTGTCGGTATCCGTATCGGTGTCAGTATCCGTGTCAGTATCGGTATCGGTATCCGTGTCCGTGTCGGTATCGGTATCGGTGTCAGTATCGGTGTCGGTATCGGTGTCAGTATCCGTATCGGTGTCCGTATCCGTATCCGTATCGGTATCGGTGTCAGTATCCGTGTCCGTATCCGTGTCCGTGTCAGTATCGGTGTCGGTATCCGTGTCCGTGTCAGTATCGGTGTCGGTATCCGTGTCCGTGTCAGTATCGGTGTCGGTATCCGTGTCCGTGTCCGTGTCGCCGGATACGCTCAGCAGATTGGCGCCTGCGAAGCCGATACCCCCGGAGGAACCACTACCACCGCCAGCTACGGCGGCGCCCGTGCCCCGAGTGGCCCAACCGTCAAAGCCAAACTTGGCCAAGCCATTTATACCTTCCACGCCAGAGAGCGGCACGCCTCCTCCTCCTCCTCCGCCTTGATTCCACACGAAACCTTCACTTGGGCCAGCGGCCGGCATGAGATCAGGATCGTTCAGTGCGGCTAAAAATGTCTCGCCAGTAATAATTTTGCCTTCCACGACAAGCGTGGGCGGCTGTGGGGGCATACCGCTGACATTATCGAAGTGAGTGTAAAAACTTTCCAAGACGAGTTGGCCACCATCATCAAAAGTCAGGATAAGGTGTTGTCCCACCTTCCTGATGGTGGCCTCTGTCTGGTCAAATGCGAATTCCAACCGGGCGTTTGGGCCTACTTGCACCTTCATGCTTTGCCCAGCACCAGGACGCGCTAATGTGGTATGACTAGCCATGTCAGTATCCTTTGCGTTTTATTGCAGTGTTTATGTGAGTTTCTACTGCGCAATATGCGCCTGAAAACATTTTTTCAATATTTTCTAATAGTTATATGCAAAGCTCTTTCATAGGCACTAAAATAAGCTATACAACCAGGTTACTTGATGAAGCTGCTTTAATGTCAACCGCATAATTTTTTTTTTAAAAAAAAGTTCATATTCCTGTGATTGCACAGTGAAAATCTCTCTTCATGCCATGTGAACCGACCCCCAAAAAATCGATTGCATAACCTAAAAACATGAAAGCAACCTTAAGATTTGCGTATCTGACCGCATGGCGTTCATGCATGCTCCTGCTCCAGAACTTGCCAATGCGCTATGATGGGTCATGTTGATGGTCCTTGCGTTTCGTAAAGGGGTGCTGCGGATCATATATAAAATCTTATTAATATTAGTAATTTTTACTATTAATTTTAGAAAAAAATTTCGTCATCATCTTTGAAGAGAAAATCCCTAAGGGGGACACAGGAAGGGACCGCCCTTTCGTGAAATTTTTGTTGCTTCGTGAGAGGAGCGCAAGGATCGGGCTTATTGTCAGCGCTCTCGAAAAAGCCTTCCAACGTCAGTTCTAACGTATTGTTAAAGTTGAATATCAGGTCTTGCCCTTCTCTACAGGCGGTGGGGCCTGTGTCGATGTCGAATGACAGAAGTGAGCCGGAGCCCAGTTCCAGGCTCACGCAATGCCACGCGGAAGGATGCGCTAATGTGCTACAGTCGGCCATGTCAATACGCCTTTCGTAATTTTGCAGTTTTGGCATGGTTGTCATGCCGTTTATGATATTTTTATAAATCTAATATTGATATATTAGTTATTTTAATATTAAAATGCCATTTGTCAAGGTATTTTGCGATTTTTTAATGAAAATATTATCCTTATAATATAGCTAGATATACAAAGATCCGCTAGAATGCATTGAAGCTTTTGGCCCTTTGCAGTCCGAGGGATTTCCCACGGATGCTATTCTATTTTACTGGCATATTTAAAATTCTTAGGGAGAGCAAAGCCTCTGCATAACCTGCTGAATACGGTCACAGGGCATACTGCTAGAAATTGTGGAGCAGTGTAATCTGTTTACCAGTATGCGGTTTTCCGTTGGCCATTCGTCCGTGGATTTGACGGCGCAACTGAATTGATGGCAAAACATCTATCTGGTGTTGTACGACAAAGATGAGGGAAAAACGGCGGTAAGCAACTCGATGCACTTTGAGGATTACTACGATCGACTGCAATCATTGAGATAATTTTACACACCCCTCGATATGCGCAACAACAAACGAATAAGCAAAAGCCTTATCCTCACGGGGCTGATCCTCCTCCTGACCTGCGGACTGGCTGTTTGTAACAGCGCGGGGCAGTGGATGCATCCCGCCTTCGCCGAGAGTATTCAGTCTGCTGCCACCGCGGCTCCGGATTGGCCACGAGGCCGCCTGCTTGTCTCGAACCCGGCAGGAGAAAACGTCTACGCCTGGGGCATCTTCCGCATCATCTACCACACTCGGGGAGAACATGCAGTGCCCGAGGCGGATTACAACCAAAACGGCATTCCGGATTTTGTGGAGGATCTGGCCCTGCAACTTGTAGTGGCGCATCATATTTTTTGCGATCTGATGGGATTTCCGGCACCATTAAAGTCCGAGCGTTATAAGGATGTTGCTTATATTGACGTGTTCGTCAACAGCCGGGAACGGGTGGGAGCCAACGGACATTCATTCCAGGTTCCCGAACGCGCCCGCCCGCCTGTCCCTCAGAGCGCGCTCGCCCTGCGTATGCGTATTGCCCGTGATCTGCCCCTGCAGAAAAATGTCACCCCGGCCCATGAGTATTTTCACCACATCCAAAATGGAGCGACCCGTCTAACAAATCCCTGGTTTCATGAGGGCATGGCTGTCTGGTCTCATGACGCCATGATGGCCATTCCTTTCCAAGCGTCATCCTGGTCACAGGTAAAAAAATATCTGTATGACCCTCAGAGCATGGAAGAATTATACGCCGCTTCCTATAACGCCGGCGAACTTCTCTGGCTTCCCTTGGCCAGGCTTTGCCCGGACGGGGAAGAGCATCTGCCCGATGGCGATCCTCTGTTGCAAAGCCGTTATGTGGACGGCACGCCGGTGCTGAAGGACTTTATATTGCGCGGCGCGCCTGTAATGCGCGCTATCCTGCGAGAATTTGGGGCTGTGGAGGAAACCGCTTTCCTGGAAAACGGCTACAAGGAATGGAGCTACGCAAATCGGTCCAGTCCCCGCAATTACCCATATTTGATCCGGGCCATCCGCAATGTGGTTGACCGGCAATGCCGGTAGAACATTCCGAGTTTTGCAAAGCCAAAATGCGCTACGAGGCGGATCGTGCCTGCCTTGTCAAGGCCTGTATCATATCGTTTTCAGGCAGGATCTTTGCGGCCCGCAGCAGCCAGTCCAGGGCGGATCCCTTCTCCGGCAGGCGCTGGCAGCACAGGGCCAGGGTCAGGGCCGCCCAAGGCCAATCTTGCAGGGCGGCTTGTTCCACTGGGGCCAGATAGTCCCACCAATAGAGGCGGCCGAAAGCCACGCCCGAGATCAGATTGGCTTTGGCCAGTTTTTGCAGATTTGGTTCGTCTTCGCATTGCAGGTGCAGGCAGTTTCCCAGCAGCGCGTCAGCGCGACCCGCGTCTCCGGCCCGGAAGAGCTCAATCGCCGTAAAGATTCTGTAGCCGTCATTCTCCGGATCATGCGCAAGAGCTGCGGCGAGCAGGTCCATCAGCTCATGCGGACTCTTCCTCTCGCGTCCGATGAGATACAGATAGGCGTAAGAAAAAGCGTTTTGCAGCGCCTTGTTGCCGGGAGCGTGGATGGCCAAATCCCGTTGAAAAAAGTCGAACATGTCCTCCTGGGAGAACTTGGTGTGGATATCCGTCATCTTGATATCCCGCCCCAGAAATAAAGCGGTTCTGGCAAACAGGGTTCTGATGCCGGCATAAATTTCCGCGGCCCTGGACATGAGGAGCATTTCAAAGAACGCGCGTTGTGTGTTGGACATTGCAATGGAAGGATAAAAATCCGCAGCCAACCTATGGCCGTGGCTATCCGCCAGCCGCCGCAAGGTGTCCTGATCTTCGCCGAACAGAAGAACCGGACGCTTTTCGTGTTCCAAAATCATCTTGGCCAACTGGATGGGCACAGCGCGTTTGGCATGGCGCAGGGCTTCTCGCCGATACGCTCCAAACACCACATCCCCGCTGCGCATGTGCAGAACAACGAAGTTTTCAGGAAGGTCCACCGCATAGGCTTGTTCAATAACCTGTATGATAGTGGGGTGAAAGGGAATGGTGCGGAAGACCTCTTTAATCCCGTAGCGTCTGTTGGGCGCAAGGCCGGGGTGCAAGATATTTTTTAAACGGCGATTGGTAGCATTGATGATGTTTTTTGCGTCATGGCGATCCTCATGCAGCAGATCCGCGCGCCCCAAGCCCCTGTGTCCGTCAAGCTTGGCATAGGGCGTACTCTTCGTTTTAAGCAAAATGAGTTTTTCCAGGGCGTCCGCAGCAAAAATCTCCTCGGCCGCGCTTATGGAATGACCA
>Ga0082212_10010220_pt1 | contig 12037 bp, 10 predicted proteins | sample TergutNt197P3_FD_71548 | JGI IMG/M metagenome (GOLD analysis project Ga0082212, IMG submission 71548) | Neocapritermes taracua P3 segment gut microbial communities from Petit-Saut dam, French Guiana - Nt197 P3 | ecosystem: Host-associated > Arthropoda: Insects > Digestive system > Gut ... | reverse complement strand
AAATTATCTCCAATAGCATTTTCACTCCAATAAAAGCAAGCAGAACAGATAATCCGGGTTTCAAAAAACGGAACATGTTTACGATATTGCTCAGCAAAAAGAATAACGACCGCAGCCCGATAATAGCGAAAATATTGGAAAAGAACACAATATAAGAATCTTGTGTGATGGAAAAAATGGCGGGGACGGAATCTACCGCAAAAATCACATCCGAAAATTCAATGACAATCAAAAGCAAAAACAGCGGTGTAAGAAATCGTTTGCCATTTATCTTTGTTACAAATTTTTCCCCCGCATAATCGGGCGTAATGGGGAAATGGCGACTGACAAATTTTACCAATTTATGATCTTTCACCTCTATTTTTTCTTTTTTATTTCTGTCGAGAAATAATTTTATTGCACTGTAAATCAGAATGATTCCAAAAACAGCAAGTATCCATTCAAATTGATGAATAAGGGCAGACAAGGAAAAAATGAAAATAAACCGCATCACGATAGCCCCGATAATTCCCCAAAACAGCACACGGTGGTAGTATTTTTTATCCGTTCCAAAACTGATAAAAAGCATCAAAATTACAAAAATATTGTCGATGGAAAGTGCCTTTTCGATAGCATAACTCGTGATATATTCCATCGATAACTGGTTTCGGTACAGTTGCAAATTGCCCTCAAAATCGGCTAACGGATTGAATGTAAGTCCGTGTTTATGAAGGAGATTGATTTCTTCCAACTTTTCCATTGTATCGATGCCGTGCATCAAATCGCCGAAGTGACGCAAAAAGAAAAAGAAAGCAATAGCAAAAGTAATCCAAATAAAGGTAAAAATCAAGGATTCTTTCATCGACACTTCATGGCAGTTTTTGTTGAAAACTCCCAAATCAAGCGTCAAAAAAAACGCAATTATCAAGAGAAAACTTCCTAAAAATATTATTTCGTTCATAAAAAAACTGCTTAATTTTCCATTGCCTTGTCATAGAAAATTTTTGCTTTTTACAAACGTGACTTGTTTGTTTTTTATTGTCTGAACTTTTTCTATAGCATCACGATTCCTGAGTCAAAAAATACGTATTATATTGTGGTATTGATAGATAAGAACAGCCCTATAGAGTGGACGGAGGTTTTGAAGGACAAAAAGGCATTGACGGTGATGTTTTCCACTTTGAAGTTGTTTAATATGTTGGAATATCGTTATAATCTTGAAATAGAGGATATTATGACTGATGGAAGAGTTTAGAATCCTTTAATTTTTTTCATATAAAATACAAGATAGGATTTTTTGTCCCAACCACGATGTATATAATTTATAAAAAAAGTAGCCCTTACCTAATCTTGTATAAAACAGTTATTTGCGGACTCATTCCTAAATAGGGGTGATAGGATGCGGCGACGTCAATCTTCATATTTTTCAGCTGCGTACCCATGCCCAGACTGAATGAAAAATCGGGCAAACGCACACCGCCCCGCAAAATGAAATAATCCGAAAAAAGATATTCTATTCCAGCGAGATACTGCATTTTTGTTTCCAAATTCTTTTCAATATCCAACCCGACAAGGCACTTTTTTTTGAAATTGTAGGCAAGCCCAAAACGCAACAGCGTTGGAATGTATTCTTTTACATCATTGTAGGTAATCATTTTTATTCGGGCGGGATTGTAAAGGTGAAATCCGATGGAAAATTCGGGTGTAATTTGTCCGTACATGCCTAACTCAAAGGTAAATCCGCTGCGATGTCCGTAGGCGGCATCGCCAAAATAATTATACAGATAGTCGAACTGCAAACCCACCGAAAACACATTGGCAAAGGATTTGGAATAGGCAAAACTTGCCTGTAAATTGCCGAAATTTCCGCCTCCGTAATGATTGATGGAAAGTCCGAAAAAATCCTTCTTTTTGCTCACAGGAAACACGAAACCCACTGCTGCTGTGGATGTTTCTTTAAGTAAATATCGATTGTCATAGTAAACTCCTACCGCCATTTTATCGTAAAAAGACATGATTGCCTGATTGTTTTGCATCGCCCAAAAATCAACCACCGCAACGCAAACGCCGCCCATTCCTTTGCAGCGAGCGCCTATCCCCGTAGGTTCATTGAGAGCGAAAAGCAATATCGGAAAATAAAACAGCAACCCTAAATAAAGTACCCTTTTTGCCATAATTTGATGGTTTTCAGTGAAATGCAAAGATACACTTTTTAATTGAAGTTGGAGAGTTTATCAATGCAAATCGCAGCACACCAACAACCGAAAACAGCAGGCATATACGAAATAGTCCCCACGGTGGTACGTTTAAATTCGGAAACAAGGTCTTCTCTGTCTGCGTTTTGCATTTGTTCTTCGGTGGAGAAGACGGCTTGGAAACCGGTTGTTATGCCCATTTTACGTAGGCGTTTCCGCATGTAACTCGCTAAGGGACATTGATATGTCTTTGAAATATCGGCAACCCGCACTTTGGACGGGTCTATTTTTCCACCTGCTCCCATCGCACTGACTATCGGAATGTTACGCTTCAGGGACTCGGCTATTAAGAAAGCTTTAGGCGATAGGCTGTCGATGGCATCTACAACATAATCGTATGGGTGCATTTCCAAAACTTCGGCAATGCGTTCATCACGGAGAAATTCCGAAAGAATATGCAATTTTATTTCGGGATTGATGTCCAACAACCGCTCCCGCATCACTTCGGTCTTCAATTTACCTTGCGTGGAGACTAAAGCGGGCAGTTGTCGGTTTCGATTGGTAACATCCACCACATCAGCATCTACCAGCGTGAGTGTTTGCACACCTGCTCGGCACAACATTTCCGCAGCATACGCCCCCACGCCGCCCAAGCCAACGACTAAAACATGCGATTTTTCTAAAACCGTCAATCGGTCTTTGAGCAACAAACGCGTTCTGTCTTTCCAATCTTCTGCCATGCTAAAACGTAATACAGGCGTTCAGACTCCAAAGAATCGGCAGTTGGTAAATCTTTTCGCTCGTTATTCTATTCACATAGAATATATTACTATAATTATACAAATTGGTAGCCCCCGCACCGACTTCCAACGTACAATTTTCCGAGAAAATAAACCGCCGTTTGATGCTCACATCCAAGCGGTGATAATCGGGCAAAACACCCCGATTGAGCGTATCCAATGCAATGCCCAATTCTTCATTTATTTTAATAATATCTCCGTTTATGGACTGAACATATTGCAGACGCGGATAAATGCCCTTTGTTTTTGTGAACGGGAAACCCGAACCATAATTCCACCGAATATCCGCCTGCCAAGCCTTCCTTTTTCCAAAGGCATAAGAAAACAGGAAGTTAATGTTGTGCCGCCGGTCAAAATGGGTACGGTAAATAATCACATCATCGTTTCGCGTTACCCAATTGAGCGAATAGATAAAGTTGATATGAAAGCCTTTTTGTTCATATTTCAAATTGATGTCTCCACCGTATGCGATGCCCGTTTCCAAAATAAATTCCTTGTCAGAATCGAACACTTGGTAGCGGTTAATGTTGGTCAGTTGGGAGAAGTTTTTCAGATAACCCTCCAAGTTCATTGATACATGTTTCCATAAATCCCACTCTACTCCCAAAACAGCATGTTGTCCTTTTTGAATACTGTTTTTAATCAGCCGTCCACGCAAAGAATCTTCCACTATCGATTCGGGGACGGTCAAAAATCCGTAAAATAAATTCACCACATCTTGGTCAGAGGTGGCACTCATCAAGTTTTGAGAATACAATCCGGTGGCAAATTTTAAGCGGAAATCGTTCGTTACATTATATTTGAACGCCAATCGAGGTTCTGCCGAAGTATAACTTTGGGATGTGTAAAAATGCAACCGAAATCCGGGTTCAATTACAAATTTTCCCGTTTTCCCTGCTAACCATTTGTATTTCAGGTATAAAGCCAATTCGTTATTAAAGTTTTCCCGTGGAATAGTACCATAATAATTATTTACCAATTTATAATTCGTCCACGTTGCCAACATTTCAATGCCGTATGACAACGTGTTTTTCCCTTGAAAATACGATAAATCGATACCCATATTCAAGCCGTCTATTTTGCTGTAACGTTCAGGAAGAATGATTTCATCCAATATCATTTTGTAAGAAGAAAATGCAATCGTTCCTTCTGCAATCATATTTAAGTGACTGGGCATGAATAGAAAAGACGTACCCATTCCCCACGAATTCCAATTATAGGTAGCGATTTCGGGATAATGAACCTTGTCGTTGAAACTGAATCCAAAAAGGCTTATCCTATCGCCGTTTTCCGTTTCCAGCGTAATTTTCCCATATCCGTCAAAGTAATTGTAAGGCAAGCCATCTCCATTGGCATAACGGTAAAACAGTTTGGATGTTTGTTCCAAATAAGAGCCTTTGAGCGACAACAAAAAAGAAATGTTGGTATTGTTGTTTTCTTCTCTCTTTTTCAATATCGGACCCTCCAAAAGCAATTTTGACGTAAAGGTGCTTATATCCGCCTTTCCGCCGAAACGTTTTGTGTTTCCGCTTCGCGTGGTGATATCCATAATGGAGGAAATGCGTCCGCCGTATTCTGCCCCAAACCCCGCCGTATAGACTTGTACGCCTTTGATTATGTCCACATCAAAAACCGAAAACAGCCCGATGGAGTGGAACGGATTGTAAATCACCATGCCGTCCAAAATCACCTTGTTTTGTATGGGCGTACCGCCGCGAACATACAATTGTCCACCTTGGTCGCCGGTGAAAATCACACCGGGCAAAACCTGCAGATATTGTGCCAAATCGGGCGTACCGCCTACCGAAGGGATGCGGAGAATTTGTTTGGGAGTAATGTGCGTAGCCGATACCCTTGTTTCTGTTTGTGAAATGAGTTTTGTCGCTTTCATCTCAAAATCAGAAAGTTGCACCGATATTCGTTTCAAATAATACTTTCCCATAGGGGTTTGTTTTTCGGAAACATTGATTGGCACAATCAACGAATCGTAACCGACACACGAAATACGCATCTCATACTGACCATTAGGAATTTTCCCCAGACTGAAAATGCCTTTATCGTCCGTTATTGCACCGATAGTCGTACCTTTAATAAAAACGGTTGCAAAGGAAATCGGTTCGCCCGAACTGTTGTCAAAGACAACGCCCCTGAGCGAACCTGTCTGCGCAAACAATTCATTTCCAATGGAAAACATCAGGATGAATAAGGTTATGCGTTTTATGTTTTTATACATTATCATGTCAAAAGTACAATTTTGTTTTAAAAAGTGCAAAGATACACTTTTTTTATTATCCCCCTAACTCTCCTCCCTATAATATATCTTATAAAACTTCCCTTTTTCGTCCGTGCCTTGTTCGATTAAATCACGGTTGCCGTGGATATAGACGTGAAAGTTTTTGTCCAATTTGATAACGCTTTTGAATATGCGAGCCTGCTTTTTGACGGCGCTCTCCGAAATGGTAAAATTATCGGCAAAGTCCACATCATATTCCTGTGCATAGTCGGATTTATATTGATTAAATTTTTCTATTACCTCAGGCTGTGCGATTACCGAGTTGGTAAATTCTTCAAGATTGAAATTGTCGTTTGCTTTGAAAAATTGCACCGATTTATTCAGCAGGTCAATCTGGTCGGCTTTGGAGACTTCAAATTGCTCAGGCAGTTCGTTTTTGACAAAGTTTTTGCACAGCGACAGCACATTTTGCGTGTTGTAATAGGCATCTTTTCGCTGGCGGATATGCAGAAAATCATCCATCCAATATTGCGCCTCAACGCCTTTGTTGGTATTATCCACCACCGCAACGATATAGCCGTTTTCCCGCTCGGTATTGAAAATCAAACAGCCTTTGTCTAACTTATTGATATTGATACCTTTTTCGCTTTCAATCTCAAAACCATCGCCTTTGGGAAAAACCTTTAAAAACGTATCCTTATTTTCCGACTTAAACAGTCCGACCGCATCCACCGTTTCGCCGTCAATAATGCAATCTTTGAAATAAACGGTATAAAACTCGCCGCCTTTGATTTTGGGGTGCGTGCTTTGTTCGTACAAATGTTTGGCAAGGTTTACGGATTGTTCCAAAAGGGTTTCGGGGTTGTCAAAAATCGCTGACGCATAAGTATATACCTCATTTAAAGACAAATCCGTTTCGTGATATAGTTGATAATATTCTTCCGATTTAAACGGCATCAAAAAATAATGCAGCAAAATCTCCGATAGTTCCTCATTGAGTTGCAATAAGGTTTTTGTAAGACGGAGGTTTTCCTCGTTGAGTTTATTTCCGACGGGGTGGAGGGCTATTTTGGTTATTTGGGAGGGAGGGGTGTTGGTCATTTTTTATCTAATTTGATAATTAACTATTTAGTATTATTCTTTAATTTTTGCAATTCATCAATTATAATAAAAACGGATTTTCCCGTATCCCATAAAATACTAATAGTGTAAATTAAAACCGTGACTAAAATAGTATTACATATAAATTCTTTTAAATCAAATGTTATTTTCAAGCTATCTTGTATAATCAAGCATAAAATACTAACAGCAATCAATATTATTTGCTCTAACAGTGCCATTTTCATTTCTCTAATCGTTGGTGAAAAATCAAATTCTGGATACTTAACAAGAATATCTTGTATTTTCGATGCAATTAGTCCAAGTGTTGCAGTAATAATTGCCAATAAAGTTAATAACAGTCCTATAATATTATTTTGTAGGTATTTGAATAGAAAGTCAGTTTCCAAATAATTAGCAAGTAATACAATTAATATGGAAATTACAATAAAAAAAGATATGTTTTTTATTATTTTCATTATTTTACTATTGTTTTATAAAATTGGAATATATCAGTGGCTGCCCCTTCTATTTCTATTTCTTTGGCTTCAAATATTACAGGGTGTTCTTCTGTATTAAAATATTTTTTGATACCTTTTGCTTTTACTCTTATATTTCCTCCTCCTTTGGAAATATACTCAGCCAACCCCACAATATTATGATTGTTTCTATCTATATTTTCCAATATTCCATTCTCTGCGGCTTTAATAGATATTTGACTTTCGTGACTATTGGTGTTTTCTGAAAATTGTCTAAAAACATCTGGCAGGCTACTGGCAATATTTGCCATATTAGGCTTTACATATTTGAAATCAATAAACGTTATACCTTTTTGATTTTCTTTTTCCACAATATTCCAAAATTCTTGAGAATCAAATAATTGTTCTATTTCAATATTCAGTCCATATTTTTGCAAGTCTCTGTTAAATGTTTTTTTGAGGATATTTCTAACTACGATAGGATTGGAAAACGCTTCTATATTTTCACTGATTGCTATTTTTTGTATTTCGGAATTGTTGTTTATAATGATATAGACATAAGGTTCGTCTATGATAGAACTTTTTTGAAAGTTTTTAGTAATATTTCTCGTTTTTTTCTGTGCTATTTTAAAAATAAAATAGGTTTCTTCATTATGTTCTAATTTTAAGGGGTGTGTATTCTCTTTAACATTACAAATACTTTTCAGTACATAATCAAAAAACTCATTTTTCCGTTGCTTAATTTGTTCGTATGTCAAAGTTTCTTCGACAGAAAAAAGTTGAAGTTGCTTATTTTTATTGTCAATAGGTAATAAATGATACCTATAAAGGTGAAAATTGATAATTTTATTATTTTCCATAATAACTTCTATTTTAATTCATTAATTTTTCTTTTAGATAAAATTTTTTCATATCAAGCAATCCTACAAGATATGCGTACATTTCCTTTGGTGAATGTCGTCTGCTTTCTCTTGAAAAAGGGCTAACACAGCCTCGTTCCTCTCTAATAAACAATACATAACCCAACATATCGTGGTCAAGTTTGTATGTATTTTCCCAATCCATACCAAATGTTTGTTCCAATAAATATTCTAAATCTTCTCGTTTAATTATACGTGCCATGTTTATATCAAATTAGAATAAGGTAATGATTTTATATAATTTTTCTCTATTTCGATGCACTCATTGCTTTTTTCAAAATGAGAACGCACTATCTGTTCGGTTTTTCTTTCGTTTGGCATGTTAAAAATAATTTTTGCAAAGATACATTTTTTCAAAAACTCCCTACCTTCTTCTCCAACTCCTCAATCCGCGCGACATATTTGGGCAAAAACTTAAACATAACCAGCGATTTCACACAATCGGGTGCGTTGAAAGCGGGTGTTCCAAGTAGGACGGCATTGTCTTTTACGTTCTGTGAGATAGCACTTTGCGCTCCCACCTGCACGTTGTCGCCGATGTTTAGATGCCAATTCACGCCCACCTGTCCGCCGAAGATGCAGTTTTTCCCAATTTTTGTACTTCCCGACACGCCGCATTGTGCCGCCATCACCGTATTTTCCCCAATTTCGCAGTTGTGGGCAATTTGTATGAAGTTGCACAGTTTCACCCCTTTACGAATAATGGTCGAACCCAATGTGGAACGGTCGATGCACGTATTTGCCCCAATACTCACATCGTCTTCGATGATTACATTGCCCAATTGGGGAATTTTCAGGTATTCGCCGCTTTGTTGAGGGGCAAAACCGAAACCATCCGCTCCGATAATCGCCCCTGCATGCAAGGTACAATTGTTTCCTATCACACAGTCGTGATGGATTTTAACACCGGGGTTCAACACCGTATTATCGCCAATCTTCACCCCCTCGCCGATGTAGGAATGCGGATATATTTTCACATTATCGCCCAAAACAACGCCTTCATCGATGGAAACAAAATCACCGATATAGACATCTTTTCCTATTTTCACACTATCTGCAATAGCCGCGTGTTTGGAAATGCCTGTTTTTGTGCGTTTTTGCTCATAAAATGCCATTAATTTGGCAAAAGCAACGTAAGGGTTGTCCAAACGGATGAGGGTACATGGAACGGCTTGCGTAGGAGCAAAATCATTGTGTACCAATACCGCCGTAGCCTTTGTGGTGTAGATGTACGGCGTGTATTTAGCATTTGCCAAAAACGACAATCCACCCACTTCACCCTGCTCAATTTTTGAAAACTGGGTAATCACGGCATCTGCGTTGCCTTCTACCGTTCCGCCTATCGCCTCCGCGATTTCTTTGACTGTAAATTTCATATTTCCGTTGTATTTTTCTTAATTTGCAAAAATAGCATTTTTTTTTGAAAAATACAACAGAAAAATCCTACTTATTTACTCTTCGGCACCCGAAATCGATATCCTAACACCAATCCAAACGATTCCTGAAACTGCAAATGATCGACTTGATGGTTTTGCAGCACCCCGTCTCTAAACACGGGAAATTTAATCGTGTAATCGTAAAGCAGTGCTGCTTTGAACGAAAGCGATAACCAATCAGTGATGGCAAAACTCCAAATCATTTCAAAATTGGTTGCCAAATTCCGCAGATAGGCATATTCGCCCAAATAGTCATAAAACAGTTCCAATTTGGTGTTTAGGTTTACTTTGGGGTAAATATCCGCACTGTAAGTAATTCGCGTAAACGCTCCCACCGAAGAGAGTACTCTTCTTCCACTATCCACACCTGCAATGGATTGGTCAAAGAACTCTTTGCCCAATTTGCAAGTAAAACGTGCCGCCAAAGGCGAAATGTACCACGACCATTTCGTACGTTTGTACTCCATCCCAAGCGAAACGATAACAAAACCCGGCGTCATAAAGGCAGACGTTAGCACAGAATCGTTGGTATAGCCCTTTGCCACCTGCGTATAGGCATTCAGCAACATGGTATAATACCAAAAACCGCCGGCACGATAGCCTACTTGGGAATTTAACTCCAACCTGTCGGTTGTTTTTTCTGTGCGATTTTGGTTAAAGGTGTGCCGCATGCCAAAATCCCAATCCAGCGTTGTACGCCAAGCAAACCTGTTTTTGTTGTAGGTTAAAAACAGTCGATCTAAGGTACCTACGCCGATAAACGGGTCGCCCGCTCCCAGCCAGTTGCTGGCATAAAACTGATTGAACGACAACTGAAAATTACCGCCGAACCGCCACGAACCGTTTTCCGAAGTATCGACAAATTCTTCACCTTCTTTTGCCTTATCGGCAGTTGCAGCAATAACATCCCTTTGTGAATAGCCCTGCTGCATGGACACAAACACCGAAAACATAATTAATAAAACACTTTTACGCATCATAAAATTTTATATTTAGTTAAAAAAATGCAAAGATACAATTTTAAATTGAAATACAATGAAAAATTGGGGAAGACATTTTTAAGGTAAACACATTAATATTTTGAATAATTTTATTAAAAAAACCTTTATTTTAAATGGTTTTGATTTTTTTATTCTGTGAAACTTCTTTTCCTCATGTTTTTTTTAACAAGTTGCTTGTATCATAAAAACCATCTAAAAAAAATAATTTCTACGAAAAAATACTTACATCATGCTGTAAATCAAAAAATTATTATATGTGGAAATTGTTGATGATTTTTGTAGATTTTAATACGTTTTTGACGATACTCTTGATTTTTTAAGAAAAAAATTGTATCTTTGCAAATTGTGAATTTTCCGCCCATTAAATGGGTATATACTTTAAAATCAATATTATACGGTCGTGAATACTATATTAAATGAATTAAATGAAGCCCAACGTCAAGCGGTTGAGAACATGGATGGTCCGATGATGGTAATCGCCGGAGCCGGTTCGGGCAAAACCCGCGTACTTACCTATCGCATTGCTCACATGATAAGTCAAGGCGTTGATCCTTTCAATATTTTAAGTCTGACCTTTACAAACAAGGCGGCGGAAGAGATGAAAGAACGCGTGATGGCACTGCTGGGAACTACCGCCGGACGCAATGTATGGATGGGAACGTTTCATTCGCTGTTTAGTAAGATACTTCGCATTGAGAGTCAATGGCTTGGATATACTCCCAATTATACTATTTACGACACCTCTGACACGAAATCCCTTTTGAAAACGATTGTGAAAGAACGGCATTTGGATGCGACTGTTTATAAGCCTGCCATGCTTTTGTCCAAAATTTCGTCTGCAAAATCAAGTTTGATGTCTCCTGAGGAATATTGCGGAAATGAGATTATCACGCTGGAAAACAAGCAAAAAGGCATTCCCGAAATGGGCAATCTTTACCGCATATACAACAATCGCTTGAAATACAGCGATGCCATGGATTTTGATGATTTACTGGTAAATATGTACCTTTTGTTACGCGATTTTCCCAATGTTTTGCATAAATATCAGCATAAATTCAAGTATATATTGGTTGATGAGTATCAGGATACCAATTATGCACAATATCAGATAATTAAAAAATTGGCAGCTGTGCATGAAAACTTGTGCGTGGTGGGAGATGATGCTCAAAGTATTTATTCCTTCCGTGGAGCAAATATCTACAATATTTTGAATTTTAAAGACGATTATAAAGATTATCAAACCTTTAAATTAGAGCAAAATTATCGTTCAACAAAAATTATTATAGGGGCGGCAAATTCGCTGATACAGAAAAATAAAAACCAAATACCCAAAATAATTTGGACGGCAAATGAAGAGGGTGAAAAAGTAAAAGTTATCCAAACAATAGATGAAAATGAAGAGGCGATTGCGGTGGCAAACTCTATTGTTGAAAATAAGAAAAAGCGGAAGTTGGAAAATAAGGACTTTGCGATATTGTACCGTACCAATTCGCAGTCGCGTTCTTTTGAAGAGGTGTTGCGCCGCATGAATTTGCCCTATCGGATTTACGGCGGTATTTCGTTTTACGATAGAAAAGAAATTAAGGATGTGCTGGCGTATTTTCGCTTGGCAGTGAATCCGTCTGATAATGAGGCACTAAGGCGAGTTATCAATTATCCCTCTCGCGGCATTGGTGCCACCACTATTGAAAAAATAGTTGCAGCAGCAGCAGAAAACGAAACTACGATGTGGCAGATAATGGAAAATCCGGTGGAGTACGATATGCGCATGAGTTCTTCCACGGTGAATATTTTGAACGATTTTATGACTAAAATTAAAAGTTATCGGGCGGAACTATATATGCGGGATGCTTTTGATTTAGGAAAACATATTGCGGAAAATTCGGGAATAAGTCA
>Ga0082212_10010219_pt1 | contig 12039 bp, 8 predicted proteins | sample TergutNt197P3_FD_71548 | JGI IMG/M metagenome (GOLD analysis project Ga0082212, IMG submission 71548) | Neocapritermes taracua P3 segment gut microbial communities from Petit-Saut dam, French Guiana - Nt197 P3 | ecosystem: Host-associated > Arthropoda: Insects > Digestive system > Gut ... | reverse complement strand
CGTTTTTTTTTGATACGGTCTTTAAATCATTGATTGTCAGTCGAGAAACCTCTGTCATAAAACTGTCTTTTGTAACAGTATTTTGAATAGAATTTGTTAATTTATCTATCACAAAATCAAGTTCTATATTATTCGGTTGTCGCATGATATTATTTTTACTATTCAACACAGAGGTTTCCTCCCTCACATCCCCTCCCTTTGGGGGGGATTGGGGGGGCTTTTATTTCAACTCCGCCGCCTTATTCGTCATTTTCAGACGGGTATAAATCTCTTTCAAAATTGCTTTCACGCCGGTGTTTGGGTCTAACTCGTATGCCTGTTCTACAAACGGCAATACTTCCATAAAGATTTTTTCCGATTGTTTTATCAGTGCATCGTATTCTTTTTGTTTTTCAATCGGCAAATTATTTGCTTCCATAATGTAGCGGTTGGCTTTGTCTAAGTAGAGATTGCTGTAACCGTAGTAGGCAGAGATAAATTTAGGGTCGAGTCTAATACATTTTTTATAGGCTGCTGACGCTTCTTCAAATTTTCCGAGGTCGAGGGCATAGCAATCGCCCAAACTATTCCATACTGATGCGTTATTTGGTTCTAATTCAGTGATTTTCACCAAGGTATTCAAAGCGGCATGTTTATCCAATTCCGACAATTCGCCTACCATATACATATTGGCTTTTTCGATCAGCAGGGTGAGGTCTTTTGGATATTTTTGTTCGCCTTCATTGAGATATCTTACCGCTTTATTCAGGTCTTTTTTAGCAATGGCTATTTTTGCCAATCCGATGTAACCCGATGCGTCTTTATAATTTTCCTGTTTCAACTTGGTAAAGATTTCTTCGGCTTTGTCCCAATTTTTTGCTTCTAACCAACAGTTTCCTGCATATCTCAGCATATTCATATCGGGGCGTCCCGATTGCTCTGTAACTTCGTATGCTTTTACAAAATTTTCGGCAGCTTTAGCATATTTTTTAGATTCATAATCTGTTACGCCCTTGTTCGAATAAAGTCCTGTTATTCCGCGCATCATATCGGAAAGTTCGTCTTCATATTCCCTTTTTTTATCCAATTCCATGGCTTTGATACATGCTTTTGCTGCTTCGTCGAGTGGGTTGGCAAGCAAACTTTTATAAATGCCGGTTTCATCTAGTTCAATCGCTAAACAGATTTTTGTGTAATAATACCACGTTTTCGGCTGCATGGAGGTTTGAGAATTTCCCAATGCCGGTTGAATTTCTTTCAAAGCATCTCCCCACATGTTTTTTTTCATGTAGTTAAACGCTGCTTGCACATTGACGTTGTTTGCAAAACTGCTGTCATCTACGGTGGTAGGAAAGGTGGTACTGCTTCCGCTATTGTTACTGTTACCTGGCGTTCCCGCGTATGTATCACCACTGCTACCCTCCAAAAGGGTTCCCATCATATCGGAAGTGGCATTATCCACTATTTTTCTGATATCTGAATTTCCGGTATAGTAACCATACGCAGAACCTGTACGAATAATCGTTGCTTTTTCCACATTAACTATTCTCATATCTATTGATATTTCTCCCATTAAAATCCGTACATCCGTAATACAAACAGCTCCGGCGCCATATTCCTCCCCCAATTTTCTAATTTGAGTCTCCGATACTCTGCCTGATAGTTGAGTTACCCGTTCTTTGTCGATTTGCTCGACAAATTCCTCATTGCGTTCAACCATTTCATATTTGTCCGTTTTTGTTAAAACATTTATAATATGATTATTAATAATCCCTTTTACTTCGCTATCCACTTTTTCGGAAGCAATAAGATAAACAGCAATTGTCCGTTTCTCTTTACTTTGTCCCCATACCATGGTTACGCAAAACACGGTCAATAATAAAATAATTGCTTTTTTCATCGTTTATAAAGATGGTATTTTTTACAATGAATATGAATTCTAAATAAATTGAACTGTTTAATTATTATTCAACACAGAGATACAAAATCACAAATTATGCGTTACAAATAATTTTCAATTCTCAATTATTTCAACTCCGCCGCTTTATCCATCATTTTCAGACGGGTATAAATCTGTTTCAAAATATCTTTAACGCCGGCGTCTGCGGGATTTAATTCGTGTGCTTGCTCTACAAACGGCAATACTTCCGTAAAGACTGCTTCTGCTTGTTTTATCAGCGCATCGTATTCTTTTTGTTTTTCATACGGCAAATTATTCGCTTCGGTGATGTAGGCGTTGGCTTTGCTAAGATAGAGGTCGCTGTAGCCGTAGTAGGCGGAGGTGAATTTGGGATCAATTTCAATACATTTTTTATAGGTTGCTGCCGCTTCTTCAAATTTTTCGGGGTCGAGGGCGTAGCAAGCGCCCAAACTATACCATACAGATGCGTTATTTGGGTCTAATTCAATAAGTTTCATCAATGTATTCAAGGCTACGTGTTTATCTAATTCCGATAATTCGCCTTTTAAGTACATATTGGCTTTGACAACCAATAAGTTATAGTCTTCCGGATATTTTTCTTCGCCTTCGTTGAGGTGTTCCGCCGCCTTATTCAGGTCTTTTTTTGCAACGGCTATTTCTGCTAATCCGATGTAAATTGAGGCATCTGTATAGTTTTTCTCTTTCAGATGTGTAAAGATTTCTTCGGCTTTGTCCCAATTTTTTGCTTCTACCCAACAGTTTCCTGCATACTTCAGCATATCCATATTAGGAGATCCTAACTGCTCTGTAAGTTCGTATGCTTTAGCAAAGGCTTCTGCGGCTTCGGTATATGATTTTACATCATACGCCATTTTTCCCTTGTCGGAATAAAGTCCTGCTATACCGCTCATCAGGTCGGGAAGTTCATCTTCGTATTCTCCTTTTTTATCCAACTCCATTGCTTTGATACATGCTTTTGCTGCTTCGTCGAGCGGGTCGGCAAGCAAACCTTTATAAGCGCCGGTTGAATCTTGTTCAATTGCTAAACAAATTTTAGTGTAATAAAACCACGTTTTTGCCTGCATGGAAGTTTGAGTATGTTCCAAAGCCGGTTGCATATACTCCAAGGCTTCTTTCCATTTGTTTTTTTTCATGTAGTTAAACGCTGTTTGTTGATTCTGATTTTGTGCAAAAGAACCCATCGCCATTAACATTACAATGGCTAAAATTGATAACTTCTTCATAACTTTTACTTTTTATAGGTGAATAAATTAATTTTCGTTTTCATCATCTTCTTCTTCCTGCTCTTTAACGTCGTTTTCGGCGCGTTCTACTAAATCGTTGAGCATAGCGCGGTCAACTTCATTGATTTCGGAAGTTTCGTTGTTTTCTATATCATTTTCCGTGCCGTTTTCTTCTGCGAGTATCTCTTCTTCATCTTCGGAAGGCACTTTACAGACGGCGGCGATGATGTCGTCGTCTTTCAGATTTATCAGTCTGACGCCCTGCGTGGCACGTCCCATAACGCGCAACGACGATACTTTCGTGCGAATGGTAACGCCGGAGCGGTTGATAATCATCAAATCGTATTCGTCTGTTACGTTTTTAATGGCTATCAAATCGCCGGTTTTGTCGGTTATGTTAATGGTTTTCACGCCTTTACCGCCGCGGTTGGTTTCACGGTAATCTTCGAGGGCGGAACGTTTGCCGTATCCGTTTTCGGAAACTACCAAAACGTCATCGCTGTTTTCGAGACAAATCATACCGATAACTTCGTCGCTTTTTTTAGCGTCTAACGTCATTCCGCGCACGCCGGCGGCGGTTCTACCCATTCCGCGTACTTTGTGTTCGGGGAAACGGATGGCGCGTCCGCCTTTGTTTGCCAGCAACACCACATTTTTTCCGTTGGTCAAACAGGCTTGCAACAATTCATCTTCTTCTCTGATGGTGATGGCGTTGATGCCGTTTTGACGGGGACGGCTGTATGCTTCCAAAGAGGTTTTTTTCAAAACGCCTTTTTTGGTACACATTAAAATATAGTTGTTTTCGATATAATCTTTCTCTTTGAGACTCAACACGTTGATAAACGCCATCACTTTGTCGTCCTGTTCGATGTTGATAAGGTTTTGAATGGCGCGTCCTTTGGAGACTTTGTTGCCTTCGGGGATTTCAAATACGCGCATCCAGAAACATTTTCCTTTGGCGGTGAACAGCAACATATAGTTGTGCGCTTTGGCGGTGAAAAGATGTTCTACGAAGTCGTCGGTACGGACTTCGCTGCCGCGCGACCCGCGTCCGCCACGCGCCTGCACACGATATTCGCGTAACGGCGTGCGTTTGATGTAGCCCAGATGTGAAATCGTTACAACCACATCTTCGTTGGTGATGGTGTCTTCGATGTTGAAATCGGCAGAACTGTATTCTATCCTGCTGCGGCGTTCGTCGCTGTATTTTTCGCCAACCTCTATCAGTTCGGTTTTGATGATTTCCATTCTCAAATCTTCTTTTTCCAAAACTTCGTTCAGATAGGCTATTTCTTTCAACAATTCAGCCATTTCGTCTTGTAACTTTTGACGTTCCAATCCCGATAACGCGCGTAAACGCATGGAGAGGATTGCCGAAGCCTGCTCGTCGGAGAAACCGTATTTTTCTATCATCTCCACTTTGGCGTCGTCGGGCGTTTCGGAAGCACGTATCAGGGCGATGATTTCATCGATGATGTCAATGGCTTTTAACAACCCTTCAACGATATGGGCGCGTTTTTCCGCTTTTTCCAATTCAAATTGGGTGCGGCGAACAACTACATCGTGACGGTGGTTGATAAAATGTTTTATTAAATCTTTGAGATTCAACGTTTGAGGACGTCCATTTACCAAAGCGATGTTGTTGATTCCGAAGGTGGATTGCAACGCTGTATGTTTATACAGTTTGTTTAAAACAACGTCTGCCATTGCCTCGCGTTTGATGTCATAGACAATACGCAAGCCTCTGCGGTCGGATTCGTCGCGAATATCGGAGATGCCTTCGAGTTTTTTCTCATTGACCAACTCGGCGGTGCGTTTTATCATCTCGGCTTTGTTCACCATGTAAGGCACGGAGGAGACGATGATGTGCTGCCGTCCGTGATTGTCTTCTTCGATGGTGGCGTCGCCGCGCATGATTACGCGTCCGCGTCCTGTTTCATAGCCTTCGCGCACGCCGTCCATGCCGTAGATGGTACAGCCGGTTGGAAAATCGGGCGCTTTGATATGTTGCATCAGTTCTTCTATCGTAATTTCGCCTTTGGTATCAATGTAGGCGATACATCCGTCGATGACTTCCCGCAGGTTATGCGGCGCCATGTTGGTTGCCATACCTACGGCGATACCGCTGGTGCCGTTGATAAGCAGCAACGGAATCCGCGTGGGGAGAACGGTAGGTTCTTCCAAAGTGTCGTCAAAGTTTGCTTGAAAATCAACGGTATTTTTGTCAATATCTTCTAAGGCGTCTTCTGCTATTTTTCTTAAACGGGCTTCGGTGTAACGCATTGCCGCCGGACTGTCGCCGTCGATAGAGCCAAAGTTACCTTGTCCGTCAATCAGCATGTAACGCATCGACCATGGTTGCGCCATACGCACCATAGCATCATAAACCGAACTGTCGCCATGCGGGTGGTATTTTCCTAATACTTCCCCAACAATTCTTGCCGACTTTTTGTAAGGACGGTTCGACATCATCCCTAATTCATTCATCCCAAACAACACACGGCGATGAACCGGTTTCAACCCGTCCCGCACATCGGGCAACGCCCGCGCTACTATAACCGACATCGAATAGTCAATATACGCCGATTTCATCTGGTCTTCGATATTGACCCGTGTGATTTTATCCTCGTTTTGCTCCATATAAATATTTTAATACTTTGTAAATCAAATGTTTAGTTTTCTTCTAAAAAGACTACAAAGATACAACTTTTTATTGATATATTCATTATAAATAGTAAAAAATGTTACTAACAAAGGGTGTTGAAAATTATTTAGTCGTTCCTTAAACCCAAAATCTGCATTAGACTTTTGAATATATAAATTGGGGTTATACCGAAAAATGTATGGAAGAAAAGCACATATTTCGGGAGTATAAATGGCTTGAAAAGCCAAATTTTCATAACCGAAGGTAAGGCGATAGCCGCAACCTGCGGACAAAACATCCACTTACAACTGTCTGAAAGACAGGACAAAACAATGTTAGAAGTCCTGCCCTTTCAGGCAGAGATGAGGATGTTTATTTTCCGCAGGTCAATGACCTGCGGTTATGAAAATCAAGTTCCCTTTCGGGCTAACAAATGCCGATTAAAATTTCTAATGCGTAATTTGGGTTAAATAATTCATTTTTCAACAATAACATACATCAAAAAAATCCCGTTAGGGATTATCTCTTGGTAGAAAAAAGCGCCATCTGCATATTCGGCATGCCGTAGGTATGCCTCCATATATATTGGGTTACATAACGTTTTTTCTACCGAGAGATACATTTCTACGGAATATTTGGTTGTGATTTCCAAAATTTTCAGTTGTTTTGGAATTTTTTGGTGTTTTTTTTGTTTTCTTTTCAATCGTATCTAATTGATATTAACCATCTTACATTGTTTTTAAGGAACAACTAATTATCTTTTGATGCTGTATCATTATAACAAAAAAACCACGCCAAAATGACGTGGTTTTTCAAAGTAAAGTGATTAAAAAAATTCTAATTCAATAAACCTGCAACCAACGTTATATCTTCGATGGTGATTTTTATTTTGATGTTTTCACCCGAAGTTATATCTGTTTTTCCTGAGGCAGTAAGATTTGCGCTCTTGTTTACAAACAGTTTCATCAGAAGTTGAGTAACAAAGTCTTGCATGTTAGCAAAATCGGTATAAGGTTCTCCCAAGTTGTATTGAGAAATATTAATCGAACTGCTAATGCCGGTTGCTGTCAAAACAAACTCTTTAACAACCGTTCCATCTTCGTTGGTGGTGGTAATTGTTACGGAGGCGTCGCCGGTTTCTACGGATTCTATTTTAGACGCATACTGGATAGCATCGTCCGATAGTCCTTGAATATCATTCAGCGTAACTTCATGGGTTGCATTAAAAATATTCAACCCATCTGCCGTACTTTTGGAGAGGTCTTCTTCTACCGTAATGTCGTTTAATTCAAACGATACGGAAGGAACTTTAATTTCGGTGGTAGTAGCGTCTTTAATTTTATCGCAAGAATAAAATGTAAACAGACAAACTGCCAACACTAATTGGATTTTTAAACCTGAAAATTGTGTTTTCATATTACTATAATTTTAAATTGAGTTTTAATTCTTAATTATTCTTTGGGTTATCACTCCATTTTCGGTTTGGATACGGATAAAATAGACGCCGGTGGGGAGGGAGGAGAGGTCGAGGGTGGTGGTGGTTTGTTGTAGAGACGTTGCGCGCCCCGTCTCTACGGTAGCAACGCATTTACCCATCATATCAAATATTTCGATATTTTCAATTCGTAATTCGTAATTTGTAATTTGTAATTGCCCATTCGTTGGATTAGGATAGATAGAAACGCTGTTGGCGAGTTCGTTGATGCTTTGTTCTTCGCAGTCTCCGGTTGCTTTTACTTCTACGGGGTCTGATTTCCCTGATTCGCAAACAGTTACAATTTCCCAACTATATTCTACTCCGTGTTCAAATTCACGTTCTTCGGTATATTCGGTACCTTCAACAAATTCGCCGTTAACTTCGTATCCGGTAGCGCCGGCAACGGGGTTCCAAGTAATGGTGGCGGTTTTACAATCGTCAATCACGGCTGCTTCACCGATTACAGGGTTACAAACTTCGCTTTCGCAATCGGCTGTTGCCGAAGCGGAAACAATTTCGGTGGCTTCGTTTAGTTCACAGATGGTTTTTATATTCCATGTATAAGATTTTCCGTGTTCAAACTCGGCGGTTTCGATATATGGCGAGGCGGTAACGATAACCGGATCTACTCCGTCTCTGGTGATTTCGTATTCTTTGGCTCCTGCTGCGGCGTTCCAAGTGACGGTTGCCTCTTCGCAATTTGCAATTTGGGCTTTTGCGTTTGTTACGGGGTCGCAGTCGGGGATATCCAACATTCCATCAAAACCTACATTGATGGTAACAGGGATAGGAATGACAATCGTTACTGTAGCAACTGCTTTGATGGCTAAAAGCAACTTGTTATTTTCTACCGAGCCGCTTTCTAACGAAATTTTAACAGGAACATTAGAAAATGTTCCGATAGGCGTTACTATTTCGTCAATGATGATGTCTAAAGTTCCGGTTTTTGATAAAATATATTTGTTACCGGATTGGGTAATGATTACATCTTCCAATTCATACGCAGGCAAGTTGATGCCTCCGGGCAGTTCCATTGCTTCAACTTTTATGCTATAGTTGGGGGAAGATTCTTTTAATTCCATGGTTATGTCAGAAAAAGTCTCGTCAAGTCCAAACATAGAACATTCTACGTGCAATTCTCCGGTATATTCTCCCAATATCGAAGATGGATCTCTTTGTGCTTTTGCCATATTTCCTGCTAAGGCAACGATGGCGAAGATGAGTAAAAATTTGTTTACATTTTTCATGTTATTTGCGGCATTATTTATCCTGTTGCCTGCAGTTTTTATTCGTTATTATTTCTAAAAAAATCAGGGTGCAAAGGTACGATTTTTTAGTTACGAGTTACAAGTTACAAGTTACGAATAAAAATCGTACCTTTGCATCTTGTTTTTAATCTATAAAATATAGCGATGACAACCTATTTAGAAAACACAACAAAGGTATTGCAGAAGTTAAAACCAACTTTGGCAACTCTTTATCATGTAGATACTATTGGACTATTTGGTTCGGTTGTTCGCGATGATTTTGTACCCGATTCGAGTGATGTGGATATTGTGGTAAATTTCACAAAACCTATTGGTATTGAATTTGTTGATTTGTCATATTTTCTTGAAAAAGAATTGAATAAAAAGGTAGATGTCGTTTCTCTTAATGGATTAAAAGAAAAATATTTAAAAGAAATTGAAAACGATATTGTTTATGTCTAAACGAAACCCAAAACTGCTTGTAGAAGATATGCTTGATAGTTGCTGTAAAATTCTATTTTTGCATTTGTCATTCTCAACTCTCAACTCTCAATTCTCAATTCTCAAATGGTAGATATTCATTCAAAATATTTAGAACAGGCGGTAGAGGCGCTTGGATCGTTGCCGGGCATCGGAAAACGGACGGCGTTGCGGTTGGCGCTTCACCTTTTGGACAAGGATTTAGTAGAGGTTGAAAATTTGGCAAATGCGATGGTTTTGTTGAAACAGCATGTTCGTTATTGCGTTTCTTGCAACAATATTTCCGACCGTGAAACGTGCGCTATCTGTGAAAATCCGTTGCGCGACCATGCTACCATTTGTCTGGTGGAAAATATTCGCGATGTGCTTGCCATTGAAAATACGCATGTTTATCGCGGTGTGTATCATGTTTTGGGCGGAGTTATTTCGCCGATTGAGGGCATTGGTCCAAATGATTTGTCCATTGAACTTTTAATACAACGACTTCAAAAAGAAGAGATTAACGAGATTATCTTTGCACTTCCGGCAACCGTAGAAGGCGACACTACCGGATTTTATATCTTCCGAAAAATAGCGCCGTTCAACGTCAAAGCCTCTATTTTGGCGCGCGGCATCGCCGTTGGCGACAATTTGGAATATACCGACGAAATTTCGCTCAGCCGCTCCATTCAGCAGCGGCTGCCTTATTCAATTGAAACAGAATTAAATAAATGATAATGAATAGAATACAACGAAAAATGTCCTCATCCGTCATTGCGGGCTTGACCCGCAATCCTCTGTTGTTTTTTTCAGGGGATTCCGGCTTTCGCCGGAATGACGTGGCTTTTGAGACGATATGCCGTTGGTGTGTGGCGTTTTTCTACCGAGAGATACATTCCTACGGAATGTTTCAAAATTGGCAATGGTTCTACCAATATAAAATCCCTAACGGGATTAAAACAAAATAATTAAAAATCAATAACTTAAATTAAATACAAATGAAAAAACTTTTTACAATTATTCTCTTTTCAACGGTAAGTTTTACCACTTTCGGACAGGTTTTGAAAGGCTATGTTTACGATAAAAAGAGCGAAGAAACGATGGTTGGCGTCAATGTTTATTACAAAGAGCGCGACAATGTTATCGGCGTAGCAACCGACGTAAACGGTTATTACGAACTGAAACTTTCCGACGGCAGTTTTATTGTCAATTTCGGCTACATGGGTTATGAGTCGGAGGCGCACGCTATTGTTTTGCGCAAGGGGCAGGAGCAGCGGTTAGACGTTTACATGCGGCTAAAAGAAGAGTTGATGAAAGAGGTGGTGGTGAGCGCCGGACGTTTCGAGCAGGAGTTGAGCGAGATTACTGTTTCGATGGATGTGTTGAAACCGGTGGATCTTATCAAACAAAATCCGAAAGATTTGGGCGTGGTTTTGAATACGCTCCCCGGCGTGGACGTTACCGACCAGCAACTCTCTATTCGCGGCGGTAGCGGATGGACGTATGGCGTGGGCAGTCGCAGTTTGGTTTTGGTGGACGGAATGTCGATTCTCACCCCTTCGGTGGGCGACATTAACTGGAATTTGATTCCGTTACAGAATGTGGCGCAGATAGAGGTGTTAAAAGGCGCATCGTCAGTGCTTTACGGTTCATCGGCGTTAAACGGATTAGTAAATATCCGCACCGAGCGTCCCGGATTAGAACCGCAAACGCGCATCAACACCTACATGGGTTGCTATTTAGACCCAAAAAACAAAGATTATATCTGGTGGGACGACAGTTTTTGGCATGAAGATAAATTTAAGGTAACGCCTCTGTTGCGACGCAATGTATTATATGGTATCCGCAATCCGATTTACACCGGAACCGATTTTTCACATACGCGGCGTATCGGCAATTTCGACGTTTCGCTGGGCGGCGATATGTACACCAACGAAGGCTACCGGCAAGACGATTACACGCAGCGCATCCGTGTTGGCGGAAATGTTACCTATCACGATAAAAAAATCAAAGGCATGAACTACGGTCTCAACGGAAATTTGCTCTACAACAACTATTCGGGATTTTTTATCTTTGAATCCGCCGAACACGCTTATACACAATCACCTATGACCAACATGAGCCGACAGGGAAATATGCTCTATCTCGACCCGTTTTTCAACTACGTTAATCCGCGAAACAACACTTCGCACCATGTAAAAGCGCGTTTTTTCCACAAATCCGACAAACTCGTTTCCAATCCAACCAACGAATCACTGTTGGACATCATGGCTGGAATGGGGTTGGAAACGGATAAATTCAATGATATGTTGCCCGAAATCATCAGACTTGCGCAACTGCCTTCCGACCAGTTAATGAATGAAATGATGGTATATCTGACGCCCTATCTTCCCTACATTCTTAACGAAGATTACGCCGGACTTATCACCGAGTTGGCAAACGCCGGAAAAGAGATGTTTCCCAATCTCTCAGCCCCCAATGTCGTAAAACTTTTTTCATGGATTATGGGACACACACCCTTCCCTACCAACGGACAAGAAGCCCTCGAATGGATTGCCAACATGGACAAACCCAACAGCAAAAGCGACCCGCCCGACAATACCAACTCCTACTTTTTGGATTATCAGTTTAATAAAAAACTCGGTTTTGCGCAATTCACTACCGGAATGACTTACAACCATGTAACCACCGAATCCCAAATGACGGGCTACCATGCCAGCGATAACATTGCCGCCTTTTTTCAATACGACCAAAAGTTTTTCAGAAAATTAAACGTCTCTGCCGGACTTCGGTTGGAATATTACCGCGTGGACTCGCTGCTCAAAGAGGCAAGCACCGATATATTAGGCTTGGAAGTGCCGTTTAAGCCGGTTTTCCGCGGCGGGTTGAACTACGAATTGGCAGAACACACCTTCATTCGCGGCTCTTTCGGACAGGGCTATCGCTACCCGTCGCTGACGGAAAAGTTTGTCTATAAAGACATCGGAGGCATCGCCGCCTATCCAAACAAAAACCTCCTCCCCGAACAGGGTTATAACGCCGAAATAGGCATCAAACAGGGATATAAA
>Ga0082212_10010218_pt1 | contig 12039 bp, 10 predicted proteins | sample TergutNt197P3_FD_71548 | JGI IMG/M metagenome (GOLD analysis project Ga0082212, IMG submission 71548) | Neocapritermes taracua P3 segment gut microbial communities from Petit-Saut dam, French Guiana - Nt197 P3 | ecosystem: Host-associated > Arthropoda: Insects > Digestive system > Gut ... | reverse complement strand
CGAGCTGATGGGACGCTTTATCGACACGTCCCGCGCCGGCTTCGCGCAGGCGCTGGATATTTCCGCGTATTCCCTGGTGGCGCTCTGCCGCGCGTTCGAGCCCCTACTTGCGCCCGGCGCATCCGTGCTCACCATGACCTACTATGGGGCGCAAAAGGTCATCACCAACTACAATGTCATGGGGGTGGCCAAGGCGGCGCTGGAAGCCTCGGTGCGTTATCTGGCCATTGATCTGGGCAGGCGGCAGGCGCGCATCAACGCCATCAGCGCCGGCCCGGTGCGGACGCTGGCGGCTTCGGGGATTTCGGACTTCAGAAAAATCTTTGATCATATTGAAAAGCATGCGCCGCTCGGCCGCAACATCACCACGGACGAAGTGGGCGGCGCGGCGACCTTTTTGGCCTCGGACCTTGCTTCCGGCATTACCGGCGAAACACTCTTTGTGGACAGCGGCTATAATATTCTCGGCATAACCCGGCCCGGAGAAGAGGCGTAGGCGGACAGCGCCCAGTCAAGGGAGGTTCTTGTATGACGGAACTCTTGCTTTTTGTCGGGTTTTTTGCGGCGGCTTTCGCCCTCACGAGAATCGTGAGCAAGGCGGGCGGCCTTGCCGGGGGTTGCTGAATACCCCGCATGGTCACCCGTGGGGTGGACCAGAATGCGGCGGACCAGGATTCCAAACCTGCGCCGTAGTTTGCGTAACGCGCAGGCAGCGTCTCGGCTTGTGCACTGAAATGCAAGCCTGGTGTCCTTGCCAAAAACGGGGCTTTCGTGTAAGCAACTGCGCTCAGAAGACCGTGTACTCCGGAGAGGTGTCCGAGATGGCCTAAGGAGCATGATTGGAAATCATGTGTTGTTGAAAGGCAACCGGGAGTTCGAATCTCCCCCTCTCCGCCAGATAACACCTGAAGGCTTCCTGAAAAATTCAGGAAGCCTTTTATTGTAGCCATTTTTATGGCTTTTTTTACTGATTGAGTTTGGCTAATTCCTTTTCCAGCCGCTGCTGGTTAAGATTGTACTTGGCAAGCAGGGTATCCAGACGTGAGTAGGCAAGCTTTTGCCTCTGCTCCCACTGGGCGATGCGCGTCTGTTCGCGTTCAATCTTCTTGTCAATATTTTCCATGATATTCGCATAATTGCGCTTTAACACTTCCAATGCGCCGCCGGTATGGGTGTAGTTGTCATAGCTCCGTGTTTCCGCGGTGAAAAAGTCCTCCATTTCACGGATTTTTCCCTGCTTGATGGAAACCTTGCCGGAATGCTCGCCTACGTTCAGGTTATCGATCTGGATAGCCAAACCGGCCGAAGGCCCGTTTGCGGAGGTGAACCAATACCCCTCCATGTTGCTGTCCCGGGCTGCCTTGTGTCCGTCAATGTACACATCAATGGCGGGCACATCGGGCGCCGCCGGGTCGTAGCTGACTGTATAGTTCACGGCATAGGTTCCGGCCTTGGTGCCGCCTTTGACGTGCGAAGCGTAGCGGAAATCCGCCGAAGTGCTGCTGCCTTCGTCATCGCAGGCGAAGAAATCGAGCAGGGCATCGAGCTTGTTGGTCAATGCCTCGTCAAAGGCTTTCTGATCCATATCCTGCATGCCGCTGGCGGTGCTGGGCGGAGCGACGACGAGCAGCCCGTAGTGGGGATCGTCTTTGTCGCTGACCGTTTTGATGCCGATTTGCGAAAGCGAGGAAATCAGATCGCCGCTGAAGAAATCGTTGCCCAGAATTTTTTGAAAGCCCGGGGGCATGCCGGCTGCCAGATCCTTCATGCGCGAGTTGAGCAACTGTACGCCGTAGTTGCCTGTCAGCACTGAGCCTGCTTGTTTTGTGGCGCTATTATCATCTTTCTTCGCCTCGGCAAGCCTGACATTTGTTTTCTCCGCCACGGAAAAATTGTAGCCCGAGGTGCTGCCGTCCACCTTGGAAAGCTCCCTGATGGACATGCGCACGGAGTTGACGGCGTCCAGAAAGGTCTGGATGTTCTGCTGCACCGACTGCGTATCCGTGGCAACGGAGAGCTGCGCCTTGCCGAGGTCGAAGACAGTGATGGCAACGCCGTCGAGGACGCCGCTTATGTTGTTGGAAGTGGATTCAAGTTCGTCAGGCCAGTTATCGAGCATGAACTTCGCATTCTTGGGATCCTGCACCATCCAGCCGTCAAAGGTGAAGCTGCCGTCAGACGGCGTAATATCCAGGGTGGCGTCCGCGCCGGAATCCTTGCCCTGGATTTGCAGCCTGTATGTGGAGCCGGACTGCACGATGCTTGCGCGTATGCCTTTATTCTGCGGATCGTTGTTGATTATGTTGACAAAGGACTCAAGGCTGGTGTTGCCGGCTATTTGCAGCGTGCGCGTCTGTCCCTTGTACGTATAGGCAAACTCCGTATTCTGCGTGGCGATGCTGGCAGTTTTTTTTTCAAACTCCGTTCCGCAACTCCAGATTGCGTTGTTGGCAAGCTGGGTCACTTCGATGGAATGAGCGCCGTCCAGGGCCTTTCCCGTGGCGCTTATGGATGCGATGTCCGGCCTGGAACTGGTCGCGAACTTGGCGACGAATTTGTCCCTGGAATTGATGAGGGACAGGGCGGACCTCGCATCACGCATGCTTTGCAGCACAGTTTCGAAGGCTTCGGCGCGGGCCTGCCAGTCCGCCTTCCATAGCTCCATGCGCTGTATGGGGATGGATTCGATTTTTTTCAGTTGCGAAATGATGCTGCTGAAGTCCGTACCGCTGCCAAGACCCTGAAAATTGATGGAACCTGCAATATAACTCGCCATGATCCGTTCTCCTCGCGGGAATTTTTTTCCCCGTGTGTCGTTGCGCTCACCAAAGACGCAAGCGTTGTGACAATTTAATAATACTGTTGTAAGTTGAGATTGATTGATCCCATATAGAACAATCAATGTTCTTATGATTATACGAATGCAATCTTGGTGCCAATTCAACAGTGTAGTTGCAAGTATAGATTGGTTATTGTATATATTATAATCAGTATTATATTTTATATTGATTTATATTTATAGAGTAATAAATGTTTGTATTATAATAAAAATACAAAAACTATGAAAATTTGATGATACAATTAAAATTGAAATTGCTTTGCATATATAACGCAATAAATCTTTTCAAGATTATTGTGTTGCAATTCTGGCGGGCATATATTTTACGGTTTTATGCAATGCATGCTTGATGCGTGCGAAAGAGGCGTATTTTTTCCGGCAGAACTGGGGGAAATTATGGCGCAGTACGCCAGAGGAGAAATTGCCGCTGATGACGTGGATGCAGTCTTGGCACGGCATGCGAGTGATAAGGGCGAAGAGGGAAGAGACTTGCTCAGCGCCAGCGTAGATGAATATCAGAAGTCCTGGCAGGATGATGAAGACGTCATCCGCATCCTGAAAGAGACCGAAGGCTTAAAGCACCTGATGTGACCTCGACGCCTATGGGCATGCTCCCGAGTCTCTCCGCCTGTCGCCCTGCCGTCTGGTAGAATTGCGCCGCTCTCCTGTGCGGATATCTTCCGCCGCATTCATGGCAATCAAGCGTTGCCGTCTGTCAAGACGGCGCCGACCCGCTTCCCCGCCGCTAAAACGCCGGTCACGACCGGCATCTCTGGCCACCAGCGCGATCGCCTTGCTGGCAAAGATACTGGTTTCGTCTTTCACGAATTCTTCATACGCCCGCTGCCAATACGTGGCGTCATTCAGAGAATACACCTTCTGCTGTGCGCAATCCGAGCAAAATTCCTGGCGCATTCCAGCCTCCACAGTGAGCATGGCTGCATCCGCATACAGCCATGTGCCTTCCGGGCAGGCCAGCAGCGTTTTGCCGCGAAGCGACTTCAAACAAACACCGTACCGGAAGAGCGTACCCAGTATCGCGTCGCGTTCGTGCGCGGCCTTGTCCGCTCGGGCATCGGCCGCATCCAGGGCGGCAAGAAGACGTAATCCGTCGGCCTTGCTTAGCCCCCCCCGGCTCTGTCCGGTCTTCTTGCCCTCAAGATGTCGGCGGTATTGAAGCTGCTCCGCCTTGGTGGCAGGATGCACAGCCTTCGTTTTCGTTACCATTTTTACAACCTCCGCTGTGGTAAAAATGGACTTTTGCGCAGACTACGGGAAAAAGACGGCGTTGCATAGTATGGAGTTGCGCGCAGAAAATCTCGGACAATGCTATGGGGAATGTCATAGGGCGCTGGGCTCGTTCCTATACTGTATACGGGCTTTGGGGGTATGTATTCAGTCTGAAAAAATCCAAGTGCGGAGGCAGTTGAAATGCTGTGCTTTGTGGTATAGTTGTAGCATGAGCAAGAGGAGGGGGAGGCGTGGACATGCAAAAAAGAGTGGAAGTTTACGGCGATTCGATATTGAAGGGCATACAAATCAACCCCCAGAACATGCGTTATCATATTGATAATAATATAGATATCGAGATGATTGCAAAAATGTTTTTTTTGGACATCAGGAACTTTTCAAAATTCGGATGTACGATAACCAAGGGACTTATGTTGATTAAGAAGCGCCTGAAAGGCGATGAACCTTTCTGCGACGCAATGATAATGAATTTCGGCGGGAATGACTGTAATTTTGACTGGAAGGCGATTTCCGGGCGTCCTGAAGACGAGCATTTGCCGAACACACCTCTTGATGATTTCGCGGATATTTATAGTAAAATTATTGGCTTGTTAAAAGACAAAGGGATTCGTCCAATTATTACCACTCTACCGCCGCTTGACGCGCAGAAGTTTTTCCACTGGTTTTGTAAGAGCTTAAATAAGGTAAACGTGCTAAAATGGCTAGGCAGCGTTGATGCCATATACCGCTGGCAAGAGAATTATTCGCGAACCGTTGAAAAAATCGCGGCTGAAACCAACACGCTTATAGTTGACTTGCGTGGCGCGTTTTTGAAATATAGAAGCTTGGAATGTTTTTTGTGCGGGGACGGCATGCACCCGAACACCGAGGGGCAAAGGCTCATCACGCAAGCGTTTTTGGAGTTTACAGCAAAAGCCAAAACACGAGGGGAAATACTGATTTGAAGGTTTACGGGTTGCGATGGGACGTCGCAACCCGTTTCTTCGTATTGGTTGTCCCCTGCCTACAGACAAGCCTTTAGCGCGGCCACCAGCCGGTCCACGTTTTCCGGCCTGGCGGTATGCCCCATGAGTCCGATTCTCCAGACCTTGCCGGCCAGCGCCCCGAGACCGCCGCCGATTTCGATTTGGAACTCGTTCAGCAGGCGCGAACGTACTGCCGCTTCGTCAATGCCTGCGGGCACATTGACCACGTTCAGGTGCGGCAGGCGCAGTTCCGGTGGAATGAGGAACGAGATGCCCATCTTCGCCAGTTCCTCGCCCAGCAGTTTCTGTATGGCGATCTGGCGGGCGAAGACCTTGTCCAGTCCTTCGGCCATCAGCATCTGCAAGCCTTCGTACATGCTGTAGATCAAGTTGCTGGACATGGTGTGGTGGTAGGCGCGTTTTTCGCCTTCCCAGTATTTGATCAACAGCGAAACATCCAGATACCAGTTGGGCGCCTTGGTTTTGCGGGCCAGAATTTTTTTCACGGCCCTGGGCGAGAAGGAAACCGGCGCAAGCCCCGGAGGGCATGACAGGCCTTTCTGCGAGCAACTGTACAACGCGTCGATCTTGCGCTCGTCCATGTCCACGGGCATGGCGCCCAGGCTGGTCACGCAGTCCGCCAGAAACAGGGCTCCCGTCTTGGCGACCAGTTCGCCCACTTCCTTGACGGGGTTGCGCATGCCGGTGGAGGTTTCGGCGTGCACCATGGCCACGATGGAATAAGGCCCTTTTTGTAGTTGATCCGCGACCTTGTCCGGCGCGATGGGAGCCCCCCACTCAAATTCCAGCAGGTCGATCTTCGCGCCCAGGCGGCCGGCCACGTCTTCCATGCGTTTGCTGAAGAAGCCGTTGACGATGATGAGCACACGGTCGCCCGGTTCCACGAGGTTGGTGAAAGCGCTTTCCATACCTGCTGAACCGGTGCCTGAAACGGCGAAGGTCACGGGATTTTTTGTGTTCATTACAGCGCGCAGGCCGTCTTTGACCCCGTCCATGATCGTGAAAAAGTAGGGGTCAAGATGCCCCAGGGTGGGTTTTGCGAGTGCCGCGTACACTTCATCGTAGACCATGGAAGGCCCTGGCCCCATCAAGAGAATGGGCTTGATGCCCTTAAGCAGGTTAGCCATATGCCGTCTCCTTGCGGATAGTGGTGAATACGCTTACTATTGCTTTGCCTCAAACAGCGGGGAAAGGCAATGCGCCGGATAGAGGCTCAGAATAGAAAACCCGTACCGGGAGTGGAGAGTGCCCCATGAGAATGCTGAATGCCTGGACGCTCGAAGCGGATGACCCGGCTGTTGCCGTGGCCGAGATCCTGGAACAGTTGGACCTGGAAAACATGCTTCTGGCCCATTCCGCCGGGTTTATCACCTGCAGCTATGACTATGTGGAAACAGGGATGGTGCAAGCTGTCTGCGATGCGCTGCCTTTTGAGGTGGCGGGATGCACCACCCTGACAAACGCCATTAACCAGGAAGCCGGAACCCTGCTGTTTTGCCTGTCGGTGCTGACCGCAGACGACTGCCGGTTCGCTACGGCCCTCACCCCGGCATTGGAGGGAGACAATGTCCACGCCATAATCAACGAGACTTTCCAGCATGCCGCCGCGCAATTTGAGGAGCAACCCGGGCTGGTCCTTGCCTTTTTGCCGATGCTCGGCGCCGTCAGCGGTGAACTGATGCTGCACGCTCTTAATGACGCAGTGGCCGGCGTGCCGGTTTTCGGGACCATTGCCTGCGATTCCGATACCGCATATTACAGCAACACTTTCACTATCCATAACGGCACATGTTCGCGCGACGGCGTGTCCATGTTGCTTGTCAGCGGCAACGTGCATCCCCATTTCGTGGTCACCTCGACCTCTGAGCAGAATTTGCATGATCAGCAGGCCATAATCACGTCCTCTGAGGGCAGCGTGCTCAAAGAAGTCAACGGCATGAGCGCGAAGGCATACTTTGCGTCCATTGGACTGTCGCAGGGCGAGGGTTTGGAAGGATTGAGTTCCGTGCCCTTTGTCGTCAACTATAACGACGGCAGCCAGCCTGTGGCCAGGGCCATCTACTCCCTGAACGACGATGGTTCGGCCTTGTGCGGCGGCATGATGCCCAAGGGCGGAACGCTTGCCATTGGGCGCATGGATGTGGACGACATCCTGCTGACAGCGGAACAGTCCCTGGAAAAACTGCTGAAAAACGCAGGCATCAACGGCATTATCATGTTTCCTTGCCTCGGGCGGAATATGGTGCTTGGCGCGACGCCATTGAGCGAGATCGACAAGGTCCAGGGGGTATTAGGTAATTCTCTTCCTTGGCATCTGGCATACTCCGGCGGTGAGGTGTGCCCGGTATACGGCAGCGGCGGCTGCACGGTGAACCGTTTTCACAATTTCACCTTCATAGCCTGCGCCATATGACCGCTCAACCGGGCTTTCTTTCAAATGGATTTTCTCGGGCACGCAAGGTCTGAAGGCGACTGTATGGCGGACGAGGCAAAAAGGGAGAGTGCGGCGGATGTTGCCGACCTGCTTCGGGAAAACCGCAATCTGAAGCGGCAACTGCGCAGCCTGGAATCTTTGCAGCAACGCAATAAGGCCATGCTGGCCGCCCGGGCAAACGTGAATGCCCTGCTGACCTCCCAGCAAAGGAAGATGGGAAAAAACATGAATCTGCTGCTTGAGAACAGCCCGGATATTATCCTGCTGTTCGATCAGGGAGGCCGGTTCACGCATTGCACCAAAACCTTCCTGACAGCGGCGGGCATCGCGAATTTTGGGCTTATCAACGGGCATCTGTTCACAGATGTTTTCAAAAACTTTGTGTCCCCTTCACAGTTGGACAGCCTGCAAAACAACTACCGCAAAGCCATGTGGGAACATAAGACCGTGGTGGCGGGCGATGCCTTGCTTTTCCCCGGCCTGGACGCCGTGCATGTCTATGAAATCAATATCACCCCCATGTTGGGAGAAGGCGGCTCTGCGGAAGGGGCCATGATGCTGTTTCACGACTTGACGGACATTGTGAAGGCAAAAGACGCCGCCGAAAACGCCAACAAAGCAAAAAGCGAATTTTTGGCTACTATAAGCCATGAGATACGAACGCCTCTCAATGCCATCATAGGCATGAGCCACATTTCCCGGACTGCCGACAGCCCGGAGAAGCGGGAACTGGCGTTGCAAAAAATTGAAACGGCTTCCATCAGCTTATTGGGCATCATCAACGACGTGCTGGACATGGCCAAAATTGAATCCGGCCGGCTGGAATTGGACGAAGAGCTTTTCGAGCCGGCGCAGATCGTGTCCGATGTCGTGAGCGTGGTGAGCCATCGCCTTGAGGAAAAGGGGCAAAGTTTCACGTTGGATGTGGACCCGACTCTTCCTTCCCGGCTTGTGGGCGATGGACAACGGCTTTCGCAGGTGATCACGAATCTGCTTGGCAATGCCGTGAAGTTCACTCCCGAGGGTGGGAAAATTTCATTGCACGTTCAAGTATCCGGCCGGCGGCACGATGCCTGCCAAATACGGTTCGCCGTCACCGACACCGGAATAGGCATTTCCGCAGAACAGCAACAGAAACTTTTCCGTTCTTTCGTGCAGGCCGACAGCAGTGTAACCCGTCGCTTCGGAGGCACGGGGTTGGGGCTTGCCATCGCAAAGAGCATTGTGGAGATGATGGGCGGCGAAATCGGCGTGGAATCGGAGGTGGACTGCGGGGCGCGCTTTTATTTTACCGCCTGGATGAAGCTGGAAGATCAGGCCGAACCGGCAGCGGCAGCCGGCCCAGGCGCCCAGCCCGCTCCTGCCGACTACACCGGGCTGTTTGCCGGACGCCGCGTCCTGCTGGCAGAGGACATTGAGATCAATCAGGAAATCGTCATTGCCTTGCTTGAGCCTACCGGCGCGCATATCGATACGGCCCAAAACGGCCGCGCGGCACTGTGTTTGTTTGAAGAAAATGCCGGCGACTATGATCTTGTCTTGATGGATATTCACATGCCTGAAATGGACGGCTACGAGGCCGCGCGCCGTATCCGCGCCAACCCGCTGTCCTGCGGGAAGACCGTCCCCATCATTGCGTTGACTGCCAACGCGTTCAAGGAGGACATCGAACGCTGTTTGGCGGCCGGGATGAACGACCATATCAGCAAGCCGGTGGTGGTGGATAAAATGATGGCCGCCATGCGCAGGCATCTGCGGCGCTGACCCAAAATCCACGTGAAAACGACGCCATTGCGTCAGGGTGTCATTTTTTTGTTGGTATTAATCCTGCATGGTAGTGACCACTGGAAAAAAACTGCCTGAAGGAAAGATGCCGTGCCCGTTCCTGCCAGAACCTCCCCCGAACCGTATGACGCAGCCCTCCAGCAGAGTGTGCTTTCCCGCCTGCTTCCGGCCTGTGTATTTTTGCTGGCGCTTTGTGTGCTGGTGACGGTGCTGTACGGAAACGGCTACGGTTCCTTGCCGCCTGCCGAGCAGCGCTACAGCAAGGCGAAAAGCGAACTGGACAGCTTGCGTTCCGGGGATGCCCGCGCCGCACAGCGAGAGAATTGGCTGCGTGTGGCGCATGAATTTCAGGCCATTTATGACCTGGATCCGAAATGGGCCAATCGCCCGGCAGCGCTCTTCCGCAAGGGCGAGAGCCTGCGCGAGTTGGCCCGGCGTTCCGGGGGCCAGCGTGATTATCAGCGCGCGGCTGACGCGTTCGAAGAATTGGCCATGCGCCACGCGGAAAGCCGCCTGGCCGGCGATGCGCTGTTGAATGCGGCTGAAATCAAGGCAAACTTTCTGGGCGATTCCGCTGGCGCCCTGCGTCTTCTGACGCGTATCCGCACCCAGTACGCACAGGGCGGCGCGCTGCCGCGGGCGCTTGAATTGGAGCGCAAGATCAAAGCGCAAGGCGCGTCCGGGGAAGCGTCCCAGCCCAAGCAGGCCCGGCCCGATCCCCGCAAAAAAAGCGGAGAACTCACGCAAATCGCCTGGAAGACGCTCAATGCGAACCAGGTGCAAATCGTTGTGGAACTTGACCGCAGCGTAAACTGGCACATCCGTCGGACGCAGGCGCAAAATGCGGCGGCCCCCGCGTCCCTGGTGCTGGAACTGCGGGATGCGGTTCCCGTTGACCAGATACGCGGCGGCGCCCGCGTGACGGGCAGTCCCTTGAGCGCCGTGCGCGTTGACGCCGCCTCCAGGGAGCAGACCCGTCTGTTTTTCGATTTTGCCCGTCTTGCCGGCTATGAGACGCGTGTGGAGCAGCAGCCCTTCAGGATCATTCTGGATGTGCTTGCGCAGGAGGGCAAGGCAGCGCAGAACGGCGTTTCCGAAAAAAAACAGGCCAACAATGCGCAGGCGGTCCGCGCGGCGGGCCAGCCGAACGCGCCGGTACTGGCTGCTGTGGCTCCCAAGGATCTGGCCTCGCAGTTGGCCCTCACCGTGCAAAGCGTATTTATTGACGCCGGGCACGGCGGCAAGGATCCCGGCACAAGCCATAACGGGCTCGTAGAGCGGGAAGTGGTGCTGGACGTTGCCAGGCGGGTCGGAAGGCTTTTGCGAAACCGGGGGCTTGACGTTCAGTACAGCCGCGAAAAAGACAGCCATGTTTCGCTGGATGAGCGCACGCGCATGGCCAACAAGGCCAGGGCGGATCTCTTTGTTTCCCTCCACATCAATGCTGCCGCAGACGCACAGGTTTCCGGCTTTGAAACCTATTACCTGGATATAGCCAGCAACACCGAAGCGGCACGCCTGGCGACCATGGAGAACGCCGGCAGCGACAAAAAAATGGGCGATTTGACGCCCATTCTGACGGATTTCATGCTCAGCGCGCGTACGCAGGAGTCACGGCAATTGGCCCAGACCCTGCAACACGTCGTTCTTTCGCGCTTGGGGAAACAGCGTTATGCGACCAGGGACGGCGGCGTCAAGGCCGCCCCGCTGCATGTGCTGATCGGGACCGGCATGCCTGCGGTGCTGGTGGAACTAGGATATTGCAGCAACCGGGAAGAAGCCCGCCGCCTCGCCAGCACGGCCTACCGCCAGAGCCTTGCCGAAGGCATCGCCGAAGGCATTCTGGCCTACCGCGACAAACTGCTGCGGAAACAGACCGTGGATGCCAAAACAACGCACCGCCGCTCCTGACTTTCTATATTTTTTTTAGAAAAACCCTCTTTACGCGCTTGACGCGGGTATTCGCGCGGGCTACAATTTACAGCAGTTCGCAATAAAGTCGCGTAGTTCTTACCCCAGGAGAAAACTATCATGTGGAAAACGTGCCTCACGGCCATCGCGCTGTGCCTTTTGATGGTCAATGCGGCCTTGGCCGCTGAACTTAAAATCGCTTTTGTGAATATGCGCGAAGTCGTCGCAGAGAGCGAACCGGTCAAAAAAGCCAGAGCGGCGATGGAGTCCAAGTTCAAGGCCGAGCGTGACAAACTGGAAAAGCAGGGTAGCGACCTGCAAAAGCAGCGTGACGCCCTGAAAAATCCTGCCAGCAACCAAGCCCGCGAAGTCACTGAACAAAAACGCGCGGAGTTTATCCGCAAGAGTCAGGATCTGGATCAGAAGATGCGCGAATACTCCGCCAGGGTCGAAAAAGAAGGGATGCAGTTTAATAACGAAATGAACGATTTGGTGAACAAGGTCGCCAAAGATTTTGCCGTGAAAAAGGGTATTACCTACCTTCTGGAGGGCAGCGCCCTTCTTTATGCTGATCCTTCCATGGACGTGACCAAGGAATTCATGGAAGAAGTGAATCGCCAGTGGAAGGAAAACCCGCCTGCTGCTTCCGGCGGCAAGAAAAAATAGAACCGCGCCCGATGTGAGCACAAGCCCCTCAAGCCGGCAAGGGCTGGGGGGCTTTTCTGCCGCCAGGCTGCCGGCCGCTATGCGAGGTCGATCATGAGCGCAACACCGATATCATTTGATATTCAGCGTATTCTCACCCTCCTGCCCCACCGCTATCCCTTTTTGCT
>Ga0082212_10010217_pt1 | contig 12041 bp, 3 predicted proteins | sample TergutNt197P3_FD_71548 | JGI IMG/M metagenome (GOLD analysis project Ga0082212, IMG submission 71548) | Neocapritermes taracua P3 segment gut microbial communities from Petit-Saut dam, French Guiana - Nt197 P3 | ecosystem: Host-associated > Arthropoda: Insects > Digestive system > Gut ... | reverse complement strand
TATAATAATCCTGCGTATGCACAGAGCCCGATTTTGACAAAAACTTCCAGATTTCTTCTGCGGTAAACGGAAGTATGGGCGCGACAAGGCGCACGAGCGTTTCATTTATTTCGTAGAGAACGCTCAGGTTCGCGAGGCGCTTTTTGGAATCTTTTGCGTCCACGTACAGGATATCTTTTGATACGTCAAAATATATCGACGAGAGTTCAACCGCGCAGAAGTTGAGCAAGCGCCGGTATACCATGTGAAATTCAAAATTTTCGTAGTGCCCGATTATTTTGCGCGACAAATCGTAGAGTTTGTGAAGTATCCACTTGTCGATGCTGTCGAGTTCGCTGTAAGGCAATATGTCGCTTGCCTTAAAGTCCGATATGTTGCCTATGAGATATTTAAAGGTATTTCTGATTCTGCGGTACGAGTCGGCTATCTGTTTTATCATTTCCAACCCGATGCGCATATCGTTGCGGTAGTCTTCGGATGAAACCCATAGCCTTAGAATATCGGCTCCGTACTGCGATATGATTTTTTCAGGCGGAATAACGTTGCCGAGCGATTTGCTCATGGCTCTTCCGTTGTCATCCAAAAGGAATCCGTGAGTTATGACGGTTTTGAAAGGCGCGGCGTCTCTCAAGGCGAGCGCAGGCCAAATTGAAGATTGAAACCAGCCCCTGTGCTGGTCGCTTCCCTCAAGGTATGAGTCGGACGGCCAGCGGTGTCCGGGCCATTTGTCGAGAACCGCGAAGTGCGAAACTCCCGAATCGAACCATACGTCGAGTATGTCATATTCTTTTACAAATGATTCGCCGCCGCATGAACATATCAGGCCGCTTGGCACAAGGTCCTTTATATCCTGGGTATACCATATATCGAGGTTTTCTTTACGCGCCAGCGCTGCGAAATGTTCTATGGTCTCCGCGCTCATAAGGTTTTTGTCGCATTTTTCGCACCTGAAAGAGGGTATTGGGACGCCCCATGAACGCTGCCTTGACAGGCACCAGTCCGGCCTCGATTCGGCCATCCCCCTGAAACGCGCTTCGCCCCATGACGGCACCCAATGTGTTTTGTCTACCGCTTGCAGACATTTTTGCCGTAAGTTGTTGTGATCGATATTGAAAAACCATTGCTCAGTTGCCCTGAAAATAAGAGGTTTATGGCAGCGCCAGCAATGCGGGTAAGAGTGTTCAATAGTCTCGCGCGATATAAGAACATTTTTTTCTTTCAGTATTTCGATAATTTTTTCGTTGGCGTCAAAAACATTGACTCCTTTCATCGGAGAGTACTCGTCGGTGAAACGCCCGTTGTCGTCAACCGGACAGAAGATATCAAGCCCGTAGCGAAGTCCCGTGATGTAGTCTTCGTGCCCGTGACCAGGCGCGGTATGGACGATGCCGGTTCCCTGTTCAAGGGTGACATGCGGGCCGAAAAGTATCTTTGACTCTCTGTCAATGAACGGATGGACTGCCTGGAGGGCTTCGATGGAGTCGGTGTCAATAGGCCATTCGCCCGACGGTTTTGAGCCGATGACGGTTTCCATTTGCTCAAGAAGTCCTTTGGCCAGCAAATAATACTCGCTGCCGAATTGAAATATTGAGTACTCAAAGTCTTTATGAAAGCACAGCCCCAAATTTGCCGGAAGCGTCCAGGGCGTGGTAGTCCATATAACGGCAAATGTTTTGTCTTTATCTATTCCGTCTATACGGATTGACGACGGGTCGATTTTGAATTTTACGTACACGGCGTTTGAGGTATGATTGCCGTATTCCACCTCTGCCTCGGCCAGAGCTGTTGCGCAGTCGGAACACCAGTATATGGGTTTCTTGCTGCGATATATGTATTTTTCTTTAAAGAGTTTGCCGAACACTTCTACTATGTCGGCCTCGTAATCTTTGCTCATTGTAAGGTACGGATGTTCATAATCGCCCAAGACTCCGAGCCGCTTAAATTCTTCCATTTGGGTATTCACGAACATTTCGGCATTGTCGCGGCATCTTTTTCGGATGTCGGCCTTTGACATGGCGTTCAGCTTGCCGCCGAGTTCCTTTGTTACGTTGAGTTCTATCGGCAGCCCGTGGCAGTCCCAGCCCGGAACATAAGGCACGCGAAAACCCTTCATCGTTTTGTGCTTTACGATGATGTCTTTGAGAATTTTGTTAAGGGCATGACCGAGATGGATATGCCCGTTCGCGTAGGGCGGCCCGTCATGCAGAATATATAGAGGCGCGTCTTTACGGAAATCCTGAATTTGTCCGTACAGATTTTCTTTTTCCCATACGCTGAGTATGTCGGGTTCTTTTTTCGGCAGGTTTGCCCGCATGGGGAAATCGGTAGCGGGGAGATTGACTGTACTGGAATAATCCATCAAAGGCCTCGTAAATAGTTATTATGCGTTATTCGATGTTGAAACAAAGGGATGCGGGCAAATTGTCAATATTTTTTCTGTTCATATTTATATCGTTGTTCGCCTGTACTTCCGCTGCATTGCAGCCGGTCGAGTAGTGTTATGCGCCATTTATTCTTTCAAAATGTAGTTCGGGTAAGATTATTTTTGTTTCTTCTTCGAGATTTTCTTTTTTCCAATAAAGAATGAAATTTACTTTGGCTCTTTTTAGTTCATAATTTTTCTCTTTCAAATTTTCAATTTGCGTGTTGAATTGTTTTGAGAATTTCAGAATGGAATGATTGGATTTATCTAAACATTCAGTATCTTTTAAAATCAAAGTGTCGCCACTCGTTAATTTGGAAATGTGGCGTTGTCTGTTTATAAAATAATCCAACCAAACACCTTTAAATGACAGTAGTATTGCCAATTCTTTTGGCGGTAAATGAATTTCTTTGTTGTCAATGAATTCTAAATTACCTGCAGTTATGTTGTTAAGAAAGTTTGAGTTTGTGTGAATTGTTAAATTTCTCTTTGCCCTTGTCATAGCAACATACAAAAGTCGTTTGTTTTCGTCTGTATGGATATTATAATTTTCGAGTATAAGAAAAACATTGTCAAACTCTTTGCCTTTTGCCTTATGGATTGTCGAAACAAATATGGTATCACCATTGTAGTTAATAAAATCTTCAAGTTTTGACTCGCGGATAAAAACCTCTAAATCTGACTTGTACTTATATTTTGGATTAGTTTTTTCAAAATCCGCAATTAAATTTTCACAAATCTCATACTTGCTGCTATTTTGAAATTTACTTTTAAATTCTTTTTTTGCGTTTGCCCAAACATCATCACTTATCACATAAATATCTTCGTCTAAATTTAATAAATTGAGAAAATATCTTATTTCTAAAAGATTATATAAACTAAAACCGTCATTAGACTGAATTAGCTTTGCCTGCATTTTGTTTTTTAGAAGTAATCCTGTAATCTGTAATGCCTCATCGTTTGTTCTTGTCAGTACGCAAGTTGTTCCTGTCAAATCAGTTGAAAGAATGCTATTTACGAGTGGATTGATTAGATTATTGTTTTGATAATGAACAATTTTTATTTTCCCGTTTTCAGGTTGAACGGCTCTAATTGGTTCTTTTTTTAATCTGTGTGAAATTTGTGCTACGAACTGATTAGTAAATTCTACGAGATTGTTTTTGCTTCTGTAATTTTCTGTTAATTCATGTTTTACGGCATTGTTATTGGCAATAAAATCTCTAAGATATTTCGAATCAGCGCCTCTAAATTCAAATATGTTTTGGTCGTCATCGCCAACAGCAATCACACGCATTTCTTCATTCTGTTCCATTAAAGCGTTTATCAGCCCGAACTCGTCTTCGTTCATATCTTGTGCTTCGTCAATTACTAAAACGGTTTTTGTTATTCGGTTTGCTTCAACCTCTTTGCTTTTAATTTTTTCAACCGCATTTTGAATAATTTTGTCTGATTTTTCCAAATTGCCGACTTTGCCAAGCAAGTCAAAACAATATGAATGAAAAGTTTTTATTTCGATATAATTTGCGGCGTTTCCGATAAGATTTAGAAGTCGCTTTTTAAATTCGGTTGCAGCGGCTCTCGAAAAAGTCAGCATAAGCAGTTGTTCGTGTTTTATATCTTCCATTAAAAGCAGTGAAGCAAGTTTATGCACCAGTACTCTTGTTTTTCCGCTACCAGGACCTGCGGCAACCGCCATATATTTTGTTTCTTTATCATTAATAATACTCAACTGTCTTGGCGAAAGTTCGCCAAAAAGTTGTTTGAATTTAACAGGTGTAATATTCTTTTTAATTTCGTCTTGTCGGCTTCCTTTGAAATATTTATTGAGGAATGCAGAGTAGTTTAATTGAAAATAATCTTCCACAAATTGCAAAGCATTACGATAGTCGCTAATCATTTTCTTTGCATATTCGCCCACAATATGAATTTGTTGTGTTTTGTTTTCGTAGAATTGATTAAGTTTTTGATAATTCTCTGCTTTATAACGCTTTTTGTTGTCTTTCTCAAGCCGTTCAATCGTCAACGCATTATAAACAACAAGAAAACCTCCTTCAATTTTTATTGCATCAATTCTTGACAAATAGAAAAGAGTATCTTCAATATCCTCAATGGAAACTTTCTTGCCAAAACTGGCAATTGAACTTTCAAACGCTTCTTTCAATTCATGTGCCGAAAACTCAACTAACACCTCCTCTTTTCCAGTATCTTCTTTTGACATATTCATGTTACTTCTCTCGTAGAGAAGTTCTGCAATAAATTTTGCCAGTTCATGACGTTTCTCTATTTTTTCTTTCAACGCTTCTTTCGGCTGGAGGCAAAGCACAAGAACATGATTTTTTGTTTCCAAACTCTTTTGCTTAATCCAATTTTTAATCGCCCAGAAGTTGATAATGGTTTTAATCTTGTTTACATTTACACCGTCACAACCTTTCGCCTCTGCATTTTCGTTTAGTTCTTTAATGTGGAAATATTTTTCCTGCTCCTCAAGAACAGGAAGCAGAAAGTTTTCAATCTTATTGAATGACTGAACAATATTCAGCGAACGGTTTTTGTTTTCTCCTTTCTTGATAAACGCCGTTAAATCTTTTGCATCTGCTAAAATTTTTTCCTCTCGAAGCAAATTTATGATATTGATAACTTCGTATTTAACAATTCCTAAATGGTCGCTGATGTAGTCAATTCTTGCTTCTGCAGGGTCTTCAACAGATTGTTTTCTGTTTTTACTTGAAATTAGTTTTTTGATAATTCTGGTTGCCTGAACTTTTTGTTTTTCATTAAATCTTTTCGAATTATTTATTTTATCAATCGCCTCTTGAGCATTTTTTGATAGAATACTGTTAGCAAAAACTCTCGGCATATTCTGCCCGCGTTTCAAATAACCGGCATCTTCTAATGCGGCAATGGCGGTAATTACACGAGTTTCAATTTCAACAACATTGTCGTCCCAGCCTGCTTTTCGTGCTATTTCCAATGCCGAATTTGATACATTTGAACGGAATTTTGTAATATCCTTAATGGCTTTCCAAACTTGTTGAATTTCTTTGATGGAAAGTTTTGTTTGATTCAGTAATATAAAATGTTTCGACAGGTCTTCTTCGTTAAACAATACAAAGCAATCGGCAGAGAGTTTTTCGTCTCGCCCTGCCCGTCCTGCTTCCTGTATGTAATTTTCGAGCGAATCGGAAATTTCATAATGAATAACCATACCGACATCTTTTTTATCAACGCCCATTCCAAATGCGGAAGTTGCAACCATAACAGACACTTCGCCCGAAATAAACGCATTTTGATTTGCCGTTTTTTCTTTTGAGTCCATTTTGCCGTGATATGGTTTTGCATTAAAACCGTCTTCCGTTAATCTTGCGGCAAGTTGATATGCTTTTCGGGTTCTTGAAACATAAATGATTGCAGGACACTGTTTTTCTTCAATCAAATCTCTAACTGTCTGATATTTTTCTTCTTCCGTTCCTTTTTCAAAAACTTTGTATTGCAGATTTGTTCGCGAGGCTTTCGACGTAAATAATTCAAGATGAAGCGAAAGTTTTTCTTTGAAATAATCTCTAATATCTTCAATAACTTTCTGTTTTGCAGTCGCTGTAAAGCAGGAAACGGGAATTGCTTCATCAAGATTTTTCTTTTCTTGAATTGATTTTATAAAGTCGCCAATGTATAAATAATCTACTCTAAAATCTTGTCCCCATGACGAAAAACAGTGCGCTTCGTCAATTACAAAACGAGCAATTTTTCTTCCTAAAACCAGTCGTTCAATAGTTTTAGAACGAAGTGATTCCGGCGATATGTAGAGAATTGAAGCAGAACCATCTTCAACTCTTTCAAAAGATTTTGCTCTTTCAATTGGGTCAAGTAATCCGTTTATCGTAACGGCATTTGTAATTCCGTTTTTCTCAAGATTATCAACTTGGTCTTTCATTAAAGATTGTAGCGGCGATATTACTATTGTTAAAGCATTTGAACTTTCACCACACATTAATGCCGGACTTTGAAATGTAATTGATTTCCCGCCACCGGTTGGGAAAACCGCAAGAATAGATTTATTGTTTATTGCTGCTTCTACTGCTCTTTCTTGTAAAGGTTGTCCGCCGAAATTTCTAAATGAATCATATCCGAAAAATCGTTTTAACCCTTTATGAGCGTCTAATGCAATATCGCAGTATTCGCAACCTCGCACACAAGGTTTGTTACGAAGTCGAAATATTATTTGCTCTACTTCGGGATAGTTTTTTATAACCCAAGGCGGAGTAATTGAATGGATTTTTTTGTGATTTATAAAAGAATCTATTAACGACAAACAGTAAGCAAGTTCAATTGGATATTCTGAAATAATTTTTGATAAATCAACATTTTCGCAAATTTCATTTTTGAATTTTTTGCGAATTGTTTGTTCAACATCATGATTTGTAGTAAAATAATTTATAAATTTAAAAAAAGCGTGAAACTCTTTTTTGTCATTTAGCAGTAAATAAAAAATTTGCTTAAAAATCTCTTCTGTCTGTTGAAATGCGGCCATTTCGTCATAAAATAAATCTCTTGCTTTGATAGCATCGTTTAATGGATTGTTTAAATCGTCTGTTTGAAGTTTATCGTCTTTCAGTAATTTATGGTATGGTTTTGTTGGAAAAAGCAAGGGCGAAAGAAACAGCGTGTCAATAATGTTATCTGTTTTGATGTCCTTATTCAGAGCCTTTCCAATGTACTTTATGTCGTGATTTAAAATATTATGTCCGCACAAGAATTGTGAGCCTTTTAGAAACTGCATAAATTCCGACAACGAATGATTATGGAAAGTGCTGTTATTGTCTTTAATACTACCAATATCAAGAATCTTTTCGTTTTTAGGCTCAATTTCTGTATCAACGAATGCGATTGAGTTATCGATATATTTTTGTTCGATGTCCATTTTCTATTTTAGGTTGTTTTTTCTTATACTGTTGTTCATATTATTAACTTATTTATTATTACTTGCCCTTCCGACGCAATTACCCGCTATGAGTGTGATGATTCCTAAACTGATGATTGATTTTTTCATGGTTATTTTATTTTTTCAAGAAATCTGCTTTTCTTGAGAGTCAAAATCCGCCCCCTAAACAATCTCTTCTTTACATGAGAAAGATACAGCCGTTCCTTTGACCTTGTTAAAGCTACATAAAATATTCTTCGTTCCTCATCAAAATCATTCTCCTCTGCGGAATCCGAAGATGATAAACCTGTTTTATCATCTTTTCCAAAGAGTGAAAATGGAATAATCGTCTCTTCGCACCCGGGAATAAATACGGTCTTAAATTCAAGTCCCTTTGCGGAGTGGATTGTAATAATCGATACAGCCTCAAACTCAGGCTTGTAATCGTCAACCCCTGATCTTAAATTATATAGCCTGATAAACTCATCGTAATCTTTTATCCCTTGTGTAAATCTTGCGACTTTATCTTCATCGTATTCTTTCGATTGATTTTTGAACAGGTATTGCGCCGCACTGCTCAAACTTTCACCGGATTTAATCATGTCAAAGAGATGATTGTTATGAATTTCATCGCCATTCTTTAGTGAAAGATAACATTCCCTTATGGCTTTGAATGGGGACTTATAAGGTTCCTTCATATAAAACGGATCATTGTCGATCATCTGATATGGAATCCCATGCGAGTCAAACGCCTTAATGATAGGGTCAAACATAAAAGACGCCCGGCATAGAACGGCAAAATCGCTGAAACCGTAATTCTTATTTTCTCCGTCTGTGATGCCCCTGCTTATTGAGAGGCTTCTTACGCCGCCCAATAATTTTACAATCTCTCTTGCTATCCAATTTGCTTCACCGTTATCACTTTCGGATTCATTTATCTTTATTACAGTCCCCTCTGTTATGCCCTTTAGGTAACCGGTTCTATCCATTACGTCATCCGCCGCCTTTAATATTGTTTCAGGGCATCTAAAGCTCTTGGTTAGTGAAACGGTTTTTAAATTGGGATAGTCTGATTCTAAATTATTTATATATTTGGTATCACAGCCCCTGAATCCATAGATAGATTGGTCGGGATCGCCTATTGCCGTGAGCATACAATCGCTGTTATAAGTAATTGCCTTTATGAGTTTATACTGCGCCGCGTTTATATCCTGAAACTCGTCTATAAGGAGATGCTTTAAATGGCCGATACTCTTTCTTCTAAGCGATTCATCTCTTGCCAGGAATTCCGATGTAAGGAAGACAAGATCGTCTATATCTATGGAATTTATCTCTTTTAGTTTATTTTCGTATTCATCGGAAATTACGCTGTCCAAATCGTTCGGTATACCCTGTTTAAATTGGGAAATCTTTTTTAAAATATTTTTTTTATTCTTTATGTTGAGATTCTTGGCAATATCAGCTCTCTCATCATCGCTGAGTATTAAAAAATCAGGTTTCAGACCAAAGTCTTCGCAATTATCTCTTAATATCGAGAGTCCAAAGGAATGGATAGTTGAAATTGTGATTCCATGAAGTTCCGTATCCCTCCCTATACGCTCGGCTATCTCATCTGCGGCTTTTCTGGAAAATGTCAGCGCAGCTATTTCACGGGGAAGAGCTAACCCTTCATTGATTAAATATTTTACACGCTCCGCCAAAACTCTTGTCTTGCCCGAACCGGGGCCGGCAATTATCAAGCTCGGCGATCCCGTATGAGTGGCCCCTTCGGTCTGTTCCTGAGTAAGACCCATATCGGGTTCTGCGGGTATAGACGACCACTTTAGATTCAACTGATTTTGATTCTCTAAAGCGACTAATTCCTTGAACGCGTTTATATCAAACTCCAAAGAGTGTTTAGGCTGCAATACCGTTTCAGGTTCATGAAAAATTGAATTCTTAAACAAGGGTGAATAACGGAAAGAATCTATCTCTCCATCACGAAATACTTTTACTATACCAAACTCTCCGTCAAAGCCTTCCGATATATTTACTTCTCCATTTCGGAGTCTCCTTACCGCCTCTCCAAGCAGTTCGCCTCCAAAGTCTGAAATCTCATCTATACGCGAGTTGAGATAGATGTGGAACTCCGAGCCTAATCGGTTAATGATATTGAGATACTCTGATGTAATACTCTTTGAATTACTGCTTTTCTGTTTCTTTATCTCTGCTATAACGTCCGGGAGTTGCGTAATATGATGATATTTCTTTGTATCTAAAAAGGGATCGCTGTTCCTGTCGCCAAGCTCTGCAACCCTGTACATAACACCCTTTGTAACCTCCTTGCCGCATACAGGGCATATACCTCCATGCTTGGCTGTTTCCAAGGGATTCAGCGCTACCGAGCATTTTTTATGACCGTCATAGTGATATTTCCCCTCTTGAGGAAAAAATTCAATGGTGCCTATAAATCCTTCATCATTCTTTAGAGCATTATATATTCCGTCATAAGTTAATTCCGTTTCAAAGAGATTTGCCTCACGCCCTAACTTTTCAGGCGAATGAGCATCCGAGTTTGATACTAAACGGAATTTATCAAGGAAACTGCACGTCCAATTCATCGGCGGGTCTGACGACAGACCTGTTTCAACCGCAAATATATGCTTTGTTAAATCTCCGTAACATTCATCAATAGTATCAAACCCGGATTTTGACCCAAGCGCAGAGAACCACGGAGTCCATATATGGGCAGGTATTAGAAATGCCTTTGGCGAAGATTCAAGAACCATTTCAAGTATTATTCGTGAATCAAGACCAAGAATGGGGCGTCCGTCAGCTCTTATATTCCCTATATCATCAAGTCTTCTTTGTACTTTAGCAAGCGATTCCATATCAGGGAATATGGTGAGATTATGAACCTTGCGTACTTTGCCGTCTCTTTTATATATGCTGCTGATTTCACCTGTAAGTATAAAATATACTCTATCGGGGATGTTTTCATGCCTGAGTCTTTTCGATTCTTCCAATCTATATGAGTCCTTTAATATAAAGAACCCATTCCCTGCAGGTTCAAGTTTTTCCGCTAACTCACTAAGCCAGCCCGGATGAATACAGTCGCCTGTTCCTATTACATTTATCCCTTTAAGCCGCGCCCAATACTCTAAATATTCAGGCGTCAGCTTATTACTCGTTGCCATTGAGTAGTGCGAGTGTATATGTAAATCCGTAATGAATTTCAAGGTAGTCACTTTCCTTTAATCTAAGTGATTAATTATGATTTCATTTTTTCAAGGATAATTTTGTTTTGTTTTGGATTTTTTGGCAGCATAAATAAGGGGAAGGAAGATTTTTCACATTCTCATCTCCTAACGAGAAGGGGATGAAGTTACATTGATTAAATGTTATTTGCGTTTTGCGCTACGCATCACTTTCCGTCGAGACCCGATGCTCTGCATCCTTCAGCTTCATGAACAAAACTCTATTTTGAGCCTTTAAAATTTGTCAAACAAAAAATTGCAGCGGAGAAACAGCAAAAAAAACGCAAAAAATTTCATCATTTACCACTTTCATTCGTTTATTATATATAAAGCATAATTTGGAGTAAAGCAAAAATGAAAGCAAACAAGCGATATAAAGACAGCCTATTCAGAAATATTTTTAACGATAAAGAAAAGTTGTTGGAATTATATAATGCCATTGAAGGAACTGAATATCAAGATGCACAGACTATAACTATTAACACCCTTGAAGATGTTCTTTATATGGGGATGAAAAACGATATATCATTTATAATTGATGATACGCTGGTTTTAATTGAACATCAATCGACTATAAATGAAAACATGCCCTTACGGATGGGAATGTACCTCTTTCGTATCTATGAAAAAATAACTAATGCTGACCCGATGGCAAAATACGGAAAGCGTTCAATAGAAATACCTGATCCTAAACTTATAGTGTTGTATAATGGAAAAGAGGATTACCCTGCGGAAAAAATTTTATGCCTTTCAGCGTTATTTAAAAAAAAGAATCTTAAGAAAAAAATTATTGACTTGGAAGTAAAAGTATTAAATATAAATAAGGGATGTAACCTTGAATTAGAAGGCTTAAGCAAGACTTTGGCAACCTACGCAGCCTTTATAGCGGATGTCAGGGAATATAGCGAGAAGCTCTCTTTAGAAGATGCTATAGAATTAGTGGTTAATTATTACAAAAATAATGACGTACTTGGGGAATATTTTAAGCAAAAAACATCGGAGGTAATGAGCATGCTGACAACGGATTTTGATTTAGACGAATACAAAAAAGTAGCCCGCTGGGAAGGCAGAGAAGAGGGCAGAGAAGTTGGTATTGAAGAAGGTATGGAAAAAGTCCGAAACTATGTTCTGGAACTTATAGAACAAGGTTTGAGTCAAGAAGAAATAAAAAAAAGAATAGAAAAAATGTCACTCCAGTGACCATTACTGGGCTCTGAAGCATCGATGTGATTTTTTTAGTTTTATTGTTCATAACAAGACACCTTTTTATTTGTTTGGCAAACACAGAGGTCAGCCTTTACGTTGCCAGACAAAGCCAAAATCGTAGGGGATGCCGCCTCGGCATCCCGTGAACATTTCCGGTCGCCTAAATTTAAACGGGCGGACGAAGGCGTCCGCCCCTACGCACGGGTTGCTCTTTACAACGATTATTGGATGAAATAAAAATTCAGATTTATAGGGATAG
>Ga0082212_10010216_pt1 | contig 12041 bp, 13 predicted proteins | sample TergutNt197P3_FD_71548 | JGI IMG/M metagenome (GOLD analysis project Ga0082212, IMG submission 71548) | Neocapritermes taracua P3 segment gut microbial communities from Petit-Saut dam, French Guiana - Nt197 P3 | ecosystem: Host-associated > Arthropoda: Insects > Digestive system > Gut ... | reverse complement strand
GGAGAGCAGGCTTGCGGCTATGGACATTTCGTGCATCACGCAAAGCTAGTCCAAAACCGCCCTTGCGTCCAGTTGGGCAATGCGCTACCGTTGCGCACACGCCAAAAACGGAGGCAAGCCGTGAGCACTGCCACCTTTATCGGAGTATATTCCTCCCTGACCATGTGGCCGACGGAAGAGCGCGCGCCGGCCAGGCGTAAACAGTATTGGTTTGTCTGGGATAACGGGGATGGGGGCTACAGCGTACAGTCGCTTGACGGCGCCTTTACGCCCCAGGGCGAGATCTTGGCTGTAGAAGCCTCGACCTTTCGCGCGAGCTTTTCCCCGGAACCTACCATTCTTGTTGCGCCTATGGGCCGGAGTCCTGTTTCCGCCGCGCCGTCCCGGCAGCAGCCGGAACAGCAGGCTGCCGCGTACGCGGAAGTGGAAAAATTCCTGCGGGCGCATTTCGGTGCTTTGTTGCTCAAGATCCGGCGTGGCGACGACTTGCCGGCTTCGCTCGAAGCCTTGCAGGAACTCGCGGAGGTTGAGGAAGGCATTGTGCCGGAGCACAAGTACATGTTTGCGGAATTCGGCATCGATCTGCGGAAGGGACGCATGCCGGAAATAGCGCTGGCGCATGCCAAGCGGGTGTTGGCGCTGGCTCCCAGCGACGGGCACGCGCATTTCAATATTGCCCGCATTTACCACACGCTCGGCAGGCTGGGCGACGCGGAGCAGCATCTGCTGGCGGCGTTGGAGTATGCGCCGGATCTGGAGTACGCGCGGGATTTTATTGCGTATATCGGCAAGGAGCGCCACAGGACGAAGTTTGACGCCCGCAGGGATCGGCGCCGGTGAATAAAAGCATTACCCTGCTGCTCATCGGGGTCATTTTTTTGGCCTTGCTGCTCATGGTGTACAATTCCTTCAAGATGGAAGAGCGGCATGCCATGCCTGCGCCTGTAGCGGAAAAGGTGCGCCCGCAAGAGGACATCCCGCCTGCGCATGTTCCCGCAGACCGCCCCGCTGCGCCCGCGCTTGCCCCAGCCGCCCCTGAAGTACAGAGCAGCGTCGCTTTGCCGCCGCCTCCGCCGCAAGCCGCGTCTCAGCCGGTTGAGAGCGCTGCCCCGGCTTCCCCCGCCGAGGGCGCTACGGTCAAAACCGTGCCCGCTCAAATAGACGCCGGACAAACAGCCTCCGCTGCCGCGCCGCCGCAGATGCCCGCGCCTTCCCTTCCCCCTCCGCCAAAAATTGCGGTCATGCCGGAACCGAGCGCCAAACAAACAAGCGGGGGCAGCAAGACCATCACGACCATCGTTGTGTATGCCACCCAGGAAGGCGCTACCCTGCGTCTTGCTGGAGACAAGCCGCTTGAGTACGCGTCCATGCTGCTTCGCGGTCCTGACAGGCTGGTGCTCGATTTTGCCGGACAATGGAACGTGAATGTTCCCGGCGTGCCGCAGAACAGGTTTATCAAGGCCATCCGTGTGGGGCGGCAGGCGGATTCCACGCGCATGGTGATTGACCTCCACCGGATGCCCGCATCCCACCGGCTGGTAAAAACCTCGCCGCAGGGGCTTGATGTGCGTTTGCGCTAAGGCCATCGTGATGGAGTATGCATGCCCCCTCTAGGCTCACTGGTGATTGTGGTTACGCCCAAGGGCAGGCGCCGCCTGATGCGCGTTGAGGAAGGCCGCGACTGGCACAGCGCCGACGGTGTGCTGTCCATGGCCGATGTGGTGGACGCCGATTACGGCGGGGAAGTCCGGACCAGCCTGGGCCGGCCCTTGCGCTTGTATGAGCCCGGCCTGCATGATCTGGTCAAAGGCCTCAAACGCCAGACACAGATTATCTATCCCAAGGATATTGCCTACATTTGCCTGCGGCTCGGCGCGGGGCCGGGGCGCCGCGTTCTTGAGGCGGGCTCCGGTTCGGGCGCTCTTACGCTGGCGCTTTCCTGGTTTTGCGGTCCCAGCGGCGAAGTGCACAGTTGCGAGGCGCGGGAGGAATTTTTCACGCTGGCGCGCCGCAACCTGGACTGGGCGGGTCTTGGCGGCAACGTGACGCTGTATTGCCGCGACATTGCCGAGGGTTTTCCCGTTCAGGGCGCTGACGCGCTGTTTTTGGACATGCGCGAGCCCTGGGACTATCTGCGCCATGTGCCGCAGGCGCTGAAACCCGGCGCGCAGATCGGTTTTTTGTTGCCCACGGTCGCGCAGGTAAGCGCGCTGCTGAGCGGGCTTGAGCAAGGCCCCTATGACGATGTCGAGGTATGCGAACTGCTCGTGCGGCGCTGGAAGCCCCTGGCGGATCGCCTGCGCCCTGACGACCGCATGATCGCCCACACGGGCTTTCTTATCTTTTGCCGCTTGCAGGAACGATCCGGGGAGTTTGAGTCGCTAAGACCCTCGGGTACCCGTGAACGCAAGCAGGCAGCGGCGCGGCAGGCCAGGCTTGCCGCGGAAGAGTGAGCGCCTTTTTGCTCCATATGGGGTTTGGCTACGTGGAAGCGCTTATATTGAGCGCTCGCGCCACAACGTCCAAAGCATACATTATGTATGCCGGATCGTCACCGCCTTCTTCCATCACAACTGCAAGGTACGCCGCGATGTCGTCATCATTTTTGAGATAGTCCCCGTGTCATAACGACTGCATTCAGTACCGGCCATCTCTTTCCCATGAGGCTACGTCTGGTCGTCATATCAACGTGGGCACTTATCGGCTAGGGCTTTGCCCACGGCTTCAGTGATGATTCGTTCAATATTTCCCGCCAGGGTATCGTGAAGTCGTTGCATTTCGCCTTCAAGAGAAGGTTTTACCCAAAAAAGCTCGTGTGCCTCAACTTCTAAAGCCTTGGCAATGCGTTCCAGCACTTCAGGGGTAGGGAATTTGCGGGCAACCTCAATCATAGCAATGTATTGCGCTGAAATATTGGCTTTTTCCGACAACTTGGCCTGGGAAAGACCGCATTTCTTTCGATTTTCCTTCAAATTATTTGCCAATATAACCCGCAGATTCGCCATCCAATCACCCGCCTTGCCGGAAAGACAATGATAAATGCTCCATAGTGATTGACAAGCGTCTTTAAGGCATGTATTATTGCCTTATTGACATTTATGGCGAACCCCAATTCGCCGCTGTTGCGGAGGCAGCATTTTGTCCAGCAATTGGTTAACCCACAACACCATTTATAGAAGAAGGAAGGTATGAGTTTATGAAACGCACGATTCTCTGCTTTGTGCTTGCGGCCTTTTTCGCCTTGCCCGCACTTGCGTCAGCGGAAGTCCACGGAGTGTACATCGCGCCGAAATTCCTGCTCGGCATCCAAGACAGCGGTCAATTATCTACAGACAATACCGGCGATGCCTTCAAACAATACAGTCAAGCTGTATTTGGCGGTGCGTTGGCCGTGGGCTACAATTTTGCCCCGAAATTCAGCGTGCCCGTCCGTACGGAAATTGAATTCGCCCTGCGCAGCAATTCCAGTGACAGTAAAGACGGAGCAGATCTGATTGGTGCTTGGGAAGCCAAGCAGACCACGAATCTTTCCACGCTTTTCCTCAATGCCTATTTTGACATTGATACCGGAACGCCTTTCACTCCTTACATCGGCGGCGGTTTGGGTATGGCGTTCAACTATAGCGAATGGAAGGCGGAGTACATTGGTCTGGCGAGTGCCAGCAAGAATCGGCATGACACAACGTTTGCTTGGAACTTGGGTGCCGGTTTGGCCTACGCCTTTACAGAAAATATATCTGCTGACCTGGGTTACCGTTTCATAAGTACCGGCTACCGCGAGGGCAGAGAAGAGATTGCAGGCATGCGGTTCAAGGTCGGCTCGTCCCCGTACATTCATGAATTTTATCTGGGCGCGCGTTTCACTTTTTAGAAAGCGGTGTAAAAACACATGACGGGGTTGCGGGTGGTCAAAGGGCTGCCCGCAATTTTTTTTCGACGACACGGTTAGCTTTGACTTCATAAGTACAAAGAAACGGCTTGCTGGGCGGCAAGCCGTTTCTGAAGGAAAGTTGGTTGCAAAAAAAGAAGGAAGGTACTTTTTGTTAAGCAAAAAACATGCCGTGCCGCCCTTATGATTTGCCGCCAAGAAAACCCCTGTTATACAGGCTTGTTATGGCAATTTTGCGGACGGCGCACCCTTGTGCCCCGTTCAAGTTTTTTGTCGGGAATTTGTCTTTTGCCGGAAAATGCGCGGTTTGAGGTTCAAGTTCTTTACCTGCGCCGGAAAATAAGCTTATACTAAGTTGTCTTCAATCGGGATGTAACAATGAACGCCATTCCCGCCAACTACTACGACCAGTCATTCCCGCGCAGGCGGGAATCCAGCCATCTTGAAAAATACCGAGAAGATGGACCCCCGCCTGCGCGGGGGTAATGCGAATACGATGCTTTGTTGAGTATTACATCAAGCCAGTACAAAAAATCTGCCCATGCTGTATCGTGCCATATCAGCATGTCATTCCTCGATTATGCTACGCGCTGCACAACGTACGCCGTTATCCAAGTCCTTTGCCACTTGGGCCAAATGTGCCTGATTCTTGGCGCTGTAAAATGGGTCGGACTTCGGCTGAAAGGGCAAGCCATTTTCGCGCACCATCTGCGTAAGGAAAAGCCGTACTGCCGCAGTCAAATCAAGACCCATGCCCTGCGCTACCGCTTGGGCTTGATCCTTCAACTGTTCGTCTATGCGTATCTGCAAGTTAGCCATGACTGCTCCTTAATTGCTATTTCAATGTAAATATATTGACATAGCCCTTAAAGTCAATCTCCTGGGAAATAGCTCTCTCCTTCTCTGATTACTTGCGCCCGCGCCGGGCAAATTCCGGCCTGCGCTCCATCAGGATAAGATTTTCAGCCCCGCGTTTTTTATTCAAGGTTTCGTAGCGATAGACGCGCCAGAGCTTTTCGGACTGGCGTGCCGCCCAGTCCTGCACCGCCACGCTTTCCTCCCTGCCTCCGTCGTGGCCGCTGTAGCAGTGGATGGACAGCGCCGATCCCGGCAGCATGGCGGGCAGCAGCCCGTTCAACGCCGCAAGGGTAGTGCTCGGGCGCGTGGCGATTTCCTTTTCACTGCCCGGCAGGAAACCCAGATTGAACATGGCGGCGCTTACTTGGGGTTTGGCGGCGAGGTACAGGGCAGGATCAGGAGGAGATCCGGCAGTCAGGCTTGCCGCAAGCCGCCCTGCCGGGGGCGGCACGGTGTTGCCCTGCAGGCAGGCGGCGATATTTTCGTGCCCTGTCAGAAAAAGCCGCACCTGCGCGGCCAGATGCGCCTTTTCCAGCGCCGCGCGGGTCGTTTCCAGGGCCTCCGGCTGGATGTCGAACGCCAGCACAAGGCCGGCTGGCCCAACCAGCCCGGCCAGAAAAAGCGTGTCATTGCCGTTGCCCGCCGTCGCATCCACGGCCAGGCTGCCCGGCGCTACCGCCCGTTGCACGCTGGCATGGGCCAGTTCAAGAAGGCTGAGGCAGGCGGCCATATATCCTCTCCCGCTCCCTAATTTTCTTTTTTGCTTAATTCCTTGCGCACATCCCTCCCCTCAATGCCCGGCTCTCCCAGGCACAGCGCCTGGCAGGCGGCCTTGGGGCCCAGGACGAGGGCATGCTTTTCCACGCGCACGGCACATTGTTGTTCCCTGGCGCCCCATTCCGCGGGGATGCTCGGGCTGTCCGGCGACGAAAAGTGCAGCGTTACGGCGTCTTCGCTTTCCGTAAGATCCGTGAATTCAAGAACAGCGCCCAATTTCTGGAAGCCCGGACAGTGCGGCAGGATTCGCGCCACGCTTTGCCCCAGCAGGGCGTTTTTTTCCTTTGGAAATGAAGCGGAAGGATTGATGACCAGGGTGGTCTGCGAGATATTCGTGCACTGGTGCAGCCCCAGCCATATCACGACGCCTATAACCAGGAACAGCAGCGACAAACGTATCATATCCCCACCTCCGCGCTCAGGCTACCCGTCTCCCAGCGTCAGGTCAATGCGCCCCTCTTTTCTTTCTTGTACGGACAGGCTATGCCTTTATAGTGATTTGACGGCAAAGCCCTGAAAAGGAAAAAGGTCATGAAACTGGCTGAACTCATCGCCTCTCCCGTTCCCGGCGGCTATATCCCCAAGCCCTATGTCATCGCCGAAGCCGGCGTCAACCACGAAGGCAGCATGGATACAGCCCGCCGCCTGATAGACGAGGCCGCCGAAGCCGGCGCGCAGGCCGTCAAGTTCCAGACCTATAAGGCCGCCACGCTGGCCTCCAGGGATTCGCCCGCCTATTGGGACACCAGCAAGGAACCGACCCGGAGCCAGTACGAGCTTTTCCGCAAGCACGACGCCTTTTGGCAAGATGAATTCGAAACCTTGAAGCGCCATTGCGACAGCGCGGGCATTGCCTTTCTCTCCACGCCCTTTGATGTGGAATCCGCCGTCTTCCTGAACGAGCTGATGGACGTGTACAAAATTTCGTCCTCCGACATCACCAACAAGCCCTTCATCGAATTCCTGTGCGATTTCGGCAAGCCCATCCTCCTTTCCACGGGGGCTGCGCACTTGCATGAAATCGTCGAAGCCGCGGCATGGATCGAGGCCAAGGGCAACCCGCTCGCGCTGATGCACTGCGTGCTCAACTATCCCACTGAGGATCACAATGCGGGCCTGGGCATGATTCCTGAACTTTGCCGCCATTTTCCGCGGCACTGCATCGGTTATTCCGACCATACGCTGCCCAAAGACATGAAGGTCCTGGAAATCGCCGTCCTGCTCGGCGCGCGCATCCTCGAAAAACACTTCACGCACGATAAAGGCCTACCCGGCAACGACCACTACCACGCTATGGACAAGGAAGATCTGAAGCGCTTTTGGACTACCCTTAAGCGTACGCTTGCCATTGTCGGTCCCTTGAAGATCAGCGCATTCGCCTCGGAAGAGCCTGCCCGGCGCAACGCGCGCCGCTCCCTGGTCACGGCGCGTCCTGTGAGGGCCGGCGCGCGCCTCACCCGCGACGATCTGACCTGGAAGCGCCCGGCGCATGGCATCAGCCCCCGAGATATGGATGCCGTTCTCGGCATGGCCGCGCGCGCAGACCTGGAAGAAGATACGGTCCTGCAATGGAAGCATCTGGAGTAAAAATCCTTGTTTTCACGCACATGCCTGAAGGCGCGACCCCGGCAACGCATCTGGCGGCCGGCCCCTGGTGCTTTGCCGGGCAGGAGGAGCGTTTTCCCGGCTGGGAAGAATGTTTTTCTTTCGCGCCGGAGCCTTTGGGAGACCACGCCGCCAGGGAGCGCGCCAAGCAGCATGCCTGGGCGCTGGTAGCTCAGTACCTGCCGCGCATGGGCGCGCATCTCAACCAGGAGCGCGGCGTGGATTTGCCCGCCGCGTTTTGGGAAACGGCGCTCATGCCGTCCATGCTCGCAATCAGCCAGATGCTGGCGGAGCGCTGGTTGCGCGTACAGGCGCTGGTGGAACATTGGGGCAAGCTGCCGCTGCGTGTGCCGCTGTTGCCGGAGCACTGCGAATTCAGCTTTGAGAGCGATTACGAGCTGGTCAAGCAGGGTTTTCAGGGCTATGCGTATAACCACTGGCTTTTTTCACGTTTTTTGGAAGCGTGCCTGCCCCCTGCCTGGGCAGTGGAAAAGCTGCCTCCAGTGCGGGAACATGCCGTCCCGTCCGCCCCCGGCCTGCGTGCCCGCCTGCGCGCATGGGCGCGTACGATCGCCTATGCGCCGCCTTTTCCGCATATCAAAGGCTTCAGCCCGATCCAGGCCTTGGCATTTTCGTGGGCCTTGCTCGGGAACAGGGGGCAAGCCGACTGTTCCATCTCGCTGCCGGAACTGGCGCGCCAATACGCAACGCCCTCAATAGCCGAACTCCGGCTTCCCCTGGATCCCTGGCCGATTTTCCTGGCGGCGATTCCGCGCTGCATCCTGCGCGCCGCGTTGCCGCGGCATATCAAGGCAGCGCCCCGCAAACGGGTGCGCGTCGCCAGCGTGGCCGCAATCCAGGACACGGCGTACCGCCTGCGGCTTGCCGCGTGGCGCGCGGCAGGGCATAAACTGGTCTGCATCCAGCACGGCGGCAATTACGGGATGCTGCGTTGCGCGGCGGCCGCGCCGCTGGAGGAGTACAGCCAGCACGCCTTCGTCACCTGGGGCTGGAAGCGGCAGACGCCCTTGTGGGGCAATTTTGTTCCGTTGCCGCACGCCCAGACCTCGGCCTTGTACGGCACGCATCGCGAAGCAGGCGCGAAGCTGCTGTTTGTGGGCAACGGCATGGAGCTTTTCCCCCACCGGCTGGACTCCAGGCCGACTCCCGCGCAATTTTTGGAATACCGGCGCATGAAAGCCCGTTTTCTGTCGGGTTTGTCCCCCGGCATCCTTGCGCATGCCGGCTACCGCCCATATTTTGACGTGCCGGCCGCCTTGAGCGATTGGCCTTGGGTGCAGGCGCGTTTCCCCATGCTGAAGCGCTGCGCGGGATCGCTGGACGCGGCCATGCTTGCCTGCCGCCTGCTGGTGATTGATCACCACGGCACCACGTTGCACCTGGCCTTTGCGGCCAATACGCCCCTTGTGTTGTATTGGGATGCGCGCGCCTGGGAATTGTGTCCTGAGGGCGAAGCCCTGCTGGCGCTGTTGCACGGGGCGGGCATATGGCATCCCACGCCTGAGGAAGCGGCGGCCGCCGTGGAGCGCATATGGCCTGACGCGCGCGCGTGGTGGCAATCGGACCGCGTGCAGTCCGTCAGGCTGCGCTGGTGTGAGCAGTTTGCGCTGAGCGCGGGCAACGGCTTCAACGCGCAATGGATGCGCGCCTTACGAACGCTGTAACGCAAGGTCGAGATATGTACGCGTTGCTTCTGTGTCTGTGTTTCTTTGCCGTTCCGGCGTTGGCGGCGGCGCCCACGGGATTGAGCGAGGCGGCCGTGGCCGTTGAGCGCAAGGATTACGCTACGGCGCATGCGGTGCTCACGCCTTTGGCCGCGGGCGGCAACGCCGAGGCCCAATACGTGCTTGGCCGCCTGTATGCCGCTGGGCAGGGTTGCCCGAAGGACGAGTCCAAGGCGGCGGCCTTGTTCCGCAAGGCGGCCGCCCAGGGCGACCCCAGCGCGCAGAACAGTCTGGCCACATTTCTGCTGCGGGGGCGCGGCGTGGGGAAAAATTCCGCCGAGGCGGCGCAGTGGTTCCGAAAGGCTGCGGATCAGGGACTGGCGGTCGCGGAATATAATCTGGCTCTGCTCTATGCCGAAGGCCGCGGCGTGGGGAAAAATCCGCAAGAAGCGTTCACATGGCAGCAACGGGCCGCCAACCAGGGCTACGCCCCTGCCCAATACGTTCTTGGTTGGATGTATCTGTACGGGCAGGGAACCCGGCGCAGTGAAACCAAGGCCCTGCAATATTTCCAACAGGCTGCCGGGCAGGGCGACGCCAGAGCGCAGAACGAACTGGGCAGCCTCTACGCCCAGGGCCCTGCCGTGCCGCAAGATTACGCCAAAGCCGCGGAATGTTACCGGCTGGCGGCTGATCAGGGTTATGCTCCGGCCCAGTACAATTTGGGCGTATTGTACGAAGAGGGTCTTGGCCGGGAGCGGAATATGGAAGAAGCGCGGCATTGGTACAGGCTGGCCGCCGACGGGGGCGACAAGGACGCGCGCGACACGCTGGCGCTGTTGGACAATCCGGATGAGGGCAAGGCGTCCGGCGGCAAGAGTGACGGGAAACACGCACAGGCCACGAAGAAAACGACGAAGAAGGGCGCGTCGAAAAAGCCCGCAAAAACGCAAACGCGTTGACCCAATGCCTGCCAAGCGTTCTGGTTGCGATCCGGCTGACTTTCAGGTACTTTTTCATCATGAATGCGCTTGATCCTGCCTTAATCCGGCCCTGCCTCGTGTGCGGCCAAAAGAGCGCGAAGCTGGAACCCCTGCGTCTGGAAGGGCGGAAAAAGGATGTCTGGCGTGTTGTCTGCGGCACCTGCGGGCAAACATCCCTGCAATGGTCTGTCTCGCAGGGCGCGGCCATACGCGCCTGGAACCGCAATCTCGCCCATGCCGATGCACCGCCCTCACCGGATATATAAGGCAAGGCCTCATCCCGGCCCCACAGGAGGCAAACCGTGCTGACCATGCGGGTTTTAGGCCTGACTCTGGACGAGACAAGCCACGCCCCCATCCTGCTTTTGCAGGAAGAAGCGGGACGGGAACTTTTGCCCATCTGGATCGGCCCCCTGGAGGCCATGGCCATTTCCGTGGTCTTGGGCAGCGTGTCGATGGAACGGCCTTTGACGCATGATCTGTGCATCAACGTGTTGCACAGCCTGAAAGCGCGCCTGAGCGGCGTGGAGTTGGTCGATGTGCGCGAAGGCACCTATTATGCCGATCTGGTGTTGCTGCGGGAGAACGGCGAAACGCACCGGCTCGACTGCCGGCCTTCGGATGCCGTAGCCTTGGCCTTGCGGGCCCACGTGCCCATACGCGCCAGCAAAACGCTCTTACGGCAGGCGGCCGGTTTGCAGCGCTCCGGAACAGAACCAGGAGCATCCGTGCATGTGCCCATTCAAAAGCTGGTCGTGAAACTGCATACTGACAAGGGCGCACAAGCCGGCGCCGGGCCGATTCCGGAGCAGGACCGCTTTTCGGAATTGCTCCGTTCTCTTGAGCCTGAATCAAAGCGGAAAATGTAAAGTTTCCCTCTTGGCGACCGATAACTTGTGTGACTGGTTGCCGCGATTGACGCGGCCCTGCATACACAGGACGGTTCGTATGTTGGATTATTGGAACTTCAAGGAAATAAAGGCCTTGTTTGTTCAAGGGCATTTTGAGGAAGCACAGCGCATGCTGATGGAACTTCAAGCCCGCTACATCGCCCTGTACGACGAGGTAGGCGTTCTGAAAAAACAGGTACAGGAATTTGAGGATATTCTTTTTCTTTCACACAATCTTCGCATGGAAGGGGGGCAGTACTGGCTGCGGACAGGCAGCGTCAGGCACGGCCCCTTTTGCAAACCCTGTTACGACTATACCGGCAAGCTCATTCGCCTCGAAAGCCACAAAAGCGTCTGGCGCTGTCCATACTGCGGCTTGCTGCACAGCCGGGAACCGGCTGTAGAGCGAACTTTGGCCGTGAACAGCCCGTTGGCGCGGCCGGGGAAAATTATCCCCTTCAGCTTTCCGGCAAAAGCGTGCTGAGGCTGTTTCGGGAAAGCGCGGCAATGCTTTTTAGGGCATGAGGGAATGTATGCAGGGCAGCGCGCAAAGACGGTCAGGACATGAAGGGATTGCGCCTTTCTTGTGGCGTGGCTATATTCCCGGTAAGGGAACAGTCAGCGCCAGTGTTGCGCCGCGTGCGTCCCGCGATCATGGCCGGACGCGTTTTTTCCCTCTTGCCCCCGGTACGGAGTCTATGCCCCAGATCAGCGCATCCTCAGTCGCCGCCACGGCATTGCTGCTTGTCCAGAGCGAGGATTTTGCCGTGATCGACCGCCGCGCCCTGCGCGAAGCCGGCGTCGGCCAGGTGCGGGTGCTGACCAACGGCATCTATGCGGCACGGTTTTTGGCCGGCAAGGAGAAGAATGACCGGGGCGCCATGCCGGACGTCGTGCTGGTGCATCGCCAACTGGCGGATATGACGGGCGCGGATTTTGTGGAGCTTGCGCGTTCCCACCCCCGGCTGTCGGGCCTGCCCCTGCTCCATGTCAGTTCCTCCGAGACGCCGGAGGAGAAGATCCATGCGCTTGCGCAAGGCTACAGCGGCTTGCTGGTGCGCCCCTATTCAGGCGCCAGCATGCGACTGGCCCTGGAATACGCCGCGGCCGTCAAGTCGGCGCGCGATGCGCTTAGCCTGGGGCAGGCACTGCTGAATACAGAGCTGTTTGACAAAGCTCTGGAGCGTTTTGAGGCCATGCTCATGCTGGACGCACAGGCCCCGGAACAGGCGTTTTACAGCGGTTTGGAACACCTGCGACAGCGCAGGTGGGACGGGGCCATCAGCGCATTCCAGCAGGCGATCAAGCAGCAGGCTTTCAAGGGCGAGGCGGAATTCGGCATTGCGCTCGCCTG
>Ga0082212_10010215_pt1 | contig 12044 bp, 11 predicted proteins | sample TergutNt197P3_FD_71548 | JGI IMG/M metagenome (GOLD analysis project Ga0082212, IMG submission 71548) | Neocapritermes taracua P3 segment gut microbial communities from Petit-Saut dam, French Guiana - Nt197 P3 | ecosystem: Host-associated > Arthropoda: Insects > Digestive system > Gut ... | reverse complement strand
TGATTCTCGGTGTGAAAATGTACACGATTATAATGGAACAAGTGTATGCAAACCAGTTAGCGTGAAATACAACAGAATCCATGATGAAAACGGAGAGATAAGCGGAGAATACACGTCTACGTTGACATATGAAGAGATGGAAGTTAAGTTCAGAGCGTGAGCTATGTGTTTTTATCAAGCGTAAAACGATTTGCACAGGAGTGATTGGGAGTGTTCTACGAACCTGAGAAAAACAACCACGGGTTGGCGCGCCCGCCGTTTAAGTCATGCGTCGTTCCGCGGGCTATCGGCTGGCTCACCACCCTCAGTATAGATGGAGTCGCCAACCTCGCCCCGTGCAGCCAGTTCACAAACTTGACGTTTGATCCGCCGTATGTTGATGATCACCTCTTCACCCAGAGGATGCACAATCATTAGTGTAACGCGCATTTATTATGATAGAACGGAGATATACTATGTTACAAACAGTCACCTATGATGAATTTGAATCCGAATGGCTGAGCGATATACGAGATGCTATTTACACATTCTAATCCTCGAAGCGCTGGAGCGCGCGCGCGGGTTCTTGCGTGAACGGCGCGGCGGGACCCCAGCCGATTGATAAGTGCTCCCTGCATTCCGACTCACTATAAGCCATAATAAAAGGAGTTTATCAAATGCGACCAGTAATTTTTCTAAACACAGGGTGGATGGAAAAATATGACGGCCCGGCGGATATTGTCGGCGGAGGCCGCTATGTTAAGGAAACCGGGATAGGTTGGGAGATATTCAATTTCAAAAATTTCAACGGTAAGGCATACGGGTACTCCCAGCCGAGCGGAGAAAAGAACAGTATAGAAAGACTGGGCGCTGCCAAAGACGCCGATAGCATAAGCGGCGTCCTTGCCGTTTTTACAGCAACAGACCCGCTTTATGGCGGCATTCGCGTGACAGGCTGGTATAAAAACGCCACCTTCTACCGGGATTATCAGGACGTCAAAATTCCAGGTCGTAAAGCGCATGGTAAAGTGATGGGCTACTACGTTGAGGCAGATTTCACCGACGCGGTGTTGCTCACTCCGGACGAGAGGCGAGGTTTTATCGAGTTGCCTTCACGATTGCCTGCCGGTTCCGGCTGGAGAGGCCGTTCCAATGTTTTCTATGCAGATTTTGGTGAAGGGCTGAAACTTAAAAACAGGATCGTGGCTCGGATAGATGATTACAAAACATCTGAGGGCAGAAGCAAAAAGCCCTACAGCCGTAAGCCACCGTCGCCAGAGTTTAGGAAGGCCGTAGAAAATGCGTCTATGGACTGCATATCTCAGTATTATGAAGACAGGGGTTACGATGTCAGCGATGTTCACAGGGATAAGGTCGGTTGGGACCTGGAAGCGCGGAGCGGTAATCATGTCATTCTTATTGAGGTCAAAGGGTTTTCCGGGCGGGAGATCTCTGCGGATCTGACTGCAAATGAGTTTTCGAAAATGAAGAAGTACAAATCGAGGGGTTATCGTCTCGCGGCCGTTACAAATGCCCTATCCGACCCGACGCCTTACATATTCGAGTTTTCTTTAGAGAAAAACAAGTGGATCGATTTGCATAATGATTTGACGCTTATTATCGACAAGTCAATTGTCGCCCGCTGCACTGTCAAGTAAATTAAGTGTGCATTCAGCGTTGCTGTGGCTATTACGTGTGAACTTATTTCTCTGTGCAGGTGGGCTTTTCAGCCCGGAATATACCTCTCCAGCATGTCAATGCAAAACCTCAGCGGTATGTGGTCAAAAACACATAGATACCGCTGATGTGATGCATATGGGGCGGTTTGTCGTTAATCGCAGTTTTGCTTGTTGACAGAACAGAAATTACCTGATAATATCCGTTGTATCGAGACATTATGAACAGCTGACATCAGCGGTATGTGGTTGTAAATATATAGATACCGCTGGCATGGCGAATATGAGCGGCATACCGATAAGCCGCAACGTTTCAAAAATACCGTAAAAAATCGGTATGCCGGGAGGAGTGGTTATGAAATGACCCTAATAGGCCGGGAAAAAGAATCAAGTATACTTAATAGTTGCTTCGAGTCAGACAAATCAGAATTTGTAGCAGTATATGGCAGAAGACGGGTAGGAAAGACCTTCCTGGTCAAAGAGTTGTTTGAAAACAAGTTCACATTTTACTCTACAGGCATACTGAACGGGAACAGGGATGTACAGCTCCGTGCCTGGAACAGCGAATTATCACGTTTTGGCTGTAAAAATACCTCCAATGCAGACAATTGGATAGAAGCGTTTGAGAATTTGAATACACTTCTTGAACAGTCGGAAAGCAACGGAAATACAGGAAAAAAAGTAATTTTTCTTGATGAAGCGCCCTGGATGGCTACGATGCATTCGGACTTTATTGCCGGGCTCGATTATTTTTGGAACAGATGGGCGTCGTCGCGAAAAGATGTATTGCTTATTATATGCGGATCGGCGGCTTCATGGATCACCGACAATGTGATCAATAACAAAGGAGGCCTTCACAACCGGCTCACGCGCCAGATTCTGGTCGAGCCTTTCACTTTGAAAGAATGTGAGCAATTTTACAAAAGCCGTAAAATATCCATGACGCGCTATCAGATGGTTGAGGCATATATGATTTTTGGAGGAATTCCTTATTATCTTAGTCTTATGCAGCCACAGCTCAGCTTGTATCAAAATGTTGACGAGATGTACTTCACGCAGGATGCGGAACTTCGCGAGGAATTCACAAACCTTTACAGGTCGCTGTACAAAAATGCAGAAAACTACATCAGCATTGTCGAAACCCTTGCAAAAAAGGGGATCGGGCTGACGCGTAATGAAATCGTCGAAGGTTCCGGAATCTCTGACGGGGGAAGCTTGACAAGGATTCTGAGAGACTTGACGATCAGCGGTTTTACTCGTGAATATAAAGCATATGGCCAAAAAAAGAGAGACAGCCTGTACCAGTTGATAGATTTCTTTTCACTGTTTGATATTCGTTTTCGCGGCAAGCATGATGAACATGCAGACGATTATTGGCTCCGTTTCTCTTCCACACCGGCATACTATGCGTGGAGCGGAATAGGGTATGAAAAGCTCTGCCTGCTGCACTTGCCGCAAATTCGCAGGAAACTTGGCATATCCGGTGTACTGACATCTGCGTTTTCGTGGAGGGGAGTACACAACGGCGAAGGGACGCAGATTGACCTGATAATAGATCGCAATGACAATATTATTAATTTATGCGAAATTAAATTCTCTTCAGGGCAGTACCAGATTGATAAAAAGTATCATGAATCGATTCGAAACAAAAAATCCGCGTTTGCCAACTCCACGCATACGCGTAAAGCCGTCCAGACAACAATGATCACAACTTTCGGGCTTAAGAAAAATGATTACAGTGCGGAAATAGTATCTGAAGTAACCTTGGACGATCTCTTTGAATGATTTGAACGGTGTGCATTCTTCACGGACGATTGATCTGTTCAATGTGCGCCAGAGCGACCTGCTCAAATGCATAACCTGTCCAGGCGCGATGACTGCCATCGTCTGTATAAGCATACCTAACGTATATGGCACAGCAGGCTGGATATTACCCGGAAGTGATCCTTTCCGGAAGAAGGATCAATGATTCCATGGGAGTGTACGTTGCGCAAAATACTATTAAGCTGCTGGTTAAGGCAAAAAAACCTGTTCATTCATGTAATGTTGCGATCCTTGGACTGACTTTTAAGGAAAACTGCCCGGATATAAGAAATACATTGGTAATTGACATTATCAAAGAGTTGGGAGAACACGGCATTACTCCTCTTGTTTGCGATCCTGTCGCGAGCAAGGAGGAAGCTTTGCTCGAATATGGCATTAACTTGGTAGATCTCGACGTTATTAGTGGTATGGATGCAATAGTGCTGGCAGTTCCCCATAATGTTTTCCTGAATTTGGACTATAAATCTATGATCAGCAATCAGGGCATCATCATTGACGTAAAGGGAACTCTTAACGGCAATAATCAGCCTTATACTTATTGGAGGCTGTAAACCGAAATGGAAAAATATAACGGCCCCGCTGATATTGTCGGCGGAGGCCGCTATGTTATGAAGGACGGGTCAGGCTTTCCTTCTCAGAGTGCACGTAATAAATACGCCAGCGTCAAGCCAATAATATGCCCCCACTACTTACTATAGCATCTGCTTGTTCGAAACCTTTCTCGCACTCCACCCCATGCCTGACGCCCATCTGAGTGTGTTTTCCTTCCTGTCCGGGTCGTACGGATCGGCAGGCTCATCATCCTCTTTCTGCTCGTAGAGTATGCGCAGCATGTCAATAAAACCGCTGAATCCGCCGACGTCATCAACAAGGCATATCCCGTCCTGGTGAATACAGACCGGTTTATACTTTTCAGTTACAGTGTTGCGGGCCTCTATGAGTTCCTCGTCAGTGAGAAACCCTTCTTTTATCAGATCATCGCAGTCTTTTTCTCTGGTGATCTCGACGACCCAGCCATCTCCGTAATCGTAGTGGTAAAACAGCTTTTCTGTAATTGGTTTTACTTCAGGTTCTTCGACCTCTCCGAACACTTTATAATCACGCTTAATCATTCGCAGACCAAGTTCATCAGCGCTGACGGTTTTCATACCACTATACGCCAGCAATGACGACACGGTCAGTCGTTCCAGGAGTTCGTCAGTGCTGTCGATTATTATCGAAGCATTCATTTCATCAAGTGTTAAATCAATTATTGGCGCGTACTTTACGACTTTATCCTCTCTGCTTCTTTTAGGATTATTAAAATCATACGGCTTATAAACAGCCATATTTTGATACTCATTAGTTAATTCATCGAACTTGCCAACTGCAACTTCATACTTCTCGTACAAACCTAAATACCGGTATGGACCGGTATATTTTTTCCGGAGCCAAGTCTTTATACTGCCGTTTTTGTAATCGTCGTCGCCATACCTTATTTTCCAGACATTATCCGGGTATACTGTCTGGAACAGTACGCCAATCAGATCCCCCCATCCGCGCACTGTATTGTTTGTCAGCTTCTTGTACAATTCCTCCGGCAAGTGGAATGAGTGCAAATGCCCGTTTTGCCAGCCGTACAGCCTGAGTATGGCATAGTGAAGGGCGTGAAGCGTCATGTCTGGCGGAATAAGTATATCGCGCTCGATTGAGTTCCCTGTCGATGATCGCCCATACTTTTTGAGCGTACGCTGCTCGTCTTCGTCGAGATATTCTTCAAAGAGTTTCAGGTGCAGCCTTATTGGTTCTGCCTGCTTTTTTGCGTTTTCCGCTTTATTTCTTTCTTCCTCCATAAGTTTCGAGTATGAGATAGCCCATCGCCCCATGTCGTCACGCCCCTTCTCATCATTTGAGAATTTGTTTGATATGAAATTCTCGTTAGCTTTTTCATTCCTTTTTCGGTAGTTATCACAGCGCACCGCTTCCTGCGACTTTTCAGCAAGGTTATACATGTTCTTTTCATACGGCAGCCACGCGGAAACACGCTTGACGCTCGTGTTCAGTTCTTTCGCGATTTCTTCTACGCTGTATCCCTTGCAGCGCAGGTAATACACATCGTCGCTGAAACGCGTGGAATAGGCGCCATATGTTATCAGCGCTTTCCTCACTTTTGCGTATGCGAACCCCATTTCTTCAGCGGTTTTGTGCAGCGAACCTGTACTGTGGTATACCGCCCAAATCTGCCGCATTAAGTTTTCGTCCATTTTTCCTCGCCCCCTGCACTATGTATCGTGTCAATCCACGTCTGTAGTGCATCATATCACATCTTCGTTATCGTGTCAACCCACGTTTGCAAAAGTTTAAGCTGTGTCTTGTCGACTAAACGAATACCCCTATGGTATGATTAGCGATGATGATCAAGTAATTGCAGAACAACTATACAAGGCTGTCAACAGTGAGTCATGGTATATATCATTCGAGGATGCTGTTAAAACTGTTGGAGAAGAAAACCTTGTCCAGAGTTTTGAATGGTTTAACCGGCAGATACTATTTGGGTTTGCTTTATTGGATAAATACACTGGCACAAATATAGGTAGGAGGAAAAAAGTAACCACAATTCTTGATGCATTATGATAGCATTGAACCTGTCAAATAGCCGAAATGATATCCCCTAGGTCCGCTTTCATGAATGTCTCATAGGGGATTCCATTTTTGCCCACTAAAATCAGTTTCGCAGCCGGAAAGTGTGCGGTAAATCTCTCCGCAGCTTTTTGCGGTATGCCTTCGTCTCCGCTTTTAACTTCTATTCCTACTATCTTCTGTCCATATACGACAACGTAATCGATTTCGACTTCGCTTTCTCGCCAGTAATAAAGAGATGCGTTTGCCAGCTTTTTTACCTGGTCCGTCAAGTGAGCGCCGACCGAACTTTCTACAATGCGCCCCCATTCCGCCCGATCCATGATCACTTCTTTGAAAACCTTCTCATTCTTTGCGGATAGCAGCGCAGTGTTGTGTATCTGGAATTTTGGTATCGTGCCCTTTGTTTCGATTTTTCGCCCGCTGTACTTGTTCAAGCCGGACAGCAAACCCGCCTGATCCAGAAGTCCCAGGTATTTGGCAAGCGTCGTTGTATTCCCTGCGTCCTGCAGTTGTCCCAGCATTTTAGTAAAACTCACTATTTGCGTGCTGAACCCTATTCCAACCTCAAACAGTTGCCTGAGCAGCGCCGGCTTGTCGATTCTGGTAGTCAACAGGACGTCTCTGGTCATAGTCGGTTCGACTATCGAGTTTCGAACGTACTCTTTGAATCGTAGTTCCTCGCCAACCAATACCGCCGCGCCGGGATACCCGCCAAACCATTGGTATTGTTCGGCCGTAAACCCAAAGGCTTTTTCCATTTCCGCAAAGCTCCAGTGGCCTGCGTAGCTTAGTTCATACCGTCCCATAAGCGACTCTGAAAGACCGTCCAGCATCAGCATGCGTGATGAACCTAACAGGACAAGCTTTATATCGCGCCTTTCGCGCGTGTCCCTGTCCCAATGTTTTTTTATTGCCGAACTCCAGTCGACTATTTTCTGTAACTCATCAAGGATAAGAATTGCGCTTTCTCGCTTTTCTATTTCCATACGGATCCGAAGCGCTTCCCAGACCTGGTCTACCCATAGTGTACCGGCCGAATCAGTATCGTCTGCGCTGTGGTACTCGGAGTAAGTATCCGCCCCGCTATGCAATGCGAGCGCTATTGTCGTTTTCCCGACTTGTCGCGGGCCGGCTATCACCTGAATAAACCTTCTGGGCTCGCGCAAGCGCTTAAGTAATGTTCCCAGCAATGGGCGTTGATATTCCATCATGCCTTTTCTCCAATCACCGGTGTCAAATTTTACTCAATTATATGAGCATTTTTGCTCATATAATTGAGTATTTTTACGCCAGTATATCGCAGAACTCGAATTTTGTCAATGTTGATTCCGTAATATCATTTGAACTATACTGCCATCTATTGTATAATGCCAGCATCGAACTAATTTTGTTTCGGGCGCCGCGGTAAAAAAACACAATTATATTAGGGAGGTACCATTATGGGCTTAGCACGTAGCATTTTCACAGTTGACGTTCACGTACACGCGCAGAGGATGGCCGCCAGAGTCAGCGAGAGCAAGGTCGACGGGTTCAACTCGCTCTCCGATACGATGCAAAAGCTTCCTGAAGCATATGATAACTCCGACAGGATCCTATATCATATGGATCGGTACGGCGTCGACGTATGCGTAGTATTACCGGCTTTTGTTATGAAAAACGATATCAATGCGGATATTGTCCGAAAACACCCCGACCGGTTTACCGCGCTTTGCTGGGACGAAAAGACGCAGTTTATGGCGCATTCGGGTCAAAAACCGTGGAACATAAAGGACTGCGTCCAGGAGCTTGACGAGGCTCTCTCCACAGGTATGTTCGTCGGCATCGGCGAGGGCATGCCCTGCGACCATACCGTTGACTTCAAGAGGATAACCTGGACCGAGCGCTTCGACCAGATTTGCCAGATCATGGAACTGTGCAGGAAGTACAAGGTACTTGCCACATACCACTGCGGGTTCCCGTCGGGCTACGCCGGTGGCGGGGAACTGTCAAGGGTGCAGGGACACCCCGAACTTGACTGGGCCAACCCCCTGCTTGCCCATGAAGTCGCCGCGGCGTTCCCGGACGTCCCGCTGGTTCTGCACCACGGCGGCATCGAGGGCAGCGGCTACCGCACGGACATTTATGAGCAGTGCCTTTCGGTCGCGCGCTGCCACCACAACATATATCTCGAATGCGGCATGTGGTGGGCGGAACTGTACGAGAAAGCCCTGCTCGACCCCAATATCGGCTGCGAGAAGCTGCTCTGGGGCACCGATATGGGGGCGGCGTCCACGCCTCAGGACTGGATGCCGGGGTGCGTCCCCACGACGTTTACAAATCAGAACATCAATAACGGCCTTCCCGCCCATCAAATCGACATGTTCGGCTGGAGCCTCAGAGAGCTCGGCAGGTTGAACATACCCCAGGACGACCTCAACCTGATCATGGGCGGCAACGCGTGCAGGCTGTACAAGATCAAAACGCCTTTCACAAGGCTGTTCAAAGAGTATATCAAGTTGTAATATCAGCAATGCAGTGGTCGGTGTGTCAGGGGGGGCCGGTTCTTCTGACACACAATCCACACTCCACTCTCCACACTCCACACTCATCTCTCGGCGATGTATTTCTTTACGAATGTGGCGCAGAAACCTATCAGGAAGCCTACGAATGTCAGGCCTATCAGTATCATCAGCAGCCGCGTGAAACTCACGCCGTCTGCCGGCGGCTGGCCTTCCGCTTCCGTTACTATCGCGCTGGAATACAAGACGGAACTCTCGGCAGCGTTTCTGTGTGTCTGGGCGTAGTACTCATAAATGACTGACCGCAGCTTTTCCTGATTTTTGCCCAGATCGTTTATAAACCCAACTAACGCGGCTTCCGCCTCCTGGCTGTTGCTGCTGATAACCCTTTCGTTGGTCCTGATGTTGTTAAGGAGGAATCTCATCTGGTCAATTTGCCGCTGCAAGTCCGCCGCCGCCATGGCGTACGATTTTGCTTCGATCAGCATCTCGACCGCCTCGTCGACGATCACCCCCTGAACGTCCGCCTGCTGGAACGAAGCCAGCAGATCATTGTACATGGTTGCAAGTTCGAGATTATACTTCCGGTTCCTCTCCAGCGCTTCGAGGCGGTATTGCCCTTCTTCGATGAAGCGGTCGATATTCCTAATATATATGCCGTTGACGAGCCTTTCGTCCCAGGTCGATATCTCGCTGATATATATGTCCTTAATATCCGTCGCGTAATCGCTGAAAGACCTGCCTTCCGAAGTCCTGTAGTTCGGGTCGTCGTTAAAGAGGTTCGTGAGGATCTCGGCCAAAGTCCTGTACCTGGCGTTGAGTTGCGCGAAGTTCATGTCAAACCTGAAAGGGTCCCATATAATTTCCGCTCCCGCTTCGTCAAGCGCCCTGACCTGCTGGCCGTAAAGCATGCCAATGCTTATGTCGGTAAAGTACTTGCCGGTCACGAATTTCTTATACTCTTCGCCCAGAGCCTCCAGAAAAATCTGCTTTTGCCTGGTGCTGTCAAATACTTCGTAATCATACGGCAGAGTCATATTGAATACGTTCTCGATGACGTCCTCGCCGTACATCTGTTTTGCTATAGTGACCTTGCTTATCAGGTCGCCTACTGTAACATCATCGTTTCCGACCGCTTTGAGGGCATTTTCCCACAGGGCGATCTCCTCGTAAAAGAATCTCATGTCGAACTCTACGCCGTTGGGAAGCATTGCGTTTTCCGCGCCGTCATAGTTCAGCGTGAGAGTAACGGTGACGTCGCCCTGCTCGTCGGGCGGCGATATGAAAGTATTTAAAATAAAGTACCCTGCCGCCGCGATTATTCCCAGCGCCAGGCCTATGCAGCACCAGACGACGAATGTTTTTTTTGCGCTGTATATAGTGAGTACAAGGTTTCTCATCGAGAAATCGCCATCTGGTTGTTCGGGCGGCATTTTCAGGTTCAGATTTATTTCAGAGTTGCTCTGTTCATTGTCAAGCATTATTATATCCTCGTTCCGCCTTATTTTTTTCTGTTCTTTTCGAAAATCGTACCAAGGCCGCGCAGGATGAGATTCGGGTCATGGATGAGTTTGTGCCTGCAATACCGGTAAACGGCGTCGGCAAGTCCGCCGGTCGCGACGAGCTGCGCTTCTTCGCCGAGTTCCTCCTCGAACCGGTCGATCATTCCGTCGATCATCGACGCCGCGCCGAATATCGCTCCGCTTTTCATGCAGTCTACAGTATTCGTGGAAATGCTTTTTGCAGGCGCTTCGAGCGGCACGCGCGGCAGCAGCGAGGTCCCGGCAGCCAGGGCGTTCATCGATATCGCCACCCCCGGCAATATGGCGCCGCCAATGAAATTCCCTTTCTTGTCCAGCACCAGCATCTTGGTCGCCGTTCCCATATCAGCAATTATTACGGGCGCGGGATACGCCGCAAGCGCGCCGACGGCTGTCGCGACCATGTCCGCCGCAAGCGTTCCCGGGTCGTCGATAGATATGTTCATCCCGGTTTTTACACCGGCGCCGACGACGATCGCGCTGACCCCCGTAATGAGTTTGACTGCTTCGGTAAATACTCTGGTCAGCGGCGGCACAACGCACGATATAACGGAACCGTCAAACATTTCGCGCTTGACGTTGTGGAAATCAAGGATGCCTTTTATTTCCATTGCGTATTCGTCCGCGGTTTTTGAGTGGTTTGTATACAGTCTGAAAACGTGCAAAATCTCTTTGCCGTCGATACAGCCGATGACGATGTTCGTATTACCGATGTCAATTGCAAGTACCATACCTAACTCCTTCGGGCGGCCACAGGCCGCCCCTGCAATGACTGCCGCGCAACCCCTGCGTAACCCCCGTCCCCTAATTCCTGCGCGCCGTTACGGCGCGTTATTCCTAACTCCTAATTCCTAATTCCTAATTCCTAATTCCTTCGGCTCCGCCCGTATTGAACCAGACGCACGATGGAGGGGCTGAGCACGAGGTTCAAGCCGAGTTCGATCAAAAAGTTAAAACTCACCAGGCTAAGAAAAATGTACGCTGTCGCGTTTGAGAAACCCGCGGCTTCTCCCCACGCGGTGATCGTCGGCAGGAAAAAGATGTATGAACCGATAATAAATATGCCTGTATTGACTACCGGGCTTGCCACCGCCGCGGCTATGGTTGCTATCGTCCTGTTTTTTTTCGCGAGCGGCTTGTATATGGCGCCTGCCGCCAGTCCCGCGAGCGCACCTTTGAGGATCACAACGACTATGGTCCCCGCCGGGTTCACCGCCAAAAACGCGTTGGCGTTGCCGGTCAGCAGTACGACAAGCCCAAAAACAAGACCGAGCCAGCCACCTGCGAGTGTGTTGACCAGCGCGGCGCCGACCACCATGGGTATTAGTACCAGGGTCAGTGTGAACGGGTAGACCGGGAGTACTGCCGCCAGTGATTGCAGGACTATTACGATTGCTGTGAGTATAGCGAGAAGTACCAGTTTACGTGTGTCGAAGCGCTTTGTCGTGTTTACTCTTGCGGTGGTTGTTTTCGCTGTGTTTGCTTTCGCCGTGTTTGCATCAGTGGTGTTTGGATTTGCTGTGTTTGTACTTGCTGTGTTTACATTCGCCGTGTCCATTTTTTCCTCCTTTGCTGTCGCTCCCGTCAAGCGAGCAAAGCTCACTTTTTTCAGGATGCGGCGCGGTCGGCGCAATGCGCCGAAATTGAGAACCGTATTTATTACAGAATGCAGAATGCAGAATGCAGAATGTAGAATGCAAAAATATAATAAAGTACGTTTCTGTTGGTGTCAATAGTATTCTTTGTAATTGTCAGTGATCAGCTCTATTTGCGTTACACTTCACAGAGATCCTCAGCAGTAGGCGCTGAGGAGCATGTGCGTCCAGATTTTTGAGGGAATTCCGGTTTTATAATCAAACGAAGTGAGAGTCGCGACCGAGCTTGCTCGGGCATGACCAAACAAG
>Ga0082212_10010214_pt1 | contig 12045 bp, 9 predicted proteins | sample TergutNt197P3_FD_71548 | JGI IMG/M metagenome (GOLD analysis project Ga0082212, IMG submission 71548) | Neocapritermes taracua P3 segment gut microbial communities from Petit-Saut dam, French Guiana - Nt197 P3 | ecosystem: Host-associated > Arthropoda: Insects > Digestive system > Gut ... | reverse complement strand
TCCTCTTTCCATGCAGATGTGCGCCAAGTGTCAACGCTGCGCCGGCAGCAGCAGCGCTTACGATAAGGGGCAACGCTGTTTTCATCTCCTTGTTGACGCCTGACGGCGATGTATATGTTGACGCACCTGTAAAGTTCATAGCGAGGAATGATGAAATAGCGGGGAACAGTAGCAACTGGCCTGTTGAGGCCAATCGGCTCCCTTTGGCGAATTTACCTGAAATTCCGAGGATGCTTGCCGTCAACCCAAGGCCAACGAGCCACCCCTTTGACGAAAAAGCCTTGCCGGGCAGGCAGGGAAGCAATGCCGGCGTGAGAACTGTCCCCGATGCAATCGCCCCAACACCGGCGATAATATCCGTTTTATCAAATGGATTTGCGGCAAATTGATTTGCCAAAAGCATAACGCCGAAAACTGGCAAGGAGTTTTTCAATGCGGGTAGCAATTCCATCGGTGTAAGTACGAGCCTGTCCCACAAGTTGAATTGTACTGTCCGCATTTCCTTTGTTGCTTCATGTCCCGATTCCATATACTCTTTTATGTCCCTTGCCCGCACAGGCCCATATTTTACTTCAAACCCTGATTGCCTCCTAACTTCATGTGCGCTTACGCCGGCAGCGCCGAGTTGCGGCAAGACCAGCCTTTTATGCGACACATATTTTGACAGCTCAGATGTTTCAATTCTATAGAGTAATTCTTCCGTCCCGAATGTGCCCTTTCCCGCCGCGCACCAGACATTGACGCCCTTTGTGTCGAGAATCAATAGCCAGCAGTTTATGCCACTAAGATTCTTTCGCAATACGTCAAAAGTGAGCTTGTAGTTTGCGCTGACGAATATGGTGGATTCATTGTCCGGCTTTCCTATGGCATAAAGGCCTGGTTCGACTGTGTAGTTCATACGCCCGATGCCCCAACGGACTTTCCACGCGCCGAGTATGTCTTTCGCCGAAAGCGTCGTCGAAACCGCTTTATTTCCATTCATATTATACAATTCTCCTCACAATAAACTAGCATCCAGTATGAAATCTGGCACCTTGCACGGCCTAATGTCGATTTCTTCCCATACGTTCCCTGTAACATATGGATCGTTGTCCAGCCATTCGCTTGCAATGGCGTCCTTCGAAGGAAAGTCAACTATCATTGTCGACCCTATCATATTGCCATCATCGTCAAGCAATGCTGCCGCGAAAAGCCACTTTCGCTCTTTTACTAATTTTTTAGCGCCTGCAAGATGCTGCTCCCGCACGTTGCTCCTGCGGGCGCCGGCTTCGCCGTCCTTGCCATCATACGCTGTTACAATAAATTGCATTTTACACCTCCTAATGCGCGGATATCAACACTTAACTTAAACAATGCCAAGACCGCATTATCCCACCGTTCAACCATCGTTAATAATACTATAAGGGGTGAAAGTAACGTTGTCAAGGGCAGTCCAAGAGGTCATTCTTGTTGGCCCCTCCAAATCATCGTTTCCTCCACGGTAAACTCAGCCGCCGTATACTCCTGAGCCAGAAAAGATAGCATCCCACTTGGCGTGTCAGGCCCTACGAGGTCAAATCTTTTGATCAAGCGGTATTTTCCAGCAGGAAGGACCCCATATGAAAACACCGGGTCGAAACTGCGCGTACGATTTGCTTCTTCTGTCTCTGGGCTGATTGAATAGCCAATACTGATTACAGTTCCGTGGGCGAATGGAATGCTGTACCAATTTCCGCCAAGATAAACCTCCGCCGTACAGCCTTCACCATAGGAATAGAGCTTTTCTGCCGTTAACACCATCTCAAGCTTGTTGTTTTTTCGATTCAGAACCGAATTGGTCAAATGCATTTGAACGCCAGTGTTTTCCCCTATTTCCCGGTGCGGAGACAGCTCCAAACAAGATACGTCCCATGCAGGCTCCGGAAGGACGTCATGTGCCCATACAGTAAATTCACATTCATGCTCTATTTTGTCATACTTCATGTTATGCATTGGCACACGCAAGCGGTAATCTCCCGCCTTCAGAGGCTCATCAAGGAAAATCAAGTCTTGGCTTTTTTCCCAGCCGGGTATCAAGCCAAGATTTGCATGTTGATAATCAACATTAACCCATTCGTCGCCATTTCTCATCTCCAATGCAGCACTGACAGCAACATACGGTTTGCCGGACAGGTTGTCAAAGGACATGGAAAGGAAGATGTCTTTGTCAGTGACGCGCCGTCGGGCGCCATGCGGCGATTCCACTTGGAAAACCATATCTTCCATTCGCGGCAAGCCGGTCGTTTCGGATTCAGGTGGCCGTTCCCCTCCGGGCTCGGTTACCCAAAAATACACGATGCTGTGCCCTGCTTCTTGCAGCCGCCTCCAAAAGAATTTCTCAACAAACCGATATTTCCCGGCAGGCAGTTTGCCTATTTGGGAAAAATCGACCGTGTGCTCTCTATTGTTTTCGCTTTTTTCAACATGGCCGTCAAATGGGTCAAGCAAAAGGGGCGTTTCACTCTTTGATAGCTGTTGCGGAATCGTGTACCATGCACCGTCAATGTTCACTTGAATAAACTCGTCAATGCCGTATTCCATCACATCGCTGCCAGACCTGCTTATGATTGTCATTTGAAGCAAATGGTCTTCCGTTGTCAGTACGTTGTTTTGCATTGAAACATCGGCAAGCCCACAACCAATTATGTTTTCACGCACCAGCCCGTGCATGTCAGGCAAATCCAGCAAAACGTCTGGTCCCGCGCCAACAACATCCTCTGAATTGGCCTCGCCTGCATTATTTCCGCATGAGGCCGTGAGCAAGAGGATGGATGCTGCTAAAATGTAAAATGCCTTTTTCATTATAGTCAAGCCTCCGCAATGCTATTGATTATTTCTGACAAATGCGCGATTCCAGCCTGTCCAGCATTAACGCTATTGAATGCTCCTGCCCGGGGTTTTGCAGAGATGAAGCAAGCTTTCGGGCCAGGGCGATTATTTCTCGTGCTTTTTCCTCGTCGCCGTCAATTATCCCGTTTTTTGCAGCAACAAATACAAGAAACGCCGGGTGTTTTATCCCGAGGATCTTTTGGAAAAGCTTGTCTTTCGCTTTTTCTTCCATGCGCTTGCGGGCAATCTGAATAAACGATTCCTCTTCAAAATAGACCAGCTCGTGAAACATAAGGCCCAGCTCAACAACTCCGCTGTAATATGGCGGAAGGCTAGCAGCATCCAGCCGCAACAGCTCTTGATAACTCTGCTCATATGCGCCCTGTTCTTCAAGTTGCTGGGAACGCAGCATAATGATATATCCCACAAAAAAATTAGAAAGGTCCGCCCCAGCATTTACAGAAAAGGCTTGCTCGTCATAATCCGAAACGAATTTCCCCTTTGACATATCAGCGTTAACTTTGAGCATTAAGTAAAACCCGTGCCTTGCGTCGCTTGATTTGAGCGCCTCTTTAATGCTTTTCCCGTCATTGGGGATGCCCCCCACCGTTCGGGGGACAAGGTTCATACCTCCGAGGAGTAAAGCTGACACGCCAATTCCAAACAGAAAAAACCGGACAAATTCATCGTAAATTATGAAAAACGACGCTATTGAAAACGCCCCTGTTAGCAGATTTGTCAAACCGCCGCCCAAATTATAAAGAACAAAACGGAAATCTCTCTCGTCTTCGAGGGGCTCCATCAAGCACTGGCCTGAGATTATGCCCAGCCCTGCGTCTTTCTTCAGTTTTATCTTGCCGTCTTTGTCCCTCGCCCAATGCCAATTCATCAGACGGAATGAAACAAACCTGTATCCTGACAACCGTCCGCAGGCTAAATGCCCCAGCTCATGCAGAACAATTGACAAAAAAATGCCGGCTATAAAACCGATGACGTACACCGTTATGGTTCCAAAAGTCCAAAACCCCATATTCACGCTCCTTCCACTGACATGAACATTATAGAATGATTCATTGAAAAAAGCAATGGCGCCCTGAAAATTTCCCACCAATACTGGAGAAAATTCATCGACAATCATTTACAACTTGCCTGAGCAATGATAGAATCAACGCATAGGCAATAATACTGTTCTGGAGGTACAGAAGAAAGGAAAGAAATGAAATGAAAAAGATGAAAAAACTGCTGAGCCTGATCCTAGTTTTTGGATTAGTGCTCACGTCAGGCGCACTCTCGTTTGCGGATGTGCGTTTGCTGGCTGTCGATGGCGACGAGGCGCCGGCCGGCTGCGAGTGTTTCTGCTGTGCCGCGGGCGATGACTGCGCGGCAGACAATGTCTCATGTGACCACCCGGATTGCACATACTGCAATCCGACCCAACTCTATGAGTGGATCTACCACCTTTCTACAGCCTTTGGCCCGAGAGTCCTCGGAACCCCCGCCGAATGGGCGGCCGGGGAGTACATCAAAGGCGAATACGAAAAGATGGGCGTTTTCGACGAAGTGCACATTGAAAAGCTTCCCCTGCAGGATTGGACAGGCTGGACAAACTACAGCGGAATAATCGACTTCGAAGGCAAAAGGCCCAACATGGCAGGCTTGGTGCGCCCGAACGAGCCGGTGGGCAGCGGGGCTTTCACTGGCCTTTATCACGACTTCGGCGTTTACAGCATAGGTACAACAACTGCGCATTCGTTTACGCTTCCGTCGGAGGCAGACGTAACAGCAGCAGGCGGAAAGATATACGGGACGCTTGCACTGTATGCACCGCAAACCGCCGCGAACCCCATGACTACTGCGAATTTAGACATGATTATTGACAGCATACTCGCCAATTACGCCTCGGCAGAATTGACCGGCCTTTATACAACAAGATACAGGCTTCCTGAAGACACCTACAACAGGGGGCGGTCTTCTGCAACGGTCATGCCGACAGCGAAAACAACTACGTTCGCAATGACCCTTGGAGCATGGGAAAACTTGGCAGAATATCTTAAGAGCCCCGGCAGCGGGCCGGTGAAAACCATTAACCACAAGCTCGACTATACAAACACCGTCTACGCCAAACTGGAAGCCCGCGACAAAGAAAACCCCGACCTGGTCATCACGATGAGTGGCCACCACGACTCCGTCGTGCATGCTGCCGGCACTGACGACGACCTTTCAGGCGTTGTTGCCATCATGGAAACCGCGAAGCGGATGGGAAGGTACTACAAACTCTGCGACGAGACGCCAGGCATGCAAAGGCCGAACATAGAGTTGATTTTTGCCGCTACCGGAGCTGAGGAGGGACCCAGTGCTTGGGATGGGGCTGATTATTTGATGCAAAAGGTCCTCAAAGAGGGAAAAGGACCCATAGCCATTGAATACGCCCTGGACTGCATCGGTTTGAGGGACAAGGAATACGTGGACGAGCAGGGCCGAATATACAGAGCCGAGTACAGGGAGTTCGAAATCGGCGTGTTTGAACGCGAAAACGGCTCAATGTCAGCGGACGGCTACTTCACAGGCGTAAACCCCGGGCTGAAACAGAACCTAGCTTCATGGCTGCTCCTTGACCATGCCAGCGAAGTCAACTGGCAGGATACGATGAAGGGTCCATGGCTTTCAGGCGGCACCGATATGTCAGACCACCAGCTTTTCGGCACATACGGCCTTGAAAGCGCCAGCATCCAGCCGGGCAGAAACAGCGGCGGTGGCAGCGTGTACATGATGGCGCACACCTACGGCGACAACATGGACGGCTACAGCTACAGGCTCCATGCCACAGCCATGTCCTTGCTCGAAAACGGGCTTATGAACGCAGTCAAAAAAGAAGCTACAAAACGGGCTGACATTACCATAGGCAGCGGAACGGCGACTCTCAACAATGCCGGCCAGCTGTTCAAAACATTCTCCAGAGTTGATGTTGAAATGGTAAACAGCGCAAGCGGCGCCAGCGGAACGGTAACATTCCTACGGAACGGTGCCTATGCGCAAAATCTTCCGGAAGCAGTGGCTTCAAATCCCTCGATCGTAAAAATAGTGGGTGGGGGCACAGGCGTAGCCGACTACACGGATCCGATCAGAAGCCTGCAATATCAGGATTTCTCAACGAACCTGTACTGGGGCAAAGCTGAAAACATTGTTGAAACAACCATGTCCGTGATTTCAGATCCCGTCAGCGGAGTAAGCACGGGCATAAGGATTGAGCTTAGCAAGGACGTAGGCGAACTGGACCCATACTACAACTTCAACCTGTCAGGAGCCAGCAAAGGCACCATAACCAAGATAAGCACGGATCCGCCTGTTTACGAACTGGCTTTTTCAAACTACAACACCCATAGAATGGCAAACAACAACACCTATCCGAATCTGGTTGTCAGCCCTTGGACAGGCGCTTGGAGGAAACCAGTGGTTTTAGTGCATATCAAAAAAGACGGTTACATGTTCTACCCTGCCAGGTTTGAAGTCGGGGGCATTGACAAAACACCGCTCACAGTCTCCTTCTACTCAAACGGGGCGATTGGCGGTCTAGTGCCGAATGCCCAGACAATTGAGTACGGCCAAGTGATCAGCCCCCTGAACGCAGGTTCGCTGATTCCCCCGATTGGAATGTTGTTCCTTGGCTGGAACACTTCGCCTGACGGCGATGGCGTAGCATACGAACCTGGTTCGCTCATGCCGTCGCGAGACCTTGCTCTCTATGCACAGTGGGTGGAAGACCCGAAATACGTAAATGCAAAACTCAGCGTGCCTGCTGTTAGCGGCATCGAAGGCGACGTTGAATACACGCTGTCCATCAAGGGTGAAAAGAACGTGCTGAACCTCGAGCTGGAGTTCGAAATTGACAGCAGCATGCTCGCAGGCAAAGGCTTGACAGGACTGAACGGCTTTACAGCAATCAGCGAAATCTTCTGGAGCTATGCAGGCGGCAGTGTCTGGAAGGGAACCGTTACCCTTGGATACCCGGCAGGTGACTCTGAAGGCTTCATGCCACTGGAGTACGAGGATGTCGCAAAATTCGCATTCTCCCCAAGGGCGCTGGGCGACGCTGCGATGAAGCTGACTGGCTTCAGGGCCGTTGGGCTTGAGGGCGACGTGACCCAGTACCTTGCGTCGGCGATCGCGGCAGGAACCGCCACAACGAACATCGACCAGCTGGTCTACTCGAAGTACGACCTGAACAAGGACAACAAAGTTGACGCCCTTGACCTTGGCATAATGCTGCTGTACTGCGGTTTCGACTGCGACAGCCCCAGTTGGGCCACTTTGGTTAAAGTCAACGATTCAAAGGGCAAGCCGGTCACAGCCAGCATGTGCGACGTGAACTGCGACGGTGTGATCGACATGCTTGATCTGCTCGACCTGTTCATTCATTACACGAAATAACGTAGTGAACACTGTTTTAAAGGGCTGCCTCGTTTTGAGGCAGCCCTTTCATGTCTGTTCACAGCCTATGTACGGCGCAAGGAATATCGGGAACGAATAGCCTGCAAAAAACTCTCACGAAAAATGCTTCACGAAAAAAAACATGTCAGCAGATGCAAACCCAAGCGACTCGTAGAATGCTTTCGCATTCGGGTTTGAAGGCTCTGACTGAAACTGCAGCCGCTTATAGCCATTCTCTCTGGCGTATGCTTCAATGAACGCCATGGCTTCTTTGCCATGCCCTTTCCCCTGATGCTCTTTTTTTATGTAGAGGTCGTCCAGTACAAGCGCCTTCCCATGCGCCCATATGCTGAATATGGTCATCAAGTTTGCAAAGCCAATTGGTATCCCATCCTCTTCCAAAACCAGCAGGGTTATGAGTTCCGGGTGTTCAAGCGCCTCATAAAACGTATTTTTGAAAGCGGTATCAGGTGTTTTTTCGGTGCCGTTCCAAGGAGAGCCTTCTTTGATCTCAAACTCCATGAATTCCCTGTTTAGCGCAATCCAATCCTTTTCGTCGCTAGGACGGCATGTCCGGATGTTCACACAAACTGGCAGCTTCCTTTCAAGGTACACTTTGTCCTTTAGCAGCACACCTTCCTCAATCATCGGATGATCGTAGTGCGTGGTAAAATAGTCCGCTATGCGGTGCGTCACTGAAAAACCGCGATGTGCGTAAAACGCCAACGTCCCCGGCACGTCCCCCGTTCCGAGAATGATTTTGCTGTACCTGCCTCTGTAGCATATGGCAATGTGTTCGATTAGTCTTGTAGCGTATCCTTGCCGCTGATATCGCTCGTCAGTCGCAAGGTTCTGTATTTCCAACACGCTTCCGCCTTCGTCTGTTACAATGCAGACGCTTCTCAGGCCGTCGTCATACAGCGCGAAGAGATCCCCGCGTTCCAAGTATTTGTCAATGCAGCTTTCCTGTTCGTCCCCCAAAAGCAGCAAGGGAAGGAAGTCTTTTTTGTTATTTTCGATAAGACGTATCTCTATTGCCATATCTGCCCCTCTTCATGCTTTTCGCCCTCACTGCCCGCGCATCAGCGACTTCTCCCAAGTCCGCTCAGCCTGTTGTTTGAGGAAAAGCCTCATCGGCTCTAGTTCCTCAGCTTCGTCATACCATGCAAGGGCACTGTAGTACGCATGCTTGTCCTCGTCGTGAATAATTATTGGTGGATGGTTTCGCACCATCAGGTAGTAGTTCAGAAGCGTCCGTCCGACGCGCCCGTTGCCGTCTGCAAATGGATGGATGTATTCAAACCGGGAGTGAAAATACGCGGCTACCTTTAACACGTCCTTGCCTCCGTAATCGGAAAGCTCCTCCAGAAGCTCTGTGAGGTCGCCTTCCACGTACTCAGGGGGCGAACCTACCTCAGCTATCCCTGTCACGTAGTCGTGCTTCTTGAACTCACCGGGGCGTTCCCCCTGTTCCACGTACCGCCTCTCGTCATACGTGCCGCTTGTCAATATGTTGTGCATTTCTTTGATCAGTGCAATTGTCAGGGGCGCCTTCACTGCCAGTTTGGGCTTTAAAAACTCATAGCAAGCTTTCTGGTTTGCTATTTCAAACAAAGTCCGGGGTGAGCCGGAATAGTTTAGGATTCGGCTGTTTTCGAAGATTTCCCTAGTGTCGCTGTATGTGACAGCCTCGTTTTCAATTTTGCCCGAATTGTACGCAAACAAAATCCGGAAATTCTCCAGACGGCGATCAATGTCTGCTTCTGTTTTAACGTCCCAGCTCAGCCACAATTTTAATGCGTCTTCGTATTTGCCCATCTGCAAGCTACCCTCACTGATTTATTCCATTTGAGCCATCAAACCCCTCAAGACAGCCATCTCCTCTTCAGACAAAGTAACGCCCTTGCCCATCTTCTCGTGATCCGGCGACCACTCACGGATGTCGTATTTCGGCTCGCGCTCGTTCCAGCTTACAAGGTTGATCTCCTTGAGCCACCCTTTGGGGCTTTCGGACAAAACACCTATGTGCTTTGTTATTTCGTATTTGATTTCTGCCATTTCTCCTACCTCCTATTGATTGTCTTTATTGTTATTGTAGCAAATAATTAAAAGTTTCGCAATACGCCGGACTATAGAAAACGCTTAAACACGTGATTTGACGCTTCTTGCAGCCGCTGTTCACGCTGAGCATGGGAATTTTTTCGATTTAGCAGCGCAGACGTCACCGGTTTTGGCTTTTCGCAGCCAAAATTTTTTTTCAAAATGCCATAAACAGGCCTTGATATATAGTCCTATATATGATATGCTGGACTATATTAAAGGAGGTGTTTTATGGCAGTGCCCGAAAGCATCCGCATGGTCGAAAGGCCGGTGAACACAATAGTCGACGACAACGGCAGGGAAGGGCCTTGCCGGTATGCCGTCCGCGAGAGGGCCAGAACCAAGTACGTGCCAGGCGGGAACCCGCAGCCGAGCAACGGGCGCGTCATCGGGCACATCGTCGACGGCAGGTTCGTCCCAAAGGCTGGCGGGACTGCCGCAGGGGGCCCGGAGATGCTGTCCTACGGGTCTGCGGCGCTGGTCAGGTCGGTGACGCGGGACATGTTCTCCGACCTTCTCGACATCTACCCCGCGCACGACGCATACGCGATCATGTCGATCGCGACGCTGCGGGTCATCAGGCCGTCGATTGCGGCCAACCGCATGTCCACCCACTACAAGCGCACGTTCGTTTGCGTGGACTATCCGGGGGCCGCCCTCTCCAAGAACACCATATGCACGTTCCTGCAGCGGCTGGGCCAGGACGGGGGCAAGCGGCGGCAGTTCTACCAAAAGCGCATGGAGGCGGCAGTCGAAGACCACCACATAGCGATTGACGGCACGCTGAAGCAGGACACCAGCACAGTGAACGACCTTTCCGCTTACTCCCACAAAGCCAGGGCGAAGGGGCACAAAGAAATATCTGTGCTTTACGCTTACGACATCGAACTGATGGAGCCGGTCTGCGCGGAAATCTTCCCTGGCAACAGCATCGACGCAAGCTCCTACCCGGCTTTCATCCGCGACAACGACATACGGAAAGGGATCATCGTGGCGGACAAGGGCTTCCCTCCGAGCAAGATAGCGGGCTTGCTGAAGGAGCGGCCCGAACTGCATTTCCTGACGCCCATCAAGAGGAACGACAAGCGGATTGCCGACAACTCGATGCTCGCGTTCGAGGAGGTGCTGGAAGGGATGATCGACACGCGCGTCGTGTGCAAGAAGCGCGCCATAGCCGGGGGCAGGTTCCTGTATTCGTTCAAGGACTCCAAAAGAGCGGCCGCAGAAGAAGCGGGGTACCTTGCGGGCGCGGAGAAGAACCACAGCTTCAACCCCGCCGAGTATTCGAAAAAGAGGGACACGTTCGGGGTCATCGTCTTCGAATCCGACCAAGACCTGCCCGCAAAGACAATCTACCTTTGCTATGACGACAGATGGCTGCTGGAGCTTGTATTCGCCAGATACAAGAGCGACGAGTGCCTTGACAAGACCAATGTGCAGGGCGACTTCTCACTGATTGGGTCCGAGTTCATCAATTTCATCTCCACTGTTGCGACGTGCCGCATCCTCCGAAAGGCCAGGGCAGCCGACCTGCTGTCTGGCATGTCATACGGAGAACTGATGGACGACCTCTCGTCGGCCTGGCGGATGAAAGACGCCCCGGAGCGACCTTCAAGCGATGACGGCTACTGGGTGCACACACTTAACTGCGTCTTCGGCGAACTCGAAGCGCTGGGCCTTTCTGAGCCGCCTCCAAAGCCAGCCCCTAAGAAAAGGGGGCGCCCAAAGAAAGATCCAGCGGAGCAGAAACCCAAGAGGCCGAGAGGCCGGCCTCGGAAAAACGCAGCCGCAAAGCCTCTATAGTCCGGCAAATTGGGAAACTCTTATTTTATTATGTCTTCAGATTCAGGCAACTTGATATAGTCCAAGCTGATGAGGCTGCTAGTTTTTATATCTGATAGCGCGATGTAGTCGCAACTCGTATTTTCCATATAAAGCATCCTCTCTAGATATGGGAGCAACTTCTCGCAAGGGAAATAATAAGCAATTTGAGCTGCCCAATACTGAACACTGCCTTTTTCATTTGACATCGCCTCAATTAAGTGCTCTAGCACATCCTCCAAGGCGAATTGGGAGATTGTGTCTTCGACTAATTGATAAACCCCAGACCCATCACCATCGCCAAAAGAGTTTAAGAACAGAGGTACACATTGTTTATTGGGATTTTCAATAAAAAACTTCCGGGCTCCGTCGTAGATAACCAGTTGCTCTTCTGTTATTTCATCGTCCGAAGGCAAAGGCTGATGCTCACGCAGAAAATTCAGGAAATATGTTTCCTTTTCGTTCTTCGCCATAGCGTCTAAAAATTCTAGCAATTCTTTCCCCCCATGTTTTCCATTGATTGTGCACCTCCTAACCAAAACTCTACGGCCTGCAAAGCAGCCTGGTTTTTTTGTAAAGCTCTTTGTTCTGTCTTATCAATTCATTTAGCTGCCTGTTGATGGTAGCATTGTCATAACCAGCATTTTTTAATATTTTCCTCAAATCCTTGACATCTGCCGCGAGATGGTTTCGTAGTGTTCCGGCAGATTTGTTTAATGGCTTATTGAATGTTCTTGTCTGTGTATCGTGAGTTTTGGGTTTTTTTGTACTAAGAATTCAAAAGAACCGCTGCGAGCCGCACAAAACAAGGTTTTTTGAAAAATTGCTGTTGACGCCAGCCCTCCATTT
>Ga0082212_10010213_pt1 | contig 12045 bp, 9 predicted proteins | sample TergutNt197P3_FD_71548 | JGI IMG/M metagenome (GOLD analysis project Ga0082212, IMG submission 71548) | Neocapritermes taracua P3 segment gut microbial communities from Petit-Saut dam, French Guiana - Nt197 P3 | ecosystem: Host-associated > Arthropoda: Insects > Digestive system > Gut ... | reverse complement strand
TTAGCGGCAGGGCAGATGCGGAAAGGATACTGGCAGGATTATGAACAGATTTAATCGACCTATACAGAGTTATGTTCTTGGGGCAATTCTCATCGTGCTGTTGCTGGCGGTGTTAAGGCTTCTGGCTCCCCTTTTTACACCGATATTGTGGGCAGTTTTACTGTATATTATTTTAAGCCCGCTGCACCGCCGCCTGATACGAAATCTCGATTTCAACACACTCAAAGGAAAAATTCTCCGTAATTTTTGGGCATGGGTTTTTACCCTGGGAACAATTATTATTATCCTCTTCCCGATTTCTTTGGTGATTGCGATTTTTTTCCAACAGATCATGGAATTGATACGCTCCGCCCGCGATCTCCTCAATGAAAAGCCTGAATACCTGCACGACATTTTTGAAAAATTATCCGGCCTGATAAGGGATATTTCCGCCGGGCAGATTGAGTTGTCCGCCGATGATATCAGCCAGCAGATTAGGTCCTACCTAACTACGGAACTGCAGCGCCTGGTTTATCTCAGCAGTAACATTGTGCGGAATATCGGCGGCTTTTCGCTGAATATGCTGATACTGTCGTTTTCGGTGTTTTTCTTTTATATTGATGGCTCGTATCTTGCGCGGCTGGTGCTGCACACCATCCCGATTAGAAGCGAGTATATCAGCACCCTTACCGCAAAATTTATGGACATAACACGCAACCTTTTCCTTGGATATATCATCGTGGCGGCACTGCAATCGCTTGTTGCGTATGTCGTTTATTCTCTGTTCGGCATCAGGGGATCGTTGGTATTTGCGTTTGTCACCTTTATCCTCGTGTTTATTCCGCTGATCGGGGCAACACTGATTTGGGTACCTCTGGGTATCCTTAAAATTGCAAGTGGGGATATTCTGGGCGGTTTGTTGTTTATGCTTATTTCGGCGGTTTTTATTTCCGGAGTTGACAATATTCTCAGGCCGTTCTTTCTGAAAGATCGCATACAGCTCCATCCGTTGATAATACTGTTTGCCATAATCGGCGGGTTATACGCATTTGGCTTTAACGGGTTTATTCTTGGCCCGATTGTTGTGATTTTTTTCCTTACCGTATTGGATATATTTTTGGAAGAATTTACAATCAATAAACAGGAAAATACGGGAGATTAATATGAACGCTATCATTACCGTTGTAGGTTCCGACAAGGTTGGGATTATCGCTAAGGTCTCCGGCTTTCTGGCCGATAGAAACATCAACATTATTGACATCAGCCAAACCGTTCTCAGCGGGAATTTTGTGATGATGATGGTGGTCGATCTTTCTTCCAGCACCATGGCGCTTGAGACGGTGAAAAAGGAACTTTCCGAAATGGGGGATTCTTTTAATGTTTCCATCAGCATGATGCATGAAAAAGTCTTTTCTACAATGCATCGGATTTAACAATGATATATACAGCACATGAAATCAAAGAAACCGTGGATATGTTCCTGCGGTACAAACTGGACATCCGTGCCATTACCCTGGGGATATCACTGTTGGACTGCGCCTCGTCTTCCGGCAGCGAATGCCGCAGAAAGATTCGCGAAAAACTGCTGCATATCGCCGGCTCGCTGGTATCGACGGGCAGGGACATCGAAAACGAGTACGGTATACCGATCATCAACAAGCGCATTGCGGTGACACCCATCGCCCTGGTAGCCGCCTCCTGTGGGGAAGAAGATTTTTCCCCCTTTGCCCAAACACTGGACGAGGCCGCCATTGAGCTTGGCGTTGATTTTGTCGGGGGATTTTCCGCCCTGGTGCAAAAGGGTTTTTCCGGCGGCGACGAGCGGCTCATAGCATCGCTGCCGTCGGCGCTTTCCCAAACCGAAAGGGTCTGTGCCTCGGTGAACGTTGCGGCGAGCAAGAGCGGCATCAACATGGATGCGGTAAGGCGCATGGGCTCTCTCATAAAACAGGTGGCACAGAGGACCGCCGACAGGGACGGTATTGGCTGTGCGAAGCTGGTAGTGTTCTGCAACGCCCCAGAGGACAACCCCTTTATGGCATGGGCTTTTCATGGGGTGGGCGAGGCCGAAAACTGCCTGAACGTGGGTGTCTCCGGCCCCGGTGTTATAAAGGCAGCCCTGGAAAACCTCCGGGGTGCCAGCTTTGACGAGCTTGCCGATGCCATCAAAAAAACCGCGTTTAAGATTACCCGAATGGGGCAGCTTGTCGGAATGGAAGCGGCGCGGCGGCTGGACGTGCCATTTGGCATTTTGGACCTTTCCCTCGCGCCGACCCCGTCGGTGGGCGATTCGGTCGCTCGGATACTTGAGGAGATGGGCATCGAAACCGCAGGAACCCACGGAACCACGGCGGCCCTCGCCATGCTGACCGACATGGTTAAAAAAGGCGGCATCATGGCGTCTACCCACGTAGGGGGCTTTTCCGGCGCATTTATCCCTGTCTGCGAGGACGAGGGCATGGCAGCGGCGGTGAAAAACGGTGCAATCAGCCTGGATAAACTTGAGGCGATGACGTCGGTTTGTTCGGTCGGCCTGGACATGATAGCACTGCCCGGAGATATCAGCGCCGCCACCATCTCCGCCATTATCGCCGACGAAATGGCAATTGGCATGGTGAACAACAAAACCACGGCTGTGCGGGTCATCCCCGTGCCGGGAAAAAAAGCCGGTGACTGGGCGGAATTCGGCGGTTTGTTAGGCGGTGCGCCGATTATGGCGGTAAACCCCGCCCGAAGCGATGCCTTTATAAGCAGGGGCGGAAGGATACCCGCCCCAATACACTCGTTTAAGAATTAGAATATCTGACAAAGCAGCCGAGAAACTTAATTTGAACAATTCTCAATGATTCCCGGCAATACTTTACCTGGAAAAAGCTTCCAGTTCTGCCAGTTTAGCTTTGTATTGATCAATTAGCGCCTGAATGCTGTCGATGGAGTCTTGCTCTACCTTGAGTCCCTTGTCTAGACTTGCCGCCCGCCGGTTTTGTTCCTGGGTTATGGCCGCTTCCAGCCTGTCAAGCTCGTCCTTCAGCCGGTTAAAAGTGTGCATGTCATTGTTGCTGGTATTCCGGGTATTGAGTTCCGCCTGGGATGCGTCAAACTGCGTGGCAAACGACCTCCCCTGGTTGAGATAATCCCGTGCCTCTTCCTTTGTCTGGCCCGAAGTCGGACGGTTTGTAGACTCCAGGGTTGTTTGCTGGGCAAATACGGCGATACTAATTACGAGCAGAATTACAGATGCCAAAAAAATTCGTTTCATTGTAAGCCTCCGTTCCTCCTTTCAGTATATAACAATAACGCTTAATTGAGAAGCCCTATCTGCAGGTTTGTTCCCATTGACTAAACCAACCTTTTGCCCTATTCTATAGAGAATTACATATAAAATGGAGGTTTTATGAAAATTGCGATTAATGGTTTTGGGCGCATTGGCCGCCTGGTTTTCCAGTCCCTAGTGGGGCAGAATTTATTGGGAAAGGATAAAATTGACGTAGTGGCGGTAACGGATATTGTTACTGATGCGAAATATTTTGCCTATCAGCTAAAATATGACTCAACCCAGGGACAGATGAAAGCTGACATTCAGACCAAAAAGAGTGCGGGGGCCGAAGAGGATGATATTCTGGTGGTTAACGGCCATGAAATACAATGCGTTATGGCTGCAAGGGATCTTAAAGATCTCCCCTGGGCCAAACTCGGCGTCGAATACGTGATCGAATCCACCGGCTTGTTTGTTGACGACAAGGCTTTTGGCCATCTGGAGGCAGGTGCCAAAAAGGTTATTATCTCCGCACCGGCAAAGGGCAAGGATAAGCAGATAAACACCTTCGTGATGGGTGTTAACAACGAAAAATACAATCCGGCCAGCGATCATGTTATCTCCAACGCAAGCTGCACCACCAACTGCCTTGCGCCGATAGTATACGTGCTTCTGAAAGAAGGCATTGGCATTGAGACCGGCTTGATGACCACGATCCACTCCTACACCGCGACGCAAAAAACTGTCGACGGCCCTTCCAAGAAGGACTGGCGCGGCGGCAGGGCGGCGGCTATCAACATCATCCCCTCAACCACCGGCGCTGCAAAGGCTGTTGGCGAAGTGCTTCCCGAAACCAAGGGCAAGCTTACCGGTATGAGCTTCCGCGTCCCCACACCCACCGGCTCTGTGGTTGACCTGACTTTCCGTTCCGAAAAAGACACCTCAATCGAGGAAATCAATGCCGCTTTCAAAAAAGCCGCAGGCAGTTACCTCAAGGGGGTGCTGCAGTTCCAGGAGGACGAAATTGTCTCCACCGACATCGTCCACAACACAAACACATCGATCTATGACAGCCTGGCAACCCTTCAGAACAACCTCCCCGGCGAGAAGCGCTTCTTCAAAGTGGTTTCCTGGTACGACAACGAATGGGGTTACTCGAACAAAGTCGTTGATCTGCTGAAGTACATCGATACCAAGAAGTAATTCGTAATAGTTCACGCAAAGGCGCGGAGACGCATCAAACCTTTGGTTCGCGGACGCAAAGGTATAGAGGAGAAAAGAAGAAGCAAGAGTCAGAAAGAGCCAGGGTTTCCTAACTCCTTTCTCCCCTTTTTCAACCCTGCGAGCTTTGCGCCTTCGCGCCTTTGCGTGCGGATTTTAGGAATATTAAGGAGATTGTATGATAAAGACTGTAAAATCCGTTGATCTGAAAGGCAAACGAGTCATCATGAGGGTCGACTTCAACGTGCCGATGAAAGACGGTGTGGTGCAGGACGATACCCGCATTGTGGCGGCGCTGCCTACCATTCAGTATATCCTTGAACAGGGGGCAAAGACCCTGACGCTTATGTCCCACCTGGGAGATCCTTCCGGCGATGCAAAAAAAGCCAAAGAAAAAGCCGAAAAAGATGGCAAAACCTTTGACGAGGCCACATACATCAAGGGTAAGCACCGCATGGCGCCAGTAGCCGCCTACCTTGAAAAAAAGCTGGGCAAGCCGGTGATCTTTGCCGGCGAGGACGGTTGCTACGGCAAAAAGGCGTTTATCGAAAACCAGGCTGATGGCTCGGTCATCATGCTGGAAAACACCCGTTTCCACAAGGAAGAGACGGCGAAAGATCCCGCCGACCTGGATAAGCTGGCGAAAGAACTTGCCACATACGGCGACATTTTTGTCAACGATGCCTTTGGTACCGCCCATCGCGACCATGCCTCCACCGCATCAATTGCCAAATTTGTGCCGGTTTCGGTAGCCGGTTTCCTCATGGAAAAAGAGGTTAACTACCTTGAGCCTATAGTCACCAGCCCCCAGAAACCTCTAGCAGCGATCATCGGCGGGGCGAAAGTTTCCTCCAAAATCGCCGTGCTGGAAAGCCTGTTAAAAAACGCCAGTGCATTAGTCATAGGCGGCGGCATGGCCTACACCTTCCTCAAGGCGCAGGGTTACAAGGTAGGAAAATCCCTTGTTGAGGACGATCAGCTTGACACTGCGAAAAAGATACTTGCGGCGGCAAAAAACGCCGGCGCACAAATTGTCCTGCCGGTGGATCATATCGGCGCGACCAGTTTTGATGCGACGGCTGTTCCTGTTCCGGTGGACGGCCTTGACCTCCCCGACAACCTCATGGGTCTTGACGTGGGACCGAAAACCCTTGCCCTGTACAAGGAGGTCCTTGCCAAGGCAAAGACCATCGTGTGGAACGGGCCGGTCGGCGTTTTTGAGTTTGATGCCTTTGCCAAAGGTACCGAAGAAGTGGCGAAGCTGGTGGCGGAAGCCACCGGTAAAGGCTGCATTACCGTAGTCGGCGGCGGCGACTCCGTTGCGGCGGTAAACAAGTTCGGCCTTGCCTCCAAAATGAGCCATGTTTCTACCGGCGGCGGCGCGTCCCTGGAACTGCTGGAAGGAAAGAAACTGCCCGGCATTGAGGTTTGCCGGGGTTAGAGGAAGAGTTTTCCACTAGCCACACGAACGCCACGAACTTGTTGTTCGAAAAATCTCTTTAATGTTCGTGTTGGTTTGTGTGGTTCGTGGTTGAAATTTAAGGAGAAAAAGTTATGGGTAACAGACCGTATTATATCGCCGGGAACTGGAAGATGCACAAGACCCGGGCAGAGGCGGCGGAGCTTGCCAGGGCCCTTGTCGATCAACTGAAAGATGGAAAACACAAATATCTTGTCGCACCCTCCTTTACCAGCCTTGAGACCGTGGCCCCTATTGTCAAAGGAACCAACGTTAGACTGGGGGCACAGAACTGCGCAGCTGAGGAACAGGGGGCGCATACCGGGGAAGTTTCGGTGCTGCAGCTCAAGGACCTCGGTGTCCAGACCATCATCTTGGGACACAGCGAGCGGCGTCACTCATACAAAGAAGACGATGCCCTCATTAACCGAAAGGTCAAGCTGGCCCTCAAGCACGGTTTTGAGGTGATCCTCTGTATTGGCGAGCTTCTGGAAGAACGCGAGGCAGGCAAAGCCGAGGAAGTCTGCGAAACCCAGACCGTGAAGGGGCTTGAAGGGATCAGCGCGGCGGAGCTTGCCAACATTGTCATTGCCTATGAGCCGGTATGGGCTATCGGCACCGGAAAAACCGCCACCCCGGAAGATGCCGACGCGATTCACGCCTTTGTACGCAAAATAATCGGCAAACTGTACGGGGCGGACGCAGCGGAAAAAATCATCATCCAATACGGCGGCTCCGTAAAGCAGGAAAACGCCGCCCAACTAATGGCAAAGGAGAACATCGATGGTGCGCTGGTAGGCGGCGCATCTCTCACCCCGGAAACTTTTGTTCCCATCGCAAAGTTCTAAGCAGAAATGTATGCTTGGATAATTGTAACATGGGTTCAAGGTGCCGAAAACGACCCATGAGCCACATTTATTCCATGGGGCGAATGGGCGGGTTTCGGACCTTGAACCCCGGAATTGTTTCAAGCATACATTTCTGAGGACTGCCCATGCAGAAAAATTTCTTCCGTGATAATTTTTTCATAATTCTCTTTCTCCTTGCCGGTTTAATGGTAATGGCAGTAGCCATTTATACCGGAATTTCCATGTCGTCCCTCTCCGGATATTTTAAAGAAAGTATTGACAGGCGGCTGCGTTTTATCAGCCGTTCGGCCGCACAGCTTGTGACGCTGGAAGAATTGGAAGAACTAAAAACACCAGAGGATATGGAAAAGCCACTTTTCACAGAGATACGTGAACGGCTTATCGCCTTTGGCGAAGAGGCGGAAATAGAGTTTGTCTATTATGTCTGGCCGCTTCCGGATAACCGGTACCAGTTTATTGTTGACAACGACGAAACCGAAGATACGGTGAATCTTGCAACCGAGCCTGCCGAACACGAAGAAGCGTTTCTTGAGGTTCTCGCGGGAAAGACGGTTGTCATGGGGCTGGGAGATTATGCCCCCGGCGAAGAAGGGCTGTTAACATCATACACACCGATCTTTGATCAGAACGGCATGGTTGTTGCTGCGGCGGGTGTGGATATTTCTGATGAACAAATTCTGGATTTACGGAACCATGTCGTTATCCTTTCTTTCATCACCATTATTTCGACAGGCCTGGTAATAGTTATCGGAATAATGAATATCTATGACAACAAAAAAAAGCAAAATGCCTTTCTCGACCGGGTTCGGCAGCAGGAGCTGATGTCGGAGTTGTCTGGCAGTTTTGTTTCCTCTCAGGACGCGGCTGCCCTTATTTCCGGTGCGTTACGGTTAACGGGTGAATTCCTCGGTGTAGACCGGATGGTAATCGGCGTTGCGGATGCCGATTCGGAACTAAGCCATGTCATTTATGCGTGGAGCATGAAAGGAATTTATACTCCGTCCGATGTTGTGGGTCTGAACAGTATGTTAAAAAACATCTTCCCCATTGGGCAGCCGGAAACAGTGCCTACAATTTACTGCAATGACATACAGAAAGACAGCCGGTACGGGGCAATGAGTACCGTGGGGGTACAGGCTTTTATCTGGGCACCTCTGTACGTTGAGAGAAAGTATTGGGCGATTTTGAGTATAGAGGCATTTAAGCCGAGAGTGTGGACCCAGAGCGACTGCCAGCTTGCCAGCATGGTCAGCAGTGTTATTTCCGGAGCCATCGAACGCGATCAGCAGGAGAAGGAACGTGACATGGTACGGCAGGCAGCGGAAAAGGCAAACAGGGCAAAGAGCGAATTTCTCGCCAACATGAGTCACGAGATGCGTACCCCCATGAACGCCATTATCGGAATGACAGCCATCGCAAAAAATTCCCACGATCTTGAAAAGAAAGAGTACTGCCTGACCAAAATCGAAAATGCATCTTCCCACCTGTTGGGAGTTATCAACGATATCCTTGATATGTCAAAGATCGAGGCAAACAAATTTGAACTTTCACCGGTTGAATTCAGCTTTGAAAAGATGCTGCAAAAAGTTGTTAATGTTATTAATTTCAAAATAGAAGAAAAAAAACAGGTTTTTTCCATTCACTTCAGCAAGGGTATTCCCGCCATGCTTTTTGGTGATGATCAGCGTCTTGCCCAGGTAATCACCAATTTGCTCTCCAATTCGGTTAAGTTTACCCCCGAAGGCGGCACCATACGGCTGGACGCGGAGCTTGATGAACGCCTGGAAAACAACTTTTGTATTATCAGGATAAGCGTTACCGATACCGGCATTGGGATAAGCCCCGAGCAACAGAAGAGGTTGTTTGCATCTTTTGAGCAGGCCGATTCAGGCACGTCGCGGCAATTTGGCGGTACCGGCCTTGGCCTTGCTATCTCAAAGCAAATTGTGGAAATGATGGATGGTTCAATCGGCCTCCAGTCTGAGCTGGGAAAAGGTTCAGTTTTCTATTTTACTGTCCGGCTGCAGGAACTGGTAAGCCAGACCGAGTATGTACTGGGACCTGATGAATGGTCTGCTATCCGCGTACTGGCGGTGGACGACGATCCTGAGATACTGGAATATTTCACCGAGATAGCGAACCGGATAGGGTTCTTCTGTGATACGGCCAGCAACGGTGTCCAGGCGCTTGAAAAAATAAACAAGAACGGGGATTACGATGTTTGTTTTGTGGACTGGAAAATGCCCGGTCTTGATGGCGTGGAACTGTCCCGGCGAATAAAGCAGAATGGCGACAAGGCCGTTGTAATCATGATCTCCTCGGTTGACTGGAATATCATAGAATCCGACGCAAAGGATGCCGGCGTGGACATTTTCCTTTCAAAGCCGCTTTTCCCGTCAACCGTTGCGGATTATATCGCCCGCTGCCTCCATAAGGCAGCAGCATCGTCTGTGGATGAACGGAGAGCAGAAATTCCCAGCCGTTTCGACGGCAAGCGGATTCTTCTTGCCGAAGATATCGAGATAAACCGGGAAATAGTCATTGAACTGCTCGAACCGACCGGAGTGAAAATAGATTGTGCGGAAAATGGCATCGATGCGGTCAAACTTTTCAAACAGTCTCCGAATTCCTTCAATATGATCTTCATGGATGTGCAGATGCCGGAAATGGACGGTTATGAGGCAACCCGGCAAATCCGGGCCTTTGAAAAAGAAATATTATTGCCGCAGCGGCCGGGAGGAATACCGATAATCGCAATGACTGCCAATGTCTTTAAGGAAGATGTCGAAAAATGCCTGGAAGTTGGGATGAACAGTCATGTGGGAAAACCTCTGGATTTCAACGAAATACTGGAACAGATGCAACGGTACCTGTAGCAAATAAAATTTACTGATACATGATGATATACGGCCTTGGGTTGAGGGCATATACCTCTTTTGGGGTCAGCAGAGGATTGTCGTAACCAGCGCCGGGGATCCCAAAATTGTAAAAAAGCTTAAAAGCCTTGATAGGCATATTGCTGGCCTGGGCGTTAAAGGCATACGAGTCGCGTTTTTGGTTGGGCGGACCGAACCCGTCGGCACAATGAACCATACGCACCCGGCTAAAATCGCTTTTAACATCCATTCGGTTTCTAATCATTACATAGTTAAACTGGTGGATAACCAGAAAGCGTTCGCCGGGGATGTTGTTGGCAATGATGTACTCTTCCATTACCTGCTGTGCGCGGTTCAGCTCCTCTGCCGTTACGGAGCCGATTTCCTGCATAGGTTTACTGGTGCGCCATTCGGGGTCAAGGGCAAGATGCACGTTGGGATAGTGCAGCCAGGGGAGCATCCGCCTGAGTGAACTGATCGGATCGTACCGGCCGATTTGATGATCGATAAATACCAGAATATCGTTCTGCAGGGCATAGTCTATATACCGTTTGAGAATATCCTCGCCAATAATCCCGATTTCTCCTTCCGGCCATACGGTTCCAAAAATTATATAAAATGCTTTTATTATCTTGCGTCCGCCGCTTTCCGCTTCGTATTCGGCTGCAAGTGCAGTGAGTCTTTTATCAAGCTCCTCTATTGAATAGCGGCCAAGTATTCCCATTTGCTGGGAACGGGGATGCCCGTAAAACGCCAGTATGTCATTATTAAGAAGCAGTGAAGCATGATCGGTGGCTTTGCGGTTAAATGTTTCTTGTTCGGCTTCGGTACGCGCCCAATACGGACTTGAGTCTTCAGCCTTCCATGCTGCGTCAATCGCATCTGAAAAATAAAGCGAGGGGAAAAAACCGCCCTGCCTTCCCTGGATTGTCCCATGGCTGCCCCCGGTTTCCAGGGATGCAAGGGTTGTACCCTGAGCAGCCAGACTTGCGGGAAGAAGGGAAAAAACCGTGACCAATAGTACTGCTATAAAACAGTGATGCAGAGAACGTCCGAACATGTTCTTTAGTTATCGGCTGAAAAAGACTGAAAATTGAGTGCGCCTGTTAAAACACGTTATTTTGGAACTACCCTTGCTGTTCAACCGGTGGGCTGCGGCGGACAATAAATTCTTTTTTGATCGGCTGCGGACCGGATGATTCATCTGCGGCGCGGGACAATAGATCCTTTTGAACACGAAACGGCGTTTCGCCCGGAAGAGGCTGCAGGCGCTTCCAGGTGCCTTCTGGGCCAAGGACCCTCGCCTGGCAATTATCCTGAAAATACAGGTTGAAGATTTCCAGCAGCTCTGAATGGATCTTTTTGTCTGGAATGGGGAATAACAGTTCCACGCGGCGTTCAAGGTTCCGGGGCATCAGGTCGGCGCTGGAAAGGTACAGCTCTTCGGCCCCGCCGTTGAAAAAATAATAAATCCGCGAATGTTCAAGGTAATAGTCGATGACGCTGATCACCCGGATGTTCTCGGATAACCCGGGAACGCCCGGAACCAGCGCGCATATTCCCCTGACGCAGAGGAGAATTTTTGCCCCCGCCTGGGATGCGTGGTACAGGGCATTGATCACATCGGTGTCGGTAATGGAATTGCACTTCATCATGATTCTGCCAGGGGAGTTTTGGGCCGCACGATTTTCCTCGTTTTTGATAAGTTCCAAAAGCCGGGATTTGAGGTTGTAGGGGGCAATCGCCATGTGGCGCATTGTCTGTATCTGGGAATAACCGGTTATCATGTTGAAAAGCAGGTTAGTGTCGTAGGCTAACTCTTCACGGCAGGTAAACAGACAGAGATCCTCGTAGGATCTCGCGGTATTGTCGTTGTAGTTGCCGGTCGAAAGATGAACGTAACGCTTGATCCTGTCATCTTCACGGCGCAATACCATCGAAACTTTTGCGTGGACTTTCAGCTGTGACAGGCCGTACACCACGATTACACCTGCTTTTTCCAGACGGTTTGCCCAGGTAATGTTCCTCTCCTCGTTAAATCGGGCCTTGAGTTCCACCAGCGCCGTGACGTGCTTTCCGTTCAGTGCGGCTTTTTCCAAAGCCCGCAAAATAGGCGAGACTGAATTGGGGCTGCCCGTACCGCTGCTTGTCCGGTAAAGGGTGGTCTTGATTGCGATTATCTGCGGATCGGATGCGGCTTCCTGGAAAAAACGCACTACCGGATCGAATGACTGGTAGGGAAAATGGAGTATCAGATCACCCTGGCTGAGGCGATCCCATACCGGAACATCGTCGATAAAACCGGGTGCAGGGTGTATCTTCCAGGCTTTTTCCTGTAATCCCTCAAAACCGGTAACTCTGGTCAATTCCATAAGGCTGTCCGGG
>Ga0082212_10010212_pt1 | contig 12045 bp, 6 predicted proteins | sample TergutNt197P3_FD_71548 | JGI IMG/M metagenome (GOLD analysis project Ga0082212, IMG submission 71548) | Neocapritermes taracua P3 segment gut microbial communities from Petit-Saut dam, French Guiana - Nt197 P3 | ecosystem: Host-associated > Arthropoda: Insects > Digestive system > Gut ... | reverse complement strand
ATGAAGCGCAAGTTGGCTGGCTTACAGTAACATGATTGTGTTGTCCTCACATTCAATCTCAAAATAGCGGAAGGGAATCACCTCAAGCATGTGTCTGGGCATCACCTGACTGTGTGGATAGCGGGAGACAAAACGAGGAATCTCCAATGTATATTCATGGTTTCCCTGCCGAATCGTCAACGGGTATTCGATGCTCAACACGCCAGCGCCCGGTTTTTGATCTATCGAATCGCCGATGGCTTTTTCTCCTATCCTCACCCTGATTGTTTTTTCTTTTGCAGAATCGTCATCTGTTTCAGGATAATACAGGCGAAAAACAGGATAGGCAAACGCAGAACGTCCGAAGTCAATAAACCAGCTACCATCCTTTTTCTGCAAGGACTTACGGGGATAGTTGGTATGATAGCGGATAGGGTTACGGTCTTCGAAGGTCCAGAGATCATCTCCGTCCTGCTTTTCCCTTATAAAGGATATGTTGGGATTGGCTTGAATGCAGTTTCCCGCTGTCCCACATATCGCCTGTATTATTATATAATGCAACTTTGGAAGATGAAACTAAAATTCTGAATGCTGTCTGTTTTTCGTTCGTTTTACTAGGTGGAATCACCCAACCGAATTGCGGATTCGGCGTCGTGACAACAGTCAGCTCGGGACGGACGAGCAGGTTACATACCAGTCCTGTCGGTTCATTTTTTGCCGAGACTGTCTCAAAAGCCAATAATAGAGCCATTGTAAGAAACGTTCTTAATAATCTCTGCATCATTTTCAAATTTAATTATAAAAATTGAGTCTGCTCCGAAAAGTCATCATTCATAATTCATAATTATTGAATACGTACCGGATGGTATGTTTCCCAGCGCAATAAAAGGCGCATCTTTGACGCGGGTCGTTTTTAGTACTGTTCCGTTATTTTTCACTTCATATTTGTTTGATAATAACGGTAAGTACACGTCGCCTTCCATGTTTGCGGGAATGGTGATCTGCAATCGGTATTCTCCATTATTATTATTGACTTCGATGGAAACTGTTCCCTTTATCGTTGGCACTAAGGCTTTTGCGTGCATTAATGATGCCAATTGAGGTTTGATGCGCACGATATCAAATCCGGGTGTGAGTGGCTCGACGCCCATCAGTTTTCGCGGAATTGTATTGGCTGGCGCTGCGCCCCATGCATGATTCCAGTCCTGGTTGGGTTTATATTTGTTATCCCATGCTTCCAAAGAGATCGTCGATCCTACGCGAATCATGTTATACCATCCACGGTCGTCAGTTTTAGTCAGCATCTCAAGCGCATAATCGGCGTCAGCAGCTTCATACAGGGCATCCATCAGGAACTGCGAGCCGTATACACTACAGGCCATCTTGCGGGTATGCATATACGCAAGCGTTTTGCTTAATCGGTTGGCAGGCGTCATGCCGAATGCTACCGGGAACATATTGGAGTGAAGGGCGGCATGGGTGGTCGTATCGCCATCCACGTAACGGCCCAGTTTATTATTATAAAAGAAATTATTGTAACGGGGCAGAAACGTGGATGCTTCTTTTTTGTAAAACGAAGCATCCGATTGGTTGTTGAGCGCTTCGGCGATCTTACCCATCAGTTTAATGGCTTCATAATGATACGCATTCGTGACAGCATTGTATTCGGTGAACACAAATCCGTCAGCTTCGCCACCTTCCATTTGCCCTAATCCCAGTATTCCCGTATGCGGCCAGTCAACAATATCCCGCATGTCATTCCGGTAAAAACGGAAGGCAGCCATTACTTCGGGCGTCAACAGACCGGTACTCGTGCTTATCAAGCCGTTTTTTTCTCTTAATGACATCAGTGTCCGAAGCTTTAATATATCGTAATTCGCCTGTAACGAACGGCTGTCACCGGTATACATGTAGTCGTTCCACGCAATGAGTACTGCCTGTAATATCCATTCTGTAGGCCAGGTAGGATACTGAAGCAGGTATTCGTGCGATCGTCGGGCCATAGAATATTCACGGTCAACACCATAATGACTCAGTTGATTTATCAGGGCATCGGCTTCGTATGGAATACGTTCGCGGTCGCCGTCAATATAAATCCCCAGAACCGAAGTCGCCTTAATCGAATATTTACACAATTCCCATATCCGGTTAAGGATATCGTTATTACTTTCAAAAAAAGATGCCGATTCATCGAACGGATAATGTACTGCTTCCCTTACTACATCGCCAGCAGTTAATGTTTTGCTATAATTTTCTATTTCGCAGTACCTGAAAGGCAATACCTCGCCGACATATTCGGGTATCAAAACCGCTTGCCTTCCAGTGTTACGACGGTCTGCCGCAATTTTAATACGGTATGTATGAGTTCCATTCATCAAGCCTAATTTGTAACGGTGATAACGAATTGTACCTCCCGGTCTTCGGTTAACACTTCCGTTCACCGTATGTTCTCCAAGATGAACGACAACACTGTCTTTGTCTCTATCGGACGTTAATGTTAAAACAATCTGTCCAAAAGCGGCTTTTCCAAAATCGATGAATCGTGTGGAAGAATCTGTATTTCTGATAAGTACGGGATGTTCCATCGTTTTCACCTGTGGATAAAATGCGGCTGTGTATTCCGACATTTTTTCGGCAGTGCGGAATGCCTTTACATCCGACCACTCGCTTTCGCCTCCCGTATTTGTGGTCGTTTTCACGCGCCAGAAATAATTTTTCTTAGGTTGAAGCGCTGAGCCTTCATACAGTACGGCGGTCGACTTGCGGCTTTCAACTATCCCGCTATTCCAGACATTTCCATTTCCGGAAACAGCGTCACGCATATTGTCGGCGACAATTATCCGGTAAGCAGTCTGGTATGTTGCATTTGCTTCACCCGGAACAATCCAGCTGAAGGAAGGTTTCGATGAGCCTATTTCTGCATATTGAAGCGATTCTATCACTGAATCCGCTAACCATACGGGCACGTTCGACGTATACCCGTTTTGCCATGTATAATCTGTATGCGCTATCAAATCCGTTAATAAGCCGTTCGGTTTGTTTTGCGCAACCAAAAACAGAGCGCTAAACGAAGATAGCAATGTGATGAATAATAAATGTTTTTTCATAATAATTTTTTTTTAATTGGGCGACCTTGCGTGTATGCCCAGATAACGTTAAAATATTTTTATCTTAACAGGACCTGCCAGTCCTGATGGACGTAAAGGATAATTTTCAACGAATTTGATTACGTTTGTTTTTGTATAACGCTCGTTTTCAGGAAGAAAGTTATCGCCAATAATCCTGTTAGGCCACAAATTTACTACTTTTATTTCTAATCTGTTCACGCCATTCACCAAAAAATCCGTAATGTCACCTGTAAATGGAGGCTGCCACCATACGCCTGCATCCATTCCGTTGACAGATACTTCTGCCAGGTTATACATCTCTCCCAAATCAAGGAAAACACGTTTATCCTCATACTGTTCTAAAACCAGGTTAAACGTATTGCGATACAAGGCAGTACCGGCATAATAACGAACACCCGAATCCTGATGGTAATTCCATAGTGTCAATTTGTCAAAAATTGCTTTTTCTGGTCCGCCCCATTTAGGATCAAACGATACATCCCATGGCGCATTGAATTCTGTTTCGATAATCCTGTCGATTGAAAATCTTTTTGATTCTTCAGTAGAAGAAACAAGCACATAGTCGCCTGGCAGCGTAAACAATAAGTTTCCATCGGTTTGTTGAATGAAAGGTATGACAGGCAATGTATCAGCCGGTAATCCGGGAAAGAGGTTTTCTTTATTCCGAAATAATTGTGTATAATGCGCGCCTGCATCCTTTCTAAAAACGACTAACACAGAGCCAAACGGCTCTAAAAACATCGGCATCGACGTTTTTCCGTTTGCCTGTGAATAAATAGAATAATCGGTTATCTCACCGGTAATCGGATTCCACAGTTCAGGCGTTTTTGAATCCACACGAAAGGAGGCGTGAAAATATTCGGGTTGCTCATTGCGGTTTACTACGTAATAGATATCTGCATCATCCGTTTTTCTGTGAATATAATCGATTAGCGTTTCATATCTGGCTCCGCGATAAGTAAAATCCTGTAGTATACCCTTTTCGAGAAGGATATTACTGATGTCTTCGCCAAAATAAACTATTCCTTTGCCATAAGCGTGTTTTCTTTTGGAAACGTCATCCGTATGCCCCCACATCGCATCGGCTATTTTCCTGACTTTCGTTACCACTTTTTCATCGCCTCGTAAACCTACCGATGTCGTCGGTTTGGGGCCAATGATGGTAGCGCCAGCTTTCACCAATTTTTCCAATTTTTCGATAACTTCCACCGTCATACCCGAACGGTTCGGGAGGACTAATACATGATAACTCATGCCATCGGGAAGGACGATCTTTCCATCACGGACGCTCATGCGTTCCAAAATCACCTGTGTGTTGCAGACGTCGTAATCATATCCTTCTCCCAATCCATCATTAACATGTTTCAACGGTACCTGATTCGGCACATTGTCACCGTAATAAAAACATACATCCCCCACAAACATCCCCTGTGACAGCATAAACGAGATACGACTGTTCCATGTTAAAAAGGCAGGCGCCTGCTTCCACCACGTCACCTGCGGGTTAAAATGCGTTCCGGCAAAATATTCATTACCTGGAATCCCCGCTTCTGCTGGAGAGTGGGTAAATGTATGTATGACTAAACGGTTTAATCCTTCGCAATAAACCCTGTCTAATGTAGGTTTCATATAGGCAAAATCCTCTTCCCAATGGGGACCGATACTTGTAGGTCCTTCTGCCTGGGCAAACCGTTTTCCGTAAATATGCGCCACCGAAGCCGGCTGTTTTACAAAGAGGCGGCTTTCTGGAGCAACCCTGTGTGTATTGGCACGTATCCAAAATTCGCCCATCGGGATGTCGTTGACTCCAACATTCTTCAATGCGTCGATGGGTGCAGGATGAGGACCTCCTCCTTCGGGATGAATACCGCATCCATCAGCGTGTGCCCGGTTACTGAAATGCTGATAATGATTTTCCCAAATCAGGTCGGCAATCGTCCGACGAAAATCATACAAAAATCGGTTTGAAACATCCCGACTTTCTATGATCATGCCTGTTAATACTGGCAAATAGGGAAGAATACTGTACCCATTGGCTTTTTTGTACAGTTTTTCAAACTGATGCGTCCAGTTTGCCGCGCCAAGCTCCCAACTGTCATCATGTAGATATCGAATGCTTTTAGCTCCTGCCTGTTTCAAATCCTGTAATAGTATGCCCGCTGTATTGTCATATTGCAAATCCATCGCTTCTTTGCTCATATAATCGATAGCCAGTCCGCCTCCGCCGGGGCTATGGGTCGACACCCTGATACCCGTACCGGTATAGCCAAAACGCATGATCGTAAAGTCGCCATCCGGAACCTGCCACTTTATATTACCATCCGCATCTACCTTGTCGGTAATATCCATAACATCTTTCAACAACGCATGACAATCTCCGTCAGGCGATAGTTCTTCTTTCATAAAAATGTCCCAGTCGAAGCCCAGACCGTTTGTTGTACGGGGTATACTAATTGAATGGACGGCTTTAATCTGCATGTTTTCAAGCGGCTTGACCAACTTGCTGTTAGGCGTCGTTTTTACTGCCAGCACGGCTATCGGCCGGTAATAAAAACTCCCGTCGCGTTCGTCCTTCAGCAGTCTTTCGGGCATCGGCAATTTTTCTGTCAATAGCGTTGGCCCCTGTACGGATAACGAACTCCAGACCATTTTTTTGGAAGACTCCTCCGGCGTCACCCAGGGGCCGCCGTCATTCCAGCCGCTGGTGATGTTCATGCTTATTTCCATATCCAGACTGTCGGCAACAAGGCAGGCATACGTGAATAACTCCCGCCATTCGTTACTCATAAACACAGACCCGGGATCAGGCCTTTTCACGCTTGTATGTGAAGAAGAACTTGCATCGAATACGATGGCGCCTCTGATACCGGCTTTTTTCATTTCTATCAGGTCGGAAAGGACGCCTTTTTTCGAGATATTGCCCTCTAACCACCACCAATATACGCGCGGTTTAGCATAATCGGGCGGCGACCTGAAATCTGCCGCCAGATCTGTCGAAGGGTAATAGTCGGACTGATAGCCCGTCACCTTGTTTCCCTGCTGATTACATCCCAGCAAGCTTACCCCTATTGTTATGATAATTAATATGTTCTTCAAAATATTGTATTAATAATATGTTAACATCTTTGCGAGGTACGAAGCAATCCAGTAAAGAAATAAATTAGAAATTAATATCTACCATCCCGGATTTTGCGCCATTGGCACATCCTTGTTGGTATCAATCACAATCTGCGGAATAGGCCACAGGTTGAAATTTCTCGTTAATGATACACGGGGATCATCCCAATAGGCATACTTTTTGATACGGTCTACCGCAACAGTGCCTCCCATGCGAAGCAGTGTGTTCCAGCGACGTTCTTCATACACGAGTTCACGAGCGCGCTCGTCCAAAATTAAATCAAGGTTTACATCCGATTCAACAACCAAATAACCGCACTGTGCACGTTCTCTTAACATATTAATATCAGTCGCTGCGCCGACATTATTACCGATACGCATTTTTGCTTCGGCGCGCAACAGGATAGTTTCGGGTAAGCGGATTAGATACTCGTCACGAAACAGGTTACTCATATTTTCACCGTCTGACAGTCCTGTATACTTATCGGTTGCAATTTTACAGGATACAGGGAAACACTGCGTTACTGCCGCATCAACCGCATCCTTACTCTCTCCGTCTTTATTAATCACACTCCATGGGACAGGTTTTCCGAAATATTCCGAAGTGGTCATATTGCCAAGGAACATTCTTCTGAAAACAGCTTCCGAGTTACGCATGTCGTCTCCCCATTTACCTTCGTATATTACATCGCGGGTATATAAGGTAGGCATAACCTGCACAATACCACGTCCGCCAACGTCTTCAAGCGTTCCGTTCAGATGAGTCGACAGTGGATCACGAAAAACCGGTCCGTACATGCGCGAATAGGGTAAATAGGAACTGCCATCTTCCGCCCTGTATGCCCGATAGTCAACTTGTGCAACCCATATAGCCTCCCTGTTTCCTAACTGATAATCCTGATTGCCTTCCTGAAACAGGTCCCAGTAAACATTACCCTCAATGATGTATCCTGCTGCAGAATACAAACGGTCGGGGGTTTGTGTTGCCGTTGTGTTGGCAAAATAATAATCGGGGTTTTGGGTACGGCGAGTACCGAAACGTTCTGTCATTAACGAATAAGTAGGTCCGTCAATCAAATCATTACCGTAGATGATCGCTTTTTCATAGGCTGTTCTTGCCTCTGCCGACTTGCCTTCTTCTTCCAGCGCTATGCCTTTATCAATATACAACTGGCATAAGTTATGCTGAGCAGCGCCTCTGACCAAGCGACCTGCAGTAGGCGTCGTTACGGGCAAATCATTCAGTATGGCTTCGAGTTCGTCAATGGCAAACTGATAAGTTTCTACCCGCGAAGTACGAACGAAATCATAACGTGGAACCGTTGCAATTTCCGTAACAATGGGAACGCCTCCGTATAATTCACCCAGATTACGGTAACAATAAGCGCGGAAAAAGCGCGCCTGTGCAGTGGTGTAAGCTTTATCTGCCTGCGATTCCCAGATAATATTCGGCAATTCCGAAGCATACAATGCCAGGTTAGTCCTGGCTATCAACTGATAAAAAGCATTATAAAGATTGTTGAAAACGCCGGTACTGGTTGTTATAATACCATAATCGTTAAAACGATTAGCACGTCTGATGGTTGCTACATCATACATGTCTGTTCCATTGCCTCCGGTAAAAACAAAATAGTTGTTATCTTCTCCATGAAAACAATTCCAGTGCCGTGCGCGGTTATAGCATCCTATAACGACTTGATCCACTTGGGCAGATGTTGAAAACGCATTGTCTACCGTATAAAATGTCTTTGGTTTTTCCGTCAGGAAATCAGCGTCGTCACAACTGAATAAAAACAATGATAACAACAGAAAGATACTATTTTTTATAATTATATTTTTCATACGATTATTTATTTTTGATTAGAAACTAATATTTGCGCCAAATGAGTAAGTTGTTAATACCGGATTATCATTTGCTCTAACCCTGGAGCCGACTTCCGGGTCGTCGCCTTCCCAATTAGTTATTGTAAAAAGATTTTTTGCGGTCAGAAATACTTTTAAGTTATTAATTTTCATATTCTTAACCCATGGTTCTCTAAATGTATACGACAAAGTAACATCCTGCATTCTTGCAAATGCTCTGCATTGCAGACCTTGAAAACGTCCGCCGTCGCCTGTAAACGTAGCCGACGGATATACGTTACTTTTATTTTCGGGCGTCCACCACGGTATAAAGATGCTATTCGAATTAAACAGCCCCGAACCGTTTGTCATATAAGCATTTGCATTATCTCTAAGATAAAAATTATTACCTCCGAAAGTTCCGGTAAGCATAAAATACAAATCAAAATTCTTATAAGATACGGTATTACTCATATTCAGTTTAAAATTTGGTGTAGTATATCCCAAAATTTCACGGTCATCAGCAGTAATTGCTCCACCGCCAGTGTTGCTTTTATACTTGGGTACGCCTGGACGGACGCCGTTTTTTTCCATATACTCTGTATCTGTTTCCTGAACGATACCATCCTGAACATATCCGTAAATCACACCCAACGGCTTACCGATAAACCGGTTATTCGATATGTCGTCTTTTTCTTTTCCGTTTTCGTCCAACTCGCCATACAAACTGACAAGTTTATTCCGATTCATCCAGAATATTAAATTAGTCGACCATACAAGGTCCTGTTTTTTAATATTGACAGTCCGAAGTGTTATTTCGACGCCCTTGTTATCAATCTGCCCCATGGACGACCTGATCGTCGTAAAACCTGTCATTACAGGAATGTTACGTTGGAATATCTGATCGGTTGTCTGCGAATAATACATGTCAATATCAAAGAAAATACGATTATTCAGCCATGCTGATTCAAATCCTGTATTCCAGGATGCCGTTTTTTCCCATCCAAGATCTGCATTACCAAGCGTACCGGGAATCACGCCATACAAAATTGTACTGCTGTTTCCAAATTGATACCGAGCGCCGGCTGCAGCAGCGTTGTTTATCGTTGACAATGTGCCGTAAGGATCTAAACCCTGATTTCCGTTTCTACCCCATGATACTTTCAGTTTCAGGTTATTTAACAGATCTGCATCATTGATGAAATTCTCTTCGGTTATTCGCCATGCCACGCCAACCGCCATGAAATTCCCCCATTTCTGATTTGCCCCAAAAACAGAAGCGCCATCTCGACGATACGAACCGGTCAGAAAATATTTATCGCTGAATGAATACGATGCTCTTCCCAGATAGCCGATATTTGTTCTCATATCGCCATCAACCGTCAACCGCTGAACAGTAGCCTTATGCAGGCCGCCAATGCCGAGTGTCGTGTTTCCATTGGCGGCAAAATCGCTTCCGGTAGTATAATGTCTGTTGTATTCACGAAGATCGCGCGTAGCTACGGCAGTCAGGTCAATCGAGTGGCTTCCGAACCGATTGTTATAATTGAGAATGTTATCAATTACCCAACTTGTCGTCGTCCGGTGATCAATACTGCCGTTTGCCCTTGCCAACAGGTTTTGGTATGCAGCCGGCGAATAACGTGCTTCATTATCAAAAGCGCCTTCAGCCACATAACTTGTTTCGTACGTAAAATTACCTCTGTACTCTTTTGTAAGATTACCGGCATAATTAAAGCGGTAGCTTAAACCGGGAACCCATGGTAATTTTACAACGGCAAACGCATTTAATCGAAAATTATCACGGTCGTGAATGTTATCGCGGGTTCCATCGCCCACGCCCCATAACGGATTGGTAGTTGATTGTGTGTAAGGATATTTTTCAAGCAATTTATTTTTTTCATCCCGATACATAACACCGTAAGGAGGCATTTGATATGCATAGCCTATATTGGCGCTCACATCGGAAATATCAGATTTTGTATAGGCGGCGTCTATGCCGATTTGCAACCACTTTGTAATATCTGCATTTATTTTTCCCAGTATGGATGTCCGCTGAAAGTTATCGCCCACAATAACGCCCTGATTGTCTGCGTATGCCGCTGATAAATAGTAATTCATCTTTTCTCCCGAACCTGAAACGGAAACCTGATAGTCCTGAAGCCATCCTGTTTGGGTTGTGGCGTCTAACCAGTCCGTTGCCTTTCCTGCTTCTCTATTTGCCGTTTCCTGCGGTTTCATCCAGGTTAAGTCGGTACTGTTATTACGTGCCATTACAGATTCCAGCCACTGATCGCCTGTCATCAATACTGGACGATTCGCCCAATGCTGAGAGGTTCCTGCTAAATTTAAGCCGATAACAGGTTTAGCTGTTCGTCCTTTTTTAGTAGTAATCATAATAACGCCATTGGCCGAACGCGACCCGTAGGCTGCTGCTGACGTGGCGTCCTTCAGTACGTCGTACGATGCAATATCATTGGGGTTTATATCATTCAGGCTACCAATAAAGATAACCCCGTCGACAACGATTAAGGGGCTGTTTGAACCTGAAATGGATTTCTGACCGCGCATCTGCATGCTGGGTTGTCCGCCTGCCGAATTAGTAACGCCGATATCCAGGCCGGCCACATTCCCCTTAATTGCCTCTAATGCGTTCAGATTTGAAGCAAGCGCAACGGGTGAATCTTCCAGCTTGATGGATGATACCGAACCAGTAAAGTCTCGCCGTTTTGTAGTACCATATCCGATAACGATAACTTCATCCAATGCCTGCGCATCATCCAGTAATGTAACTGTCAATTGGGTTTGATTTCCAATGGGTATTTCCTGTGCAACATATCCAATATAAGACACTCTTAATACGGCATTTTCGCTGACAGTAATCGAAAATGACCCGTCTAAGTTCGTCATAATTCCGCTTGTAGTTCCTTTTTCCATTACGTTAGCTCCGATAACCGGTTCACCGCTGTCATCAATAACTATTCCAGTTATCGTTCGTTTTTGTTGGGTTACATCCGCTAAAGCATAACAGGAAAATACAAGTAACAGTAAGATGGATAATCGCATAAATCTAAAAAAATGGCTGGATTCATTGTTTTTTGACAATGACATCCTGATTAATAAATTTCTCATGTACTTTTGTTTTTTAATTGTAATAAATAAGTTTTTTCATGTGTTTGTTCATTTTTGTAAATGTTGTAACAATTACCGTTTTAAGACTTTTTACTTCATAGGCATTTTATGGTTTTATTAATATTTTATAAATCAACTATCGACTACATACCCCCCAAAAAAAAATCGCAACACTGTTTTTTCAAACAATGCAGCGGTTCTTTTAAAAATATAAATACTGAGAGAATTAGTGATTCTTATCTCTCTCTCTCTCTCTCTCTCTGCAAATATCGTGCCAGTTAACGATTTGCAACATTGAACATTTTAAATTTTTGACTGCCATATACCTTAAATACAAATTTCTGTTATATATTAAGCGCACAAAAATACTATTTTTTATTCAAAAAACAACATTCAAATTTATTTTTTTTTCATAAAAAAAGATATTGTAGCCAATGTCAGGGAAATACAGTCTTATGTTTTTCCACTCACCGCTAAGCGCTACCTGAAACTCAAAGGTGTGGTCGGGAAATTTATCCATGAGTTCTTTCCATTCCTTTTTTTACTCCTGATTTGTTACAGGATTAAAAATTTTGTTCTCCAAGATAATAGATAATATCTACAAGTATGGCGTTGTCAACCGGTTCTTTTTCAGATAATTGCAATAGTCGACAGTTAATCTCCGCCGATGAGAAGGGAATGTCTTTCAGGATGTCGCCTATGGCCCGGATGAAGTTTGTCTCCATACCGTCCGAATAGGCGACGGCATCGCGAATGACGCCCCCTTCCACACAAAATTGCAGTGTCAGGTCACCCCATGCAAAACGATTGTTATATTCTGCCGTAAAAGGCAGTTTGCGTCCCAGTC
>Ga0082212_10010211_pt1 | contig 12047 bp, 9 predicted proteins | sample TergutNt197P3_FD_71548 | JGI IMG/M metagenome (GOLD analysis project Ga0082212, IMG submission 71548) | Neocapritermes taracua P3 segment gut microbial communities from Petit-Saut dam, French Guiana - Nt197 P3 | ecosystem: Host-associated > Arthropoda: Insects > Digestive system > Gut ... | reverse complement strand
AATCGTGTCACAGGGATATAAACCTCCGTCAGCAAATCATCCTGTTTGACTGCATCGGGGCTGTTGAGAAATTTTTCAAAAAATGCCATATCCCGCAATTCGTATTGGCTGTTGGGTATCCAATTCCGATAAATGAAACAATACAGGCGTTCGAGATTTTTGTATGCGCCCTTGTAGGTAAAAACAGCGTATAATCCGCCGTTAATCGTTTGTTTTCCGAATTCGCCCTTGGGCTTTATGTCGGGGTTAGCAGTTACACAAACGTATGACCGATAGAGGTCGGGGCGGGTAATCGTAGAAATATCTCTGCTTAAAGTAAAGTATTCGTGTTCGTTATCGGGAATACCGTTTACATTTGCAAATCGGATAAGTTTATTCCAAGCAAGAACAAAAGCGCCTGTATCGACAAAAGGATTGGTAACTCTAACCGTGAAAACTTGCTTGTCTTTGATTTCCCTGATTTCAGGCTCTATACGAATAAATGCAGGTGTTTCAATGGGAACGGACAAATGCGACGATTGTTTACGAAAAATTGCGGGCGAAATGCCAAATCGTTTTTTGAATGCTTTTGAGAGGGCGTGCGAACTTTGATAACCTGTTTGTTCCGCTATTTCCAAAATTGTCTGCCGTGTTGTTTGCAGTTTGAATACTGCTTTTTCTAACCGTAGCCGTTGTATATATTCGCCTGCGCTTTCACTCATCAGGGCTTTGAATATCCGGTGAAAATGGAAACTTGAAATATGGACGACGCCTACCAAATCATACAAATTGATAGTTTCGTTCAGGTGTTCATTGATAAATTCAACGGCGCGGTTAATAGCTTTGAAATATTCCTGATGCGTTACATTGTGTGTGTTCCAACGTTTCAAGGTCGGAAATTGAAGGCGCTTTTTAAGTACAAATTCGTCTTTTGTCATTGTCCGTCCGCCAATTGGCGCTGAAACATAGAAAGAAACCGAATTGGCAAGGGTTTCTTCCATATTCATGTCGTGCGTGAAATTTCCGTTTTGGTAGCAAAAGCAACAGTAGTCCGTGTTGGGACTACCGTTGCTGTTCGTTCCGAAATGCTCGACTACCGTCATCGGCATACTGCAACTCTGACAGATTTTTGCCGCCTCCTCACTCATTGGTTTTTCCAACGTTTTAAAGTGGGTAAAAAGAACTTCATATTGGCGACAAACTGTTCTTTGGTGATGCTGTTCCCGTTTTCGTCTTTCAATGCTTCGGGAAATTCCGCATAGCTGGCAATCATTTCATCCATTGTAGCCTCAACTGTAAACTTTCCATCTTTAAAACAATAAACGCAATAATCCATGTTCGCGCTTCCATCGCTGTTAGTCCCAAATTCTTCGGGCGTAACCATTGGCATCCCGCAACTTTGACAATTTTTCTGTTCCATTTTCTTAAAAAATTAATGATTAATATTTTGTTTTACTAAACGGGGACAAAGTTACGGTTTGCCTGTCAAACGAAATGTGTCCAAATTTGCTATTTTTTGTTTATACCTAACATTCACTCCGTTATTGCCGACTGCACTTTCGCCGATTGCAGACTAACGATGCTATCGAAGAAAAAATAACAGGATTTAGTGGAATTGATAAATACTTTTTATCACTTTTTACTTGTTTTGATGTGTGTTTTCAATTTTTTCATTGCCCAGTCGTAATGACTTGAAGTTACCGAAACACAGTATGCGCCCAATGGAGAGGCGCCTGTCCATGCAAAAGATTTTTTAGCAAATAATTCTTCGTTGGACAAAGTGTCAATCAATGCCATTACATCTTTGTGGCTTTCTTTCAGCATCTTTTTGGCGTCAGTCAATGGCGTGGTTTGATGTTTTTTCCAAAACTCAACATTCATTGCGGGATAGGTTTTCCAGTTATACGGCTCAGGCAAAAAAGGCTTGATTTTGCCATTACATCCATTACATCCGTTGCGGTTGACATTCACCCAATTCAACAATAACTGATGCCATTCGTACAAATGCACAAGTACATCGCGCATATTTTTGTCCCTGCCCCAGTGCGCCTCTTTGCCCGCCGTAGCCATTTCACTGCCAAAGGTGGCGTTTTGCTGTTCGTCACTCATCGCATCCATGAGTTTCCACAACTTGTCGAATTGACCGTTTGCGGCAATTACCAAGTCAGTTTTTGTTGTTGCTCTTGACATATAAACTAAATTTATTTGATAGGTATAAAAATCTTTGTCAACAGGTTTTCCTTTTCCGTGTCGCAGGGGCTGTTCAGGTATTCCTCGAATGTCATGCCGTGACGCAGCGGATAAGGGAAATGGATACTGATGTTGTTGTATAATTCCTGAAGCCCCGAATAACAGCCTTTTAGCGTATAAACAGCGTATTTTCCCCGCTGTATCCGAATCGTTCCGAACATTCCGGCGGGAACAATCTTTTTTTGCACCGAAGCACAGGCATAAAAGCGACATTGTCCGGGTTTCGTCACATTCGGGTCATCAAAACTTAATCCGATAAAGCGGGTTTCTGTGGATAACGCCTGATTATCTTCCAAAAAACGGAGGAGGTTGTTCCATGCCGTTTCGTAAGGCTCTTTTTCGCCGTATTTTCCAAAAATCCGCAAGTAAACCAGTTCCAAATCGCCCGCTTCGCAAATTTCCGGTTGAAGATGATTTTGCCGGTTGCCGCTGCTTTGCATCGTTTTTTCCAGTCTTGACCGCAATTCGTTCATGTATGCTTTCGGCGAAGTTCCGAATTGCTTTTTAAACGCTTTTGAAAACGATTGCGGGTTATCGTAACCGACCATTCCTGCCAGTTTTGTCAGGGTTGTATGCGCTGTTTGCATGTACATGACCGCACGTTCCACACGCTGTCTTGCGATGTACGAGTGTAACGATTCGTTCAATGACGAGCGCATGATGCGAAGCAGTTGCCGTTGGGAAACATAAATCCGGTCAGCCAGTTCGTCCAACGCCAAAGGCCGGTGCAAATTGGCGCTGATATAGTCAATGACCCGATTGACCTTTTGCCGGTATATTTCTTCCGTATCGATCCGCATACTTCAATTGTATTTCGGCTGCAAAAATACTGTTTTCGCGTGGATTGAACATTGTCCAATCCCGCCAATCTGCAAATTGCTTATGAATTATTCGATAATCCCGAAAATGTGCAGGAATGAAAAAATTGCAGAAAATCGATGAATATTAAAATAAAACGCTTTTCGTCTACTATTTCACGCAGTTCGTCGAAAAAAGATGGCAAAATGAAATAATTATTGTACTTTTACCGAAAAAAAATATGAAAATAGCAATTATCTATGCATCGAAACATGGCACAACGGAAAAGGTTGCCTTTTCGATAGCCGAAAAACTAAGGGAAAACAACGAAGTCGAATTGTTTTCATTAAAGAAAAACCCGAATCCCGATATGAACGATTTCGGTACAGTGATTCTGGGTACCCCCATTTATGCGGGACAAGCGTCCGGTAAAATGCAGAAGTTCTGCAAAAATAACGAACCGGCTTTACTTCAGAAGAAAACAGGCCTATTTGTCTGCGGTATGGAACCGGATCAGGCGAAACGCGAAAAAGAGCTGGCGGATGCCTATCCGACAGTCTTATTGAAAAATGCCGTAGCAACCGGATTCCTGGGCGGGGCATTCAAATTTGAAGAGATGAACTTCATGGAACGCTTCGTTATCAACAAAATATCCAAAACAAATGAATCCGTTAGCCGGATTGACGAGAACGCTATCGAGGATTTTGTTGAAAAATTTTTGGTTTAAATGCCCCAGCCAACTACATCTTTTAAAAAACGTGTATACGAGGCAGGGAAATTTCTGTCGCTCGTAGCTTTACTGATGCTCGTAGCCATCGGACAGACATCTGTCGTTTTGACGTCGAAAGATGTCGATAAATGGTTTGTTATTGTTGCTGTGCTGACGTTTACGCTGATATTTACAGTTGCTACTTTTTGGAATGTATACCGGCTTATCCCGCAACTTTTAATGCGCGGCAAATATGTTTCCTATACTGCGGCGCTATTCGGAATTGCTTTTTTTATTGTGCCGACGGGGATTGCATACGAATGGATGATGTACAGAATTTATAGGCTTCCGGCGGGTGATTACGGTTTTTTTGCGGGTAATAACATTTTTGTATTCGATTTCCTTGCCAATTTTATATGTTACTTTATCAGTCTGATAGCCACCTCGCTGATTATTTTTTTGCGTCACTGGTGGAAATCCGGAGAAAGGATTCATGAATTGGAAGCGACCGGCGTACGCGTCGAACTTGAAAAGGCGCGCAGCAAAATTGATTCCGGCGCACTGTTCGACATTTTGGACAAAGCGGCGTCTGTTGCCGTTTCTTTTCCGCAGGAAGCCATCCGAATGTTAATGGAACTCAGTAAATCGCTGCGTCTGCAATTGTATGAAAGCGAACACAGAAAAATATTTACAGCCGGTACGGAAAAGACGTCGCACGTATTTCTGGAACAGGATCAACTATTGAATTTTCTGATAGAAAAACGATACCGACTGGCGCGCAATCTGCTGTTGATACTTGCCGTTTTCCTGATCGGAAGCGCGAATGTAGACCCGCGCATTCCCTTTTCGTTTCTGGAATTTACCATACTTTCGGGCGCTTTTCTGGCGCTTGGCTATTTCAATGTGTATGTGCTGATTCCACGTTTTCTTTTCAGGAAGAAATTAGTAAAATATTGTATATCAATTTTTATAATGGTTGTTTCTTTCATCCTGCTGCTGTTGCCATCTGATTTGATTGAAGAATTTTCCGGCATATTTGGCATATATTTAGTTTCGTCCATTGCCCAGATAGGGTTTGTATTTATTGGGATAACCGCTTTTGTACTTTTCCAGCACTGGGCGCGAAACGAACGCTATATTGCTCAATTAGAGGCAACTACCATGCGCGCGGAACTGGAACAGTTGCAAAATCAAATCAACCCGCATTTCCTGTTCAACATGCTGAACAACATACTCGTTCTCATCCGCGAAAATCCCGAAGAAGCGGTTGCTATCATGCATAAAATGAGCGAGATGTTAAAATACCAGTTTAACGACAGCACAAAAAGGGAAGTGTTACTCAACGACGATATTCATTTCCTGACTGATTTTCTGAATCTTGAAAAAATACGGCGCGACCGATTTGAGTTCAGTATTTTTGCGGAAGACCATGCGAAAAGTCAGTATGTGCCCCCCCTGCTTTTCATTCCTTTTGTAGAAAATGCGGTAAAGCACAGCGCCGATGCAGTGAAACTGTCATATATCCGGCTGATATTCTGCATCAAAAACGACATACTGCATTTCACCTGTGAAAATTCCAAACCGCTCAAACCCCGAAAGAAAAATGAATATAGCGGTTTGGGATTAGTCAATATCCGTCGACGCCTGGATTTGCTGTACGATACACATTATTCGTTGAACATAAGCGAAGACGAAACAACTTATACCGTTCATTTGGAAATTATAAAGATATGAATTGCATAATAGTTGACGACGAACCGTTAGGGCGCAAAGCCATACAACTTTTGGTGAAAGAAACGCCGACTTTGATGTTGCTCGGCAGTTTCGGCGACGCGGATACAGCCGGACAGTTCCTGATTGAAAATCAGGTAGATTTAGTATTCCTTGACATCCGCATGCCCGGCGTCGACGGAATCGAATTTGCCAAAACCATCCCTAAAGAAACGTTAGTCATTTTCACCACTGCCTATCCTGAATATGCCGTAGACAGTTATGCGCTGGATGCGATTGACTACCTGCTGAAACCCATCGAATTGGAACGTTTTCAAAAGGCAGTCGAAAAAGCCTGCGACTACCTGCTGCTTCTTTCCGAAAAGTCACAAAAGAGCCAGCTTGAAAACGTGAACAGGAACCATATCTTCGTTAAAGCCGACCGACGTTATTACCGCATTCTTTTTGAAAACGTCCTCTTCATCGAAGGTTTGAAAGATTACATCATTATTCAGACTGTAGAACGAAGAATCATAACTAAAACCACACTGAAAGCCATTTACGGGGAACTTCCCAAAGATATTTTCATGCGCGTTAACAAATCATATATTGTTAATATGAACCGGATAGAATCGTTCGATACCGGCGACATCTTTATCGGAAAGCATGAACTCGCTATTGGAAGCATGTACAGGGATGCGTTCTTTGATAAGATGGGGTATCCAGTCAACAATTGAATCACCGTCAACAATTGATTCACCCTATTTCAATCGATTTGCTTTTGCCTGTTTTTTCTGATAATGTACAAATTCCGCAAATAAGTAAAAAAGCCTGGCCCGTGATTAAGAACCAGTATCCAGTCCGGCCGGATAATACCATAGATAAGATTGCATATAGATCCGATAATACTGATTATCCAGAAACCGACCGGAAGTATTGATTTGTGGTATTTTCGGGAATAGCGCCACTGATATACAAATCGAAAGGCAAAAACGATTTGACCTGCAGTGCCGAAAAGCAGTAATCCGTAAGAAATATTTGACCATAAATGACTGATACTATTGCAATTAGTAATCGAAAGCATACTAATCACAATGACGGGCGTCAGTAAAAAGACAGAGCGCAAAGCGACGTTAATTTTTTTCCACTGATTGAGTACATTCAGATTCCATATATAAATGTAATACGAAAAAAGCTGCCCGAAAACAATGGCAAAATCTCCACGCAACCATCCGTAAATGAACATGAGAAATGATGCAACAAGGCTTAATTGCCAGTAGATAACAGGGGAAACAACTTTTTTAGTTTTTTCTGACAGGAACCACTGGATTAACATGCGCGCCGAAAACAACGCCGAAGGGATTAATCCGAACAAATAAATCCAGTTGAATCGGGTAAACCAACCGTGTTCCATCATCATTCCCCTCCCATGTTTTCGGTTTTTATTTCATAGCTGATATACCGTTTTTTCATCCAGCGATAAGCAAAACAATCGATGAAAGGACTGATCAGCCTGTTTCGCAGATGATATTTCGACTGTCCGGCTATTCTTTCGAAATGACGAACGGGAATCTGTTTTACCTTCCCGCCCATCATCAGAATCAGCGCCGGCAGGAACCGGTGCATCCCCTTAAAAAACGGTATTTGCCTGGCAAAATCCGTCCTGATCACTTTGAGCGGACAGCCGGTATCCTCTACCCCGTCGTGCGTCATCATCCGGCGGAAACTGTTGGCTATCCTTGAAGTCATTTTTTTCCCGAACGAATCCCTGCGCCCGGTGCGGATACCGGTAATCAATTCGTGATCCATCCTGAATGGCAATAATAGTTCGAAATCTTCCGGCGACGTTTGCAGGTCGGCGTCAATATAACCGGTATAAGGCGCATCGACCCGGTCAATACCGGCTTTCAGGGCGGCGCTAAGCCCGCAGTTATTAGCAAAACCGATATGAAACATGTTTTGATATTTCCTGCTCGCCTCCCTTACCCTTTCCAGACTTTTATCGGTGGAACCGTCGTCAACAAACAGTACACATGTTGTTACCGAAGCGTGAGCCACATACTCCGCCAGCGCTTCGGCTAATCGGATAATATTTCCTTCCTCATTATAAACGGGAACGATGATACAAAATTCGTATTTTCCGGTCTGATTCATTTTTTTCCTTATTTGGCCCTGATGATTGCCGCTTCCTTCACCAAATTGGGATTATGGCGTTTGCTTCCCTTTTTCTGCCAGTTATTATCGAATGTATCGATAAATTCAATCACAATGTTTTTGCCCGACAGTATTTTTTCGATGGGTTCGCTGCTGATGAGCACAAACGGAAGCGCCTTTTCCATTGCATCCGTATCGTCCGTGTTCATTTTTAATATGCGACGATTCGTTTCATATACAAGTTCGGGTCGCAATTCCTCCCTGTCATTGTAATATATTGGCAAGTTCGATATATCTTTATTGTCACGCAACAAACGGATACTGTGTCTTTCTTCATTAATAAACAGACTGCCTATCGGAATCAGGTAGATAGCTGAAATCATCATCATCGATAAAACAATAAATATGAATGAGGATGTAACATTAATGCCTTTTATATCGACCAGCAGCATTGTTAAGAGTGTGCAAAATCCCCAACTACAGATGGTCGCCAGGATGAGAATAAAAAGAGAAACCTGACCGGTTCTGTAAAAAAGAACGAAAAGCGCTATCGGCAAAGCGAACAGTATGAGCGCAATAACAATCACATTAATCCGAAAAAGTATTTTTTCATATTTTGTCTTTATGACTAATAGCATTTCATAAATGTAAAAGCCAATAAGCAGAGCGCCCGGTACAAGAAGGGGTAATAAATAACGTGTTTTCTTCTCCGGAATAACAGAAAGCAGTACGAGCGATTCAGCAAACCAAATGAACGCGAATGTATATCCACCTTGATACTTTGTTTTCCTGTTCAAAAAATAATAAACAATGGCGGTTATCCAGAACAGCGCCCAGATACCGCCCTCAGCGGCAAACTGCCAGTAATAATACCAGGGACGTACATTGTAACTCATCCAGTTGGCCGATTCTTTTTGTACAATCCCTACCGCAAAATCCTGATAATAAAAATATACATATCCCCACCACCAGAACGAAACCGCCAAAGCGACAAGAACCATACCGGCTATCGGCCATTTTTTTCCTTCCATGTCGGCGCCGTAAACAATGAAATAACTAATCAGGAAAGGAAGCAACATCGCATACCATGAAACCGGTCCCTTACTTAAAAAAGATAATCCGGTAAAAAGTCCTGCCAACAGGAAATACTTCCACTGCGCGCCTTTTTCCTGCAGGGCTACGACCATGAAATAAATGGCTCCCAACATGAAACTGTGCGTATAAATGTCCCATGTCGCCGTTCGCCCCATCATGATCACATTATAAGATGTTGCCATGACTAACGACACAACAAGTCCTAAGCCATTATTGCCGGTAAGCCGCGTCGCTAACAGGAATACAAACAGCGTCATCAGCGTAGCCGCCAGACCTGCGGCATATCTTTGTGCCACAAGGTTTCCAGGTGTGATATGCTCGATTCCCGCCGCAATCCAGGTCGGTAACGGAAGCTTTTCAAGACGTGGCTCGCCGTTCAGCGTCGGAAGCAAATAATTGCCATATTCGACCATCTCCTGCGCTGTCGCCAGATTTCTCGCTTCCATGATATCTGCCGGAATTACCTGATTGTTAATGAAAAAAGTAAAAATACAAACAACCGTAATCATCCCCAAAAATAGACAGGTAACCTTTTTATTTTCTATCATAATACATGTATTTAGCGCACAAAAGTAATAAAAAATGCTTATACGCACGCAGATTACGCAGATTTTACAGATAAATGCAGATTTTTTTATCTGTGAAAATTCGTGTAATCCGTGTGAAAAAAAACCGTATTCCAAAAAAATCCCTATATTTGCAAAAATTATTGCAAAAAAAAATCCCATGAAACGGCTATTACTAGTTTTTACAACCATTACAATACTCGGTATCAGTTGCAGCGCACCCGATTATTGTCAGTTATATGATTTAAGCTGCGAAAACCTGACTGCTCCTTTGGGTATCGATACAAACACCCCGCATTTTAGCTGGAAGCTATCATCCAACCAAAACGGCGCTGCACAAAAAGCATACAAACTATTGGTTGCCTCCGATAGCTTGATGCTGGAAAAAGGAAAAGCTGATTTATGGAACTCAGGCAAAGTAAGATCGCCTCATTCGACAATGGTACCCTACAAGGGTAAAGCGCTACCGTCGCGCTCGCTTGCCTACTGGAAAATAGGCGTTTGGGATGAAAATAGCCAACAGCCGGTCTGGAGTAACATATCCTCCTTTGCTATCGGATTATTGGAACCGGTCGACTGGAAAGGCGCATATATCGGGTTACCTATCGATTCAGGCAATCCGGAATGTCCATTATTACGGAAGCAGTTTGAAATAAACGGCACGATAGAAAAAGTCTTTCTACACGTAAACTCATTAGGCTACCACGAAGTATATCTTAATGGTGATAAAGTTGGGGAGGATGTATTATCGCCCGCTGTGGCTCAATTCAATAAACGGTCGCATGTAATTACGTATGACGTTACATCCCGTATCCGAAACGGAAAAAACGACCTGGTGATCTGGCTGGGAAGGGGTTGGTACCAACCGCGACTGCCCGGTGTCGTTTACGGGGGGCCGTTATTAAAAACGCAAATGGAAGTATTGAAGAAAGGCGCTTGGGATACACTGTTTGCCTCCGACGCTTCATGGATGTGCCGTGAGAGCGGATATACGGGAATAGGCACCTGGCGGGCGCACCGGTTCGGTGGCGAACGGGTGGATGCCGTAAATGTACTGGACAATTTAACTGCTTCCGCTTTGGACGCCGTACCCTGGATTGCCGCAAAGGAAATTGATGTTCCCGAACACACGGTATCACCCATGATGACCGAACCCAACCGGATACGCGAACATATCCGTCCGGAGCTTATCACCTACCTGGACAAAGACGTCTGGCTGGTAGATATGGGAAAAGTCCTGACAGGGTGGGTCGATATTACTTTTCCCGCATTAAAGGCAGAGCAGGAAATTGTGATGGAATATTACGACCATTTAAAAGACGGCATACCTGTTGATAATATGGGACAAATCGACCGCTACATAGCTTCGGGCAAAAACAGCGAAAAGTTCAAAAATAAATTCAACTACCACGGGTTTCGGTATATTAAAATATCGAACCTGTCTGCCCAACCCTCGCTTAGCGACATTAACGGGTATCTTATCCACACCGATTACAGAGACGCATCATCGTTTCAATGCTCCGACCTCGAAATGAACGCCATTCATGATATGGTACAATATGCGCTGCGCTGTCTCAGCCTGGGAGGCTATCTAATCGATTGTCCACAGATAGAAAGGCTCGGTTATGGTGGCGACGGCAATGCCTCCACGCAAACTGCGCAAACCATGTTCGACCTGTCGCCACTGTATTCTAACTGGATGCGGGCCTGGGCCGACTGTATACGCGAGGAAGGAAGTATGCCCCATACGGCGCCAAACCCATATGGCGCAGGCGGCGGCCCCTATTGGTGCAGTTTTATCATCTTAGCCTCATGGAATACATACGTCAATTACGGCGATGCGCGACTGATAGAAAAATTTTATCCCGAGATGCAGCAATGGCTTTCATATGTACAAAAATATACCATTGACGGTTTGCTTCAGCAGTGGCCCAATACGAATTACCGTAACTGGTACTTGGGCGACTGGGCTACCCCCACAGGCGTTGACCAGACAGCCCAGCCTTCGGTCGATATTGTCAACAACTGCTGCATTGCTGTTTGCTATGAAAAAATGGAAAAAATTGCCGCTTATCTGGGCAAAAAAGACGATGCGTCCATCTACGCTACAAAAAAAGAACAGCTTCGTAAACTGATCCATGAACGGTTTTTCGACAGCGCCGACAACGGCTATGCGACCCATTCGCAGATCGACCTGATTTATCCGATGCTGGCGCAGGTTACGCCCCAATCGCTTGTTGCGGCTGTGACTCAAACCTTATACATGGAAACAGAGCAAAACAGAGCCGGTCATTTATCAACCGGACTGGTGGGCATTCCCGTTCTAACGGAATGGGCGGTTTCAAGCCGTTCCGCTGACTGGGTATATGGCATGTTGAAAAAGAAAACTTATCCCGGATACCTGTATATGATTGAAAATGGCGCTACGGCAACGTGGGAGCACTGGAACGGCGATCGCAGCCACATTCACAACTGCTACAACGGCATTGGCGCCTGGTTTTATCAGGCGATAGGCGGAATCCGTCCCGACGAAAACCACCCCGGATACCGGCGTGTGATCATTGCTCCGCAAACGCCGACAGGAATCACCTGGGCAAAAACATCAAAAGAAACACCCTTAGGAAAGGTCGCTGTGGATTGGGAAGTCAAAGCCGGAACACTTTATATGGAGTTGACAATCCCTCCCGGATGCACGGCCTTACTGGAACTGCCGGAAAACGTAGACGAGTATACAGTCGACGGCAAACCATATGGGAAAACTGCGTCCCGCGAAATAAAAAGCGGTC
>Ga0082212_10010210_pt1 | contig 12047 bp, 11 predicted proteins | sample TergutNt197P3_FD_71548 | JGI IMG/M metagenome (GOLD analysis project Ga0082212, IMG submission 71548) | Neocapritermes taracua P3 segment gut microbial communities from Petit-Saut dam, French Guiana - Nt197 P3 | ecosystem: Host-associated > Arthropoda: Insects > Digestive system > Gut ... | reverse complement strand
GGAGGACAATACAATGGCTAATTTCTGTCAAAACTGCGGGGCGGCTCTGAACGAAGGGGCGAAATTCTGTAAAGGCTGCGGCAATACTGTGGAAGCCCGACAAGCCGCACAGCAGACGATTCAGCAACAGCAGCAAGCGGCTCCTTCCTCTACCGCCCGGCAACAAATGAATATGCCAGTGCCGCCGCGTCCTGTCGCGACACCGCCGGCGCAACCTGCATATCAGGCAAATCAGCAAATACCGGAATATGCCCGGCAGACCGCCACGCCGCAAAAGAAAAAAGGCGGCTGGATTTTACCGTACCGCATCATAGCGTCTATACTCTCCGTCGTGCTGCTCACAACTGGTATTTATGGCATTGTCACGCGCAAGGTTGGAAAGGATGGAAACGGCGGCAAACTCGATGTTGTAGCTTACGGGCCGGAATCCGGCAACGCGGGTTCTATCGTGTATATCCAACTCGGCAAGGGCGTTGATGTTGAGAACATCCGCGCGGAATATGCCGGCGAACATATCAAAGCCTTCGACCAGGGCGATAATGTCATCGCAGTGAACATACCCGTTACCGCAAAAAGTGGCAGAATTACGCTGATTGATACCGAAAGCGGCGAGTTGAAGTCCCTTGATTTCGATGTTGACGAAGAAATCCGCACGGAGCTTACCCGTGTCACAGTTAAACCCTCCGGCAGTTCGCAAACGATCAATCTTGCGGACGACCTTACCGTTACACTCCCCGGCGGCTTTTTAGACCAAGCGAGAGACATAACGCTTGAAGTCATAACCAACGCCGCTATGCTGGACGATGGCTTATACACCGTGCCAGTCATGTTCGACATCTCCATCGAGGGGCTGGCGCAACTGCCGGACTACATCAAGATCACGGCTGGCTACGACCCCGGATGGTTCAAGGCGGGCGCAGACCTTGAGGAAAGTATACGCCCGCGCAGGTACGACTCGGACAGCGGCGCGTGGGTCAACCTGCCCTACAAAGTAGATACGGCGAATAATACCGTGAGTTACCTAACCGACCACCTCTCGCCTACGGTTCCGGCCGTCAAGGGAGATTCGCTGAGCGATAAGCTGAAGGAGAAATGGGAAAACGCTGGGAAAAAGATGCGGGATATGAAAACAGACGCGATAAAAGCGGCTGTCAAGGGCGTGAACTCGCTCTCCCGCTTGGTTGACGAGGGGTATTCGATATATTGGTCTAAATTCCCGGCAACCGCAGGCTTTGCCACCGCCACGGGCGTTCTCAACCAAAGTTATTTTTCAAGCGGCGGAAACTTCCGCATATGGTGGAACGACGACAAAATGAATGAAAGGATGACAGACAAAGACTGGGAATCCATAGTCAGCGGCGAGGGCTGGAAAAGCAACGGCGCGTCCGACAATGCTCCCGCGTATGTCGTGGACGCCGCTGTCAATCTGGAGGAAACGCTTGCGATCTACACCTCCGCGCCGTACAGCTTCAAAAACCCCGCCGTATGGATAGAATACCAGGGTGAGGTATTCCGTGACCCGATAGAGGTGTATATCGACTCCGCGTTTATGACGGCCGTTGGCGGCGATGGCGAAGCGGCGTCTCCATTCCTGACCGGAAACATCTATATTCCAACGGAAACGACCAAACTGTTTGTCAATTCTGGTGGTGCGGTTCAATACTTCAAATCCACGCTCGCCCACGAATTGTTCCATGTCGTGCAACGCGAATACTATGTAATCGGCTCGGCCACGAGCAGCACGCTTCCGATAAACCCAACGTTGCTGTACGTTTTCTATCAGGGGCCGCATTTCTGGTGGATAGAGGCGACAGCGGAATACGCGAGTATAGATGTGGCTCTGGGTATGACAAATATGTATCTTAACGAGCGTATTGGCTCAAAATACCTGAATTATTCCATCTTCTCCAAAGGCGCGATAGGCGGCACATATAAGCCGCTCACTAACTATGAATACCTCTCCGCGCTTTTCGTCCGTTATATGGTACAGGAGCGTAATATCCCTTTCGGCGAGCTGGCGTTCTATCCGCTTAACGGCGTGGATATCGGGCGGTTCGGCGAACCTGTGGACGCGGTGGCGAAGATGGCGATGGAAAGAGGCGTTTCATCGACGAGAATAGATTTGCTTACGAATTATTCCGCGTGGGTTCTGAATGTGTCGGGACTTACGGCAGGCGATTTCACATCAAGCGCGATGACTTCGGCTGTCGCGGATGTATCGAAGGTGATCCCTCTTACAGTAGGCGAGGAAATGGAGATCACGATAGAGGAAACGGCAAGCTCCGGCGCATACGTGAGCGTGTACATCAAGACAGGAGATATGTTTTATCCGATAAAACCGCTCGAAAGCGACTCATATATAATGGAAAAAACACACACGGTAAAATCCGGCGACATACTGTACTTCATCGCGCAGGATTACGGCGGCACGGATCAGGTACAGGAAAACCTCATAGGCCACGAGAACAACAGCGCTCAAATAATAATAAAGAGCGACGACAAAGTAATAGCCGAGTGCGATCTGAAAGAAATACAGCCGTATTCGGCTAAGATATATGCCATTGCGTTTATGGTAGCGAACTGGCGGTTGGAACCGCAGGAAGGTTACGAAAACGCCGGGTACGATACCGAGTACCTGTTTACCCTCTACGGTGACGACCTGCCGAGCGACATTCAGAAGGTGCAGATCGAGTATGACTTCGGCGACGGGAAAGCGGATTCCAAAGGTACGACAGAGTATGAACCTTTCGGCGGTTCCATGGTGTGCGACCTGCCCTACACCTACGAGGCTCCGGCGGAAAACCCTGACACCCCGCCCGAATATACCGTTAAAGTAACCGTCAGGCAGATTGACGGAAAGGGAAATGTTGCCGACACGCCCCTCGCGGAGCTGACGGCGACTGTAAAGATGACCGTTTACAGCGTGAGCATCCTCGCGCCGCGCCTAGTGATATACGAAATGGAAGCCGGCGCGACGGCGGAGCAGGCGTGGGCGGAGCATACCTTCGAGGCGATAGCATACCCGGCTGGCGATTATGATTTCGTATGGGACTTTGGCGACGGAAACACGCAGAAGGTGGAAAATAGCGCGTCGTCAGATATAGCGCACACCTATGAAGGCGTGGGCGAATGGAAACCTTCCGTCACGATATACGACAAAGACGGCATGGCACTGGCGAGGGATTCCATTACCGTGCGCGTTCAGCTTGGGGAATCGCCCGGAAGCGCAAATGCGCCAATACCTGTGGGAATGTATAAAGGTACTTTGACATACGTAAGCGGTATGTTCCAATACAACGGCGAAACAATGGACGTGGAGGTTAACGCAAGTTACGTAGGCTTCGTCAACGAGGTGTTTAGGGTTCATTTTAATTATACGCCCGTTTATGACGATCCTACCTTGCTGGCAGGCATATGGGATTATAACCAAGAAACGATGGGTTATGTTTGTGATACTTCTTACCATCGCCACGATATGAGAACCTGCTCGGCGTCAATCTCAGTGAGCGGGGATATGCTCACTGCAACCATTACAATGATAGATTCCAGAAATGAAGAATATGGATGGGAGCCAATCGTAATGTCAATTACTGCCACAATGAATTCGTCAAACGTACGAATTGAGAAAACAAAAGAAGTAGAGACGGTTGCCGGCAATCCGAGTTCGTTGACAGCTTCTTTTGAAATAACGGGGCTTGAGCCAGGAAATCAGTATCAAATAAGGTACTTCAAAAATAATGAAATAGATGAGGTAATCGATATTCAAAAAGACTATATTACGGATTTTCCCGTAATAGGGACTTTTAAGATGTTTCGCGCGGGTACGCCAATGCGAGTAAGCGTTTGGTGCGGAGACGAGTGTGTCGCCACGCTGGATTTTTAATTTTACAGACTCCAGAGGACGCGCAACGCGCTGTATTACTGTGACGACACGTGACGGGATCATAGAAAATACACTGAAAAGATGTTGTTTGGAGGTATCACGATGACAAAGGGAAAATTCGGCATATTTGACATTATCCTCGCGGTTGTGGTCGTCGCGGGGATCGGGTTGAACGTATACGGCTTCGGCTTCCGTTCCAGCGGTGCGGAAGCGAATCAGAACGCCAGCCCGACCGCGTCTCAGACGGCAGCCCAAACTGAAAAGCCGACCGCGGTCACACGGTCGCCGGAAACGACTCCGGCACAAGCATCCACACCGGAACCGGTGGAAACTGAGCAACCAAAGGAAACACCCGCCCCTACCTCGCAAGCGCAAAACAGCTATGAAAGCTATCGAGGTTACGCGGACGGTGAAACGCCGTCCATAGGCGACTTTTTCTGGTTCACCGAGGACGTGAAGTGGGACGGTTTGCCGAAAGGCATAACCGCGATAACCGAGTTCAGCACCATCAGCGGTTACTGGAAAGCCTATACGGAAGACGCGCACGTTATGTCTGACGAGGAATTCCTGAAATGGTTCAACACCGAAATCAGCGGGGATGCCAACAATGTGAAATTCACATATCACACGAAAAATTTCACCGGCTTTGACGCGGGGAATACGATTGATATTTCATCCTGGGACGGCGAGAGCTATGATGGGCGCTTTTCCGGAGGTCAGCTCGTTGTGGGCGACATAGGGACAAAGGGCGAAGAGATCACTATTAAAGATTTTTATACTTTGGACGGCAAGCAATACGCCATAGGAGAGATAAAATATGTTTCCGGTGAAAAGGAATATATCGCGCTAGTCCGTCCATAACGCCCAAGATTTGATAAAGAAAGGATCTTGAATATGAAAACGCTTATAAAACCCCTTGCCGCCGTCCTTGCCGCCATACTGCTGTGCGGCTTAACGGGCTGCGGGCTTTTCGGCGGGAATAAACCGTCGGATAATCTTATGTCAATGCTTTCCTCAAACCAAGAAAAGCCGCCGGTGTCGTCCATGAGCGGCCCGATTACCGGGGAATACGTCACGGAAGGCGGCAGCAAACTGACCTTTTTGGAGGACGGCGCGGAGGATTATTGGGATTCGGGATTTGTGCTTGTGGAGTTTGCCAACGACGCGGAATACCTGCTGGAAGGCAGGGAAAACAATACGGTTTACCGCTATGTTTTCGGCTTAAACAATCTGCCCGCGCCCTATGACGTCGCGGACGACTTTCAGTTGTCAACCGGCGATGAGTGGTTCGCTAATTGCCACAGCTTCTACAGAGTATGGAGCGACGTTTCTCTCAGGCTGACTCTGTATTTATTGGAGGGAGATGAGCTGAGATTCGAGCGCGTTATCATCCCCGGCGAAGGCAAGGCATACGACCTTGTTCCGAAGGAAAATGGGTACTTCGATTTTACCAAGGAGGATTGAGTCATGCCGGCCATGAAAAAAATAATAGCCGTGTTACTGTGCCTTATGTTTCTTTGCAGCTGTTCCGATACGCGCCCGTCCATGATCCCGGCGGAAACGGTCGATTTGGCGGAGGGTGATTTGGACGGTCAGTGGAATGTATGGCTGGATATAAGGTCATCTGAGGACAGCGCCGGCACTTATACATCGCTTCTGCAATTCAATGTGTCCTCAAGCACAACGGACGAAGACTACGGCTTCAGCGTTTACAAAAAAAAAGAGGATAAATCGCCGGAGCGGTTTTCGGGTATGCCCGGCTTTCAACCCGAGTATGTGAGCGGCATCGGGCTAATCTCCGTAGAAGGCAGCAATGTGATTCATATCTGGTTTGACGATCATCCTGAGTATATATTCGTAGTGAATTTATCGAAAAACGACGACGGGAAAAGAATCGGAACAGGTACGGCGTCATCTGCCCAGGAGGACGAAACTGCCGCCACGATACAGATGATACAAACCGTTAAGTGGAACTTGGTAAAGTAAAGCAACGCCGACGCGAGCGCGGCGAGGGATGTTATGACAACCGTGCTAAACTATTCCGATTCTGTGAATGGAGGAAAACGCTGATGCGTAGCAAAGATCATAGTATACAGACCAACACGGAGCAAACAATGACGCAGACTGAGCGAAATCGGAACGAAGAGGCAGAGCCAGAACTGGAGAATACTCTGAGCGGCTCGATTGGGCTGACTGTGCTTATGGCGGTGGTGACGGTGATTGTAGTCCTCTGGTATGGCTTTGAGGACAGCTTGAATATGGGCATGTCCGCCGCCGCCATTGGCTTATCGGTAATCGTGTGCGGATTCAAATGGTTCCTGGAGATTAAAAACCAGATGAGGTGGAAGAAAAAAGAGGATAGAGAAAAAGCGAGAGTGAGTGACCGCTATGATTTGTAAAAAATGTGGGGCGCAAATAAACGATAACGCCAAATTCTGTGACGCCTGCGGCGCGCAGACTGTAACTGAGCAAGTGGCTATACAGGAGCAGAAGGCGCGGAATTACGACGCGCACCTGGATAAATCCATGAGCGGCTCAATCTGGATCACCGTGGGAATGGCTGTGTTTTCGCTGGTTATCGTTTTCTTCTTCGGCTTTGAGGACGGCCTGGGCATGGTCGCTTCCATCACGGCGATTGCCTTCTCGGTGTTCATCTGCGGAGTCAAATGGTTTTATGAGATTAAAAATCAGCGAAAATGGAAAAAAGAAGCCACTGAAAAGGCGGAAAGGGGTGACCGTCATGGTATGTGAGAAATGCGGGACAGCTATCCTAAAGTACCAAGTTGAGGAAATTCCAATGACTGTGCAGATTCCACAAATAAAGAATAAAAATTAATATCAGGGGTCAAAGTAAATCCCCACCGAACAGATAAACCGCTAAATCCATGCCTAAATGTAGTATGAGCCGTGTTGCCAATTAACTTCGGCGGTGCGGCTATTTTTTTGCTTCTCCTTAATAAATGAATACGTTTTTTTGATTAACAACAGCAATTTGCGTATTAATCTACATTTTCTAATCCCTTTTTACACGAAATATAAACTTCCATCTAATTCCCCATTAAAAGGATAATTTAATGGAAATAAAAATAATTTAAAAATATTATCCTTTTAACGGCTTTATTTATGGAAAAAACATTTGTTAAAATATAAGTAGTGTGTGGAAAGGGGACGCGGCGCAATGATAAAAATTGATTTTAATGATATTAATGATGAAAAAGTCTATGAAGCATTTGGCGTGGAGGGAAATGAGGCAGAAGCTTTATGCGATGCTTATTTAGAGCTTTTTGAATTGATAGGAAAAGACGCTATGCTGAAATTGTTTACCCACTACCGCGGTGACAAGATAGACCTCCCCATGCGCTTGTATAGAATTGAGTTTATAGCGGATTTAGCCAAGCAAGCGCCGGATCGGCGTGAAAGGGCTAAATTGGCAAGGGCGGGAGGATATACTGCGAAGGCGATTGAAAACCTTTTAAGCAAAAGAAAAGGCGAAAATGAGTAAAAAATGGAGAATTTATTAATATGGCTTATGAATTAATCAAGGCAGCCGAATCAACAAGTGGAAACGAGCCTGACTGTGTTTATATGGAAAATCTTCGTAACTTTGCTTTAAGGTTTGCATACGAGGTATTTTGCTTTGCACATAAATATTGCGAAAATCTTACTTTCGTCGAAGGGAAAGAACCGTTGATTAGATATCTGCCTTCATTTTTCGCTCAAAAATTAATGAATTTATGCAGAGCTTGTCAGGATATTGGCGTTGTTATACCGAATAGGAATATTCGGTTCTTCAATAAATCCCGCCGTGATATCGAAGATGTGCTTCATTGTCGTGACGAGGCTGAATGGGTTTTGAGGCTACTTACCACATTGGAACTTGAAAGATGCGTAAATGAACTCCAAGAACAAATCGATTATATTATAAAGACGACTGCTGAATCTAATGTATCTGCCGATATGTCCGGTATTTTGAGTGAAATAGAGAATGAACTGCAATCTTTAATAAAACGAAGTTCTATTCCATACAGCAAACATAGAATAGAAAAAATTAAGAAAATTAGGCAGCTTAGTTGCTATATTAATTATTTCAGGGATTACGAGCCTTGCTTTGAATATCACACCACGAGAGCGGAAAGTTTTTTGAAAAATAACCCTAACTTTGAATTATATCCTCTTGAAGAAAGCATAGAAGACATAAATTCTAACGATTCTAAATATCATGAATTTGAGGAGTATATCAAATATTATCAGTCAATGTTTTTGACAGCCGATGCGTTTAAGCGACTGTGCAAAGAAGAAAAAAATTATCTGATCTTTTGCGTACCCCGAACCGCCGATAAAGATGATGATATAGAAAAAATCATTGAAAATAGAGGCGGGGGTTATTGCAGTTCTCTCAACAAAATTTCTGTAAAACCAGGAAAAGAACCGCCGGTTTGCGTCAAACCCGATACCGGCGGAAGCGTTTTCGGAAAAAATATTAAAGAAAATGATGTTATTTATTATGGTTGCGCTAATTCAGAAAAAGAAGCGCGGGAGACAGCGCGCAATTTAACCTGCCCGCTTTTTCTTCACGAATCGAACCGGTACTTTACGGGATTCTATGACTACTATTATGATATTCCTTCTTATTTTGTCAGCTCATCTAACGAAAAGCTCAGTAATACGTGTTTCAAAGTTTTTCCTAATAAATACGCTATCGAAATTGACAAAGGCCCATAACGGGTATTAACACGAAACAAAAACTGATATAAGGCGGTAGATGTACTAGTTTAGGTACGTCAAATAATGACGAAACATCTAAAAAGAAATGCCCTATGCACGAAAAATTTATAGATTAAAAAATTTGCTTATGTTAATGAATTACTAAAGCGCATCGAATAACGGTGTGCTTTAATAATTCATTAAAAAGTGAAATCCTTTACTAAACCGCGTTTTTGCGGCTGTTTATGGCGATATACTCACAAATCCAAAAAGCCTAAATCAAGCCGTTTCAGCGACATTATTATAGTCAAAATTTCATGCTGTAAAGCGTCCTATTATCATGGGTTGATAAGCAGTAGGCGGAAAAATCGTGCCTTTGAGGTAGCCGGAAAAATTTGTGTTTTTTGTGCATTTTTTCGTGTCAACATCAAATTTTTCGATTTTCGGTTTATACCCCTTCTGCTAAGTAAGGGGAGGTATCCTTCATTGAATAATGCTATTACGGTAATGCTACGGTAACTGTAAAAATAGACTATAGAAAATAAACTGTATACAAATGACATAATAAGAACCTTAAACAAAAGAATTTAAGAAAATAGACGACTCCAAGACATGAGTATAAACTGTCTATTTTGTTGTTTGTACTACGAAAATGACTTTGTAAATCGCTCACTTTTTGACAAATTCACGTCTTATAACCAATGCGGCAACAACCTAAAACAGTCCTAAAACTGACAAGATTAAACAGAAAAACACCGTTTTTAACGCCAAAACAGACCTTAATTATCATGTTTACAAAAGGCAAAAAAAGTAGAAAAACCCTAATTTAACACCCAATTAAATAATAAAAAAACAAGGAGGATTTATATGCGTAAAGTACAAATAGGAATTAACGTCGCAAGGTTCGGCGACCAAGCGCCGGACGGAAAAAGCCACAAATTTACCGTTTACGCCGACGCTAACAACGTATATGAAGCGTTAGCAGCCGCGTATTACGAAGCATTGGACGCATTGCAAGCACACGCCAATTTGCCGTCTTCCGGGCGGCGAATGAGCAGCGATGATAAAACCCGCAAAACCGGAGGATGGGACGGCATCGACTACCATTACCGCGAAGATTTCGCTAACAGCGAGGACGGCAGGCTTTGGGATATATACAACGAGAGAAGCTACCCGGCGTGCCCTTTATTGAAACGGGAAATAGAGGTGCATGAATGTTACTATATCCAACAAGTACGCCTTGCCATTAAAGAACGGGATGAATTAACCCCTAACTTTAACAAGGACAAGGCTGACACGCTTTGCGTGAGCTGCCCGTATTGCCGGAAGATAAAAACGGAAATTAAGCCCGACGATTATTTGAAGAAATACGACAAAATAGATACACAAACAGGAGGAGAATAACCCCATGAACAGAAATGAACGCGCAAAAGCGGCGCAGGACACCTTAACTTTTTTCAAGCAAGGTTCTTACCAATTAAGTGGTAAAACCGTAAAATGCGCCAGCACATACGATACCGAGTTTATTCCGGTCGAAAAGCTCGAAACACTACAAATAGGAGCCGGAACATACACGCCTAAATACGAGGTCGTTAACGAATCGGTCATCGACACGGTATTCCGATTAGCGCCGGCAGCAGTCCTTAACTTCGCCAGCGCAAAGAATCCGGGCGGCGGTTTCCTAAACGGGAGCATAGCGCAGGAGGAAGCACTCGCAATATCAAGCGACCTGTACAATTCCCAATTACAGGCGCAGGAGTTTTACGACGTCAACAGAAATTGCAAGACGACCCTATACACGCACAACATGATTTATTCCAAAGACATTACGTTTATCCGTGACGCCGATATAAACCTAACCGCGGAGCCGGTCAAGGCGAATGTCCTAACCTGCCCCGCCGTGAACGCAGGCGCATATTACAGGAACGAACGCGGCAATAAAGAAACCGTTAATCGCGTTATGACTGAAAGAATCAGGCATATCTTAAAAGTGTTCGCACACAGGGGCGACAAAACCATTATACTCGGCGCTTACGGCTGCGGAGTATTCGGAAACGAGCCGGCTGATGTAGCAAATATTTTTTACACCATCCTAAAAAATGAAGGCTTGGAAAAACATTTTGAAAATATTTCATTCGCGGTTTATGACCGGCAGGGACAGCAATATGAAGCGTTCAGGAAAAAACTTGCGGAAGGAGATAGCATACATGAACAAAACAGTTGAGGTTTTAATAACTTGGCTGCCTGAAAATGAGGGCGGGAGGAAAAAATTGATTCCGGTTGATGTGCGATACTATCCTCTTATTTATTCAAAAGCAATACCGTTTGATGGAACTACATGGAGCGTATCTATATATCACAAAAAAATATCGGGGTTAATATCTGAAGCAGATATGTCGTTCCTCTCACCGGATGCTCCGCATGAAGTCCTTACAACAGGAATGGTATTTGATTTATACGAAGGACCTAAATGCGTAGCCTCTGGCGAAATCATATAAAGTATCTACCATTATAAATAGCGTCGCCGGTTTTCCGGTCGGCGCTTTTTTATTGCTTTGTCGTAATTTTCGCAACGTAAAAATCAATATTCCACGGGATTTAAACAAGATGGAAAGAATAACCGGCGTTTTCCGCAGTATACCTTGCTTTTATAACGTATAGAAACGCATATCCTACGAATACAGATTTTCAAAACCCTTGCCTCATGAGCAGAAACATCAGGGTTGAAACATAAGAAAAACCCTAATACAAGGCGGTGCCGGGCAGCCGCCAATCAAAAAAGAAGGGAGGTGATTCTATCTTGGACGTTTCTTACGACGGCAAGCCTATAAGGGTACGGTCAACCGCCGCTGACGGAGCGATTCTGTTCATGGGAACTATGCGGAATGTGAGGTTTACGTTAAATCTTACCCCTGACGGTTACTCCATCGAAAGCAGTATTGCCGGAGCAGCGGTCGAAAACTATTTTCCTTGTCATATCTTTGAATCGGCTGTTACGGAAAGTAAAATCCCGATAAATCGCGTGTATACGGAAAAGTCTGCGGGATTTTCGCCGGAATTACTAACGCAAAACGTATATTCCTTTGAAAAACCAAACGGCGAGGTTCTGTTTACGGCTCGGTTGCTGCGGAATATGCGACAGATATATTTCGTAACCCCCGGCGGCGGAAAAAGATTATGCCCGCCGTATGAGTTGCGCCATTATGAAAAGACACAGGGAATCGGATATGCGGAAAACCTATATTGCTGCCCCATAAAAATGCTAATTGCTGCGGGCATGAAGCACGGTAACGAAATGCCGATAACCTGCGGCGACACGGGAGATTGGTACTATTTGTTTGAGGAGCATATACAGTCAGGCGAGTTGAACTATCCTGACGGACGAAAAAGTGTCATGGAAAACACGGACGGCAACTTGAACTGGCAAAGTAGCAGCATTATTAGACCCAGCGCGCGGGTT
>Ga0082212_10010209_pt1 | contig 12047 bp, 5 predicted proteins | sample TergutNt197P3_FD_71548 | JGI IMG/M metagenome (GOLD analysis project Ga0082212, IMG submission 71548) | Neocapritermes taracua P3 segment gut microbial communities from Petit-Saut dam, French Guiana - Nt197 P3 | ecosystem: Host-associated > Arthropoda: Insects > Digestive system > Gut ... | reverse complement strand
GGCTTGGCGGGTTGTTTTGGCGGGCGGACTATCGTCAACTCCAGCAGTGGAAATTCATACAGCAAGCCCTAACTACGACTTATATTGGTTATTAGATGGAGATAATGTGTGAGGCGTTGTTGATTGATGCAAATATAATTCAACGCAGACCGTGTGCGGTCATCTTTCGAGCATCCAATCTAGGGCGTTCAACTGCCGTATGCCTTTATGGTTTGTGCCGTAGCCGACCTCGTCCAACGTCAGCAAGATTTTTGGATAATGGTCGGGTATATTTTCAAGAGGCGCGAGTTCCCGCCGCATAGTGTTAATGTCAAGGACAGTCGCGGGTGCTAGTGTAGATTCCGCTTGCACACGTCCATCTGCACATTAGCAAGTCCAAGGCAAAAGAACGAGGTTGTTTATAAAGTAAATTGACTCCCGATAAGCATCATTGTCAAGATATCTTAATGATTGCAGGTAGTTACCTGACTATTGTATATATTGGACTTACCTCCGACAAGGTGGACTTGTTTTTGCGGCAAGGTGGGCTTATTTGCCCGCGAAGGTGGACCGCGCTGAGCGGAATTTACACAGCTCGTCAACTTTGCCGACCGGAAAAGAAAACCATTTTCGGTTGAGCGCAAGACCAAGCAAACTTCCGACAGCGATTATGCGGTTCAGTAAAACCGCCGGGGAGACTTGACAAACTGGGGTTATCGGCTATAGTGTGCAATAGTATTATCTTCACGGGAACCTGATTGTGCCGATTTGGCTGATTTGAGGGAACTATGTACCGAAGATTCATAAAACGGGTGTTTGACTGTGTTTGCGGGGTATGTGGGCTATTGATTCTATCACCGGTTCTCTTGACCGTAACTGTCCTTGTGAGAGTCAAGCTGGGCTCGCCTGTGTTTTTCAGGCAAGAGCGTCCGGGAAAGGCCGGGAAGATCTTCCGTTTGTACAAGTTTCGCACGATGACGGACAGCAAAGATGAAAGTGGCGCTCTTCTGCCTGATGGCGAGAGGCTGACCAGGTTCGGGAGGGCGCTCAGGGCCGCCAGCCTTGACGAGATCCCTGAGCTGTGGAATTTAATCAAGGGCAATATGAGCCTTATCGGCCCAAGGCCGCTGCTCGTGCAGTATTTGCCGCTATACAGCGCGGAGCAGATGCGGCGGCACGATGTGCGCCCGGGGCTCACAGGGCACGCACAGGTCAACGGGCGCAATGCTATTTCATGGCAGGAGAAGTTCGCGTTCGATTGCTGGTATGTCGATAACCTGAGTTTCATGGTCGACGTCAGGATTTTCTGCAAGACGCTTCTGAGCATAGTGAGGCGCAGTGGGATTAGTTCATCGACGAGCGACACGATGGAGCCTTTTACTGGAAACGCTGACAGTTAGCGGCTGGCGGTTGGCGGCTGGTGGCTGGTGGCTGGTGGCTGGTGGCTGGTGGCTGGTGGGCAGCGGCTGGTGACTGGTGGTTGACAGTTAGCGGTTTGTGGTTAGTGGTTTGTGGTTGACAGTGAACAGTGAACAGTGAACCATTGGCGGCGAAAACGAGTAGTGTTATTTTCATTTATATAAGTAGAGGTCGGTCATATGAGCGATGCAAGTAGGGAGTATATCATCATAGGCGCGGGGGGGCATGCCGCTGTCATTGCGGACATTTTGCTTTGCAGCGGGCGTCCCGTGAAAGGTTATCTCGACGATAATGTTAAAGCCGGCACGGAAGTGCTGGGGGTAAAAGTGATTGGAAAGACGGACGACTATGCAAAGTATGACGGCTGTTTGTTCATCATTGGGATAGGGGATAACCATATCAGAAAAAAGATTGCGCAGGCGTATCCGCTGGATTACGGGACGGCTGTGCATCCGTCGGCTGTCGTCGGCCGCGAGGTCGAAATCGGCAGGGGATCCGTTATCATGGCGGGGTGTGTCATCAATGCGAGGACAGTCATTGGGGAGCACTGTATCATCAACACGCGCGTAAGCGTGGACCATGATTGCAGGATTGGGGATTTCACGCACATTTCCCCGGGCGCTGTGCTGGGCGGCGCGGTCGTCGTTGGTGAGCGCTCGCATGTTGGGTTGGGGGCTTCTGTAAGGAACAACATCAGTATCTGCGACGACGTCATCATCGGCGCGGGCGCCGCAGTCGTCAGGGATATCCCGCCTAACTGTACAGCGGTCGGCGTCCCCGCTGTCCCGCTCAAAAGAAAAGTGTAATCTACCACAATTATTCAAACATATGGTTTTACTGTCATTAATCCGGTGACATTTTTCCGCGATACTTTCGAGCGGCTTTCAAGAAAAACTGCGTTCCTCTCATCATTTAGATGTGTAATTCTTCGAGTTACACATCATTTTTTTACACTTATCGACCCCTAACCCCTGATTTCCCAAGGGTTCAAACTTTTTAACATATTTTTTCAACTTTTTTTCAGTTGACCTATTGACCTTAAAGCAACTGCAACATTTATAGTTGTTTCGTAAGAAGCTTTTGCAGCGGTGCGGATATTTTCCGCCAACAGAAAGGATGTTTTTTATGAGACTATTATGTATATCACTTATCGCGGCTGGCGCATGTGTCATGTTATATAGTATTACCAGATACTACAAGTCGCTGATTGAAATGAAAGCCATTATGAGTACGCGCAATTGGATTTACGCGGCATGTATTGTAATGATGATTTTCTTCCTGGTTGGTTATTCCGGAAATATAGTGCACTTGGTTTTCAAAGAGATGACCGGGCAAGATCTGCTGATTTCGTTGGTATTCTTCTTCGGTGCTATTTTCGTGTACTCTATGGTTGCGATGATGCGGCGCATGTTTTCCACAAAAATAGAAAATGAACTGTTGACCAATGCCAAAGAAATGGCGGAGCATGACAGCCTCGCAAAATCAACGTTTCTTGCCAACATGAGCCACGAGCTGCGCACGCCAATGAACGCGATCATCGGTATGACCGCAATTGGATTATCCAGCGCGGACATCCTGCAGAAAGACCGCAGCCTGATAAAAATCGACGATGCGTCAAAACACTTGCTTGGCGTAATCAACGATATCTTGGATATATCAAAGATAGAGGCCGGCAAGTTCGAGCTTTCCGAGGTGGAGTTTGATTTTGATAGTATGCTCGATCAAGTCGAAACCGTGATCAACTTCCGTGTTGATGAAAAAAGGCTGAAGTTTACCATGGACGTCGATAAAAATATCCCGCAGATTATGATTGGCGACGATCAAAGGCTCAAACAGGTAATAATAAACCTCTTGGGGAACGCGGTTAAGTTCACGCCTGAGAGAGGCTCCATCAGCCTAAGCACACGCTTATTGGGGGAGGACGACGGCACATGTAAAATGCAAATCGCCGTGAGCGACACGGGGATAGGCATAAGCCGCGAGCAACAGGCAATACTGTTCCAGTCGTTTCAACAGGCCGATAGCAATACATCGCGGAAATTCGGGGGGACAGGTCTCGGGCTTGCTATTTCCAAGAGCATCGTGGATATGATGGGCGGCAGTATATGGGTCGAGTCGGAGGTCGGCAAAGGGAGCACTTTCACCTTTACCATCAGTATGAAATGCGGCGAGGTGGGGAAGGAACTGTCCGACAGGCACGAAGTGGAGTGGGACGCTCTTGCCGGCCTTTTTGAGGGGTGTAGCATCCTGCTTGCGGAGGACGTCGAAATCAACCGGGAAATCGTGACGACATTGCTTGAGTCGACCCTTGTTGAGATAGAGTGTGTGGAAAACGGGAAAGAGGCAGTCCGCATGTTCAGCGAGTCGCCGTATAAATACGACCTGATTCTTATGGACGTCCAGATGCCGGAGATGGACGGGTATGAGGCGACGCGTACCATTCGGGCGCTTGATCTGCCCAATGCTGATAGTATACCAATCCTTGCCATGACTGCGAATGTATTTAAGGAAGATGTTGACAACTGCCTTGAGGCCGGTATGGACGGCCATATCGGGAAACCGTTTGATTTTGACGAGGTCATTGACAAGCTGAACAAGTACCTCAATCTGCGTACATCTGACGAGAAGCGCTACAGGGGCGAAGAGTTTTTAGCCGTCTCTTAGCTATAAGCCATTATTAATAAGGAGGAAAATGACATGGGTATGCAAACGCACGGGATTGCCTGGGATGATAAGTACAGGCTGGATAATGAAAGAGTCGACTCGCAGCACAAGCATTTGTTTGAGCTATTGAGCGAACTTGTGGGGCAGTGCGCGGACGGGAGTAACACGGAAAAGTTGAGAGGAACCCTTGATTTCCTGGTAGATTATACCGTCTCACATTTTTACGACGAGGAGTCCCTCCAAGTCCAGTATAACTTCCCCGGATACGCAAGGCACAAGGTGCTGCACGAGGATTTCAAGAAAGTGGTCGGCGGTCTGGTCCAACAGTTTGCCGAGGGTGGTTCATCGGAGGGGCTTAGCAATGATGTAAACAAGATCATTGTGCGCTGGTTGATAAACCACATCCAGCAGGAAGATAAGAGGATAGGGGAGCATATTAAGCTTGTGACGGCCCGAAACCAGTATTAGCACAGTGATCGACGTCAGCACGCTGACCGATTAAGCTAAAGAGTCAGATTGGAGGGGGTGCAGGACGCAAAAATGCGGAAGAACGGGTGTTTGACGTCCGTTCTTTCCACATATGCCCATATTTGACGATCTCGGTTTTATTTTACACGTTTGCCCGGGATTGTCAAGTGGTTTTTGCAAGAATCCCTGTAAGGTGGCTTAATGGGGCTTGCTGGTTCCTGTGATATCCCTTGTGATATTTTCTGAGAGCGGGGGCGCCAAGTTGCAACGCTACGGGTGTTGCGGTTACTTGTCCGCCCGCTTTGCGGACAGCGATTTTTGCCTTGCCGCCTTTATTCCGATGTAGCTGCGGATTATTATGAATATCAAAGCGACAACGGATGAGCCTATCAATACGATGTAAAGGTCTGTCATGTCGGCATAACCGGTTTGCGGCATATCGCCCAGCGGGAGTTCCCAATCGAAGAACTCCCATTCTTCTTCGTCGTCGTCCCAAGCCCAGTACCCGAGCGGGGTGCCGTCTTCGTCAAACTCCCACCACACGTCCTCGTACTCGTCATACTCCAGCTCATGGCCCGGTATCTGGGGTAGCGGGGGTATATAGCGGTCCCTGCCTCCCGGTGTATAAGGCGGGTTGGGATCGGGGTCCGGATCGGGGTCGGGGTCGGTGTCGCCGCCACCGCCGCCGCCGCCACCACCGCCGCCACCGCCCGGTGGTTCGTCAGGCGGTTCATCCGGCGGTTCGCCGGGAGGGGTGTATGGCGAGTAAGTGTTGAACACTACGAACGGGCTGCTTGTGAGGCTCGAGCTGGTGTATAGCGCGTTATTGCCGGCGTCTGCGTCCGCTGCTGAACCATATACTGCCCATGTTAATTTATTACCGTCTTTTGTGACTTTTACGACGTACTGCGTACTATCCGCAGCGTAGTCCGTCGGCGCCCTTGTTTCCCTTAAGGTGTAGGTGTAGACTCCGTTTTCGGTATTGTCGCGAAGTACGTTCTCAAACCGCACCCGCCCGCTTGGCCCGCTTGTAGCGGTGATAGTCGTCGGGGTCGCGGACGGCCCTGTAAGTGTGAAGATTGCGCCCTGCAGCGGGGCGTATGTAGTGCGGCTCTGCTTATAGAACACGATGTTCAGGCTCGGCGTCGCGGAGTTCGAGATTTTGAAATAAACATTCGTGCCACCCGCCGTGTCGGCAGGTATGCCCCAGTCGCTGGAAAGTGGCGCATTGGGGGTGGAAGAGAAACTACCAATCGAGTACACGAGGACTCTGGGGTTGTAGTCGCCGTCGCGCAGTTCCTCGATCCAGTACGCCCGGCCCGGCGGTAACGTGGTTTCCGCTATGCCGGATGCATTTGTTACGATGGAGTCTATCATAATCCGTCCGCCCAGCGCCGGGACGCTTGGGTCGTTGTAGAAGATTCCAAACCTGACGTCCGGGATTGGGGTAGTTTCGTTTTCTTGCACCTTAAAAATCTCAAGATTAATCTCGCTTGCCATAGCGCCGCTGATTGCTCCTGATAGGAAACGGATTGTATATGTGTACGAGGTTTTAAAGTCGCTGTCGTTGCCCCAAGCCATAAGCTTCACATTGTTGGTTATCGCCGACCCTGTTAAGGTTTTGTCTACGACCTGGCATTCATACTCCAAAATGTACGGGCTGGATGAGTTCAGGGGGAGATTAATCGTCAACACGCTGCCACCGCTGTCGGTGTCGGCGTAGAGCGACCAGTTCCACCCCGAGTTTACTTTGTCGGTAGCGGGGTTAAGCGCTGTCCTGTCTATCGCGCCGGTGTTAGGGTCGATTTTTGCGCGGTAGAGAGTTATGCTCTCGGGGATTAGCCGCAGCCCGGCGGGTAGCTCGTCCAAGACTTGCGCCCCCTGTGCGGGGCTGGACCCGTCGTTGAGCCTCAATCCCCTGGAGTTGATTGCAACGCTGTATTTGATGTTTGTCCCGGCGCCCGAACCCAGTGCGGCGGCGCCTGACTTGTCGATGATTTGGTTCCTGACGCTGGCCGTGGCGGTGGACTCTTCCGTGTAAGCCCCGCCGTCCGCAAACACCCATGTCAGTTTGGCTGTGTTGCTTACCGGTACATTTGCAATGCTGCTATTGAACAGACTGACAAACGCCGCGCTGTTGACGTCCACCCTGGTGTCGTATGTAACCACCAATGTCCTGTGGTCAATAGTCGTGGGCTGGAACGTAAGCGTAAACCCATTGCTGCGCAGGCTCCTGCTTACCCCCACCGTCACTTCGTTTCCATCCGCGTCAAGCACCCTAAGGCTTGACTGGTCGAGAATCAGCCCCGGGGTCATATCCTCTACCAGCGTCACGGCGCGGGTCGCGACTATTTTATTCTGGTTGACATTGATGACCCATGAAATAATCGGGGTGCCTGTATTCGTATCATACCGAATCCTATTGCTCAGTTTTTGGATAATCCTGCTTCCCATAGATATCGTTGCGCTGGCATGATCTGTTATACCTTCCTTTATGGCTCCCGTGGTTGGTCGGATTTTACCGGCCAAGAACTCTGCATTATTTGCAATTGTCGTCCCTGTACCCTGATTGTGTGCAAGCCACGGCACCCCCGCACGGGTGATTACGGAAAACACTGCGGTGTGTTTACCCAGCCCATTAACGCTCCATGAAACAATGGCGCTTTCGTCGGCTTCGATAACCATGCCGGTGCAAAAACCGAGCGCGTTATGGTCTTCGGGCCCGGTGCAAAACGTTGCGTCGGTTCCCCTATATAAGTACTCAAAAGCCGGTGCAGTTGGTTGTATGGCTGCGACCATTGCGTCCCAAACAGCTTGGCCAGCCACGTCGAGCTCTTCTCTCGTCTTCCCGTCTATACTGACCAACGCGATTTCGCCCGTCCTCAGGTAGAAGCCTGGAGGCAAGGTATCCTTAACCGTGCCTTCCACTACGTCCACCCTATAGGGGTTCACGGTAATTAACCACTGGGCGGAAGGCGTAGGGTCGCTACTGCTTGGGTCGACTTCTTTCCTAATCATATGCGTATCGATACCCGTCCCGATTTTATCCACGGCGATTTCCCAAGGGTGGGTGTAGCCGGGACCGGGGCCGGTGGTTGGCTTGAGCGTCCACCACAGCCAGGCGATATTGTCAACATTGGGTTCATCCCCCGGGTTTGCGTCTTCATATATCGTATGGTCCACCATTGTACGGTAAGTCAGCACGTAAGTGCCAAAGTATGGACCTCCGACTGGTTCCAGTCGTATACCCATCAAGCGATGATCCAAACTGGATGCTGTCCCCGCTGTGTCCGGCATACCGCCATACGGAAGTGAGCTTTCCGACGCAACGGGGAAGGGAGTTATTAGTAAACCAGACAAGGAAATTGGATGTGATACTCCGCCATATGTAAGCGTTGGCCCATGGTCGCCACCATCGGCATCCACAATTGATAGTCCATTGGAGAATAGGTCATAAAGCCATAAATCACTAAAGGGTACATCATGCGTACGGACGGTTATCGTCCAGTCGATATACGCATTTTCTCCTTCGACGAATATATCACCCGACGTTTTCTGAATCAGGAGCTTATTGCTCCCTGTGTAGTTGACGCTCCTGGTTGCCACCTTGTCATCGCTGCTGTCGTTCGTAAGTTTAAGCGTCGCTGTGTTACTGAACGCGATACTCCCGTTTCGCAGGAAATAACCATCGGTCACTCTCGTCTGATAGGTAAATTTTATAGTCGAGCCGGGGTCAAGGCTAGTAAAGTCAGTACCGGTTGACGAAATTGAATACGTCAGAGTTTGTGTGTCCGTACCTGAACTCCCGTCGCCGCTTGATGTGACGCCGGGGGTAACGGTAACCGCTGCTGCGCTTCCGTATTGCACTTTAAAAGAGCCGGTCACATATTCTTGGTAGTTATAGTCGTTTATAACGTCAGAGAAGGGAATGGAATCTCGGTATGGGACAACGGCGCCGTTTCTGAGTATTTCATCGCCTTTGGTATATGTCACCGTCCAGTTGATAAGTCTGCTATCGGTACTATCAATTGAGCCGGCTTTTGCTAACTCATGTTTCTTGGTTGGCGTAACGTGCAGGAAATGCAGAGTGATAGTCCTACCGGTAAAGAACGATATCTCCCATGTATCCTTGGTATCAAACGTGTTCTGATTAATCGTACAGTACATGCTGATATATGCTTCCTTGATGCCTTGCCCACCCGGTTCCCAGGCAGGGGCGTTCGCAGCTACCCAGAAATCGCCCTTGAACTTGATATAGTTCGTGGGGTTGGCGGACGTCCCAATATGGAGCTCGCCATATTGATAATCATGTCCGTTATACTGTATATACAATGGGACTACCAGTTCGCTTGATAATCCCGACGACAGGTCTACTCCGCCGGGGATTCTGAACTCGAACGGCCCGGACTCATTATTGACGTTATCTATTACGTCTTCATATATCCTCTTTGTCTGCTCCGGAGTAGCCATGAATCTGAAATCGATGTATAAATTATCGGGGCTTGTCAACTCGTCATCGTCTGTAAGCTGGACAAGGTCAGTCCACGAAGTATAGGTATTATGATCCCAGTCATAAACAATTGCCGGGTTGCTACCATCGACCTTAAACAGGCTGTCATTGAGCGGCGTTATCAGATACTCGAACAGCGTCCCGGGTATTATCGCGTTCGGCATTACCTCTACTGGCCCGGAGCCGTCCCAGGTCGCGTAGAGGGTCGCGGTGACAGTGGAGCCGCCGCTCCGGATTGGTACGTAGAATGTGTAGATGTCGTTGAACCCCCAAGCCTCGCGGACTATGGACGTGTCGGCCTCGATTGTCGCCATGTCGAACGTCGCGGGGACGTCGAACCGGATCGTCAGCGTCCCGTCTGTCAGCGCCCCGCTATCTGGCGCCAGGTCGGAGGCCTCGATAAACTGCACGGCGACGTTCCTGCCGCCATGAAACGCAGACAGGCCGATGATGAAATCTTCCCCGCTGGTTTGGTTTGTGGCGATTATCCTCGCTGTCACACCGTTCTCGTTCGATGAAGTTAAGAACAACGGTAATTGAATGACTCCGCTTTGCCCTGCGAAGTCTTCGAAGGCGCCGTCAAGCTCGTATCGGACGAACATGGGCGTCTTGTAAAACGCGGAATGGTTAAACTCCCGACCGTCCGCGCGGACGGCCGTGTACCCGTCCGGGTTTGACATATCGTTAATGTCCACTGAGTAAAGCGTCGCGCTGGCGCCGTCCAGGAATCCGGTCCCTTTAGCGAGGTACTGAAGGCCCGCCAGTTGGAGAACTATAACGAGCGCAAGCAACACCGTAATTACCTTTGTGCGGGTCTGAGAAGGCTTGAATAATGACATAATTACACCTCATAACAAACGTTAATCCCCTATACTATGGAATTATACATAAAATGTAGAGAATTGCAAGACTTATATAGCCGATAGCGCAATAAAAGTAGAAAAAGCTGAAGAATCTAATGAGAAGGACCCCGGCCGGCGACGATTGCCAACCGGGGTCCCGCCAACTCCCTTTACTTGTTGCGTTTTGGTTTCTGCTGATCTGCGTAACTCTTAACACCAAATATTACAGCCAGGGAAGAACAGAGTAACAGGAAAACGATCGACGGCGAAAGTTGCTCACCACTTGTCGCCGGCATATCGGAGAGCGGCGGCGGGTACTCCTCGAACACCCACATTTCCAGCGGGTCGTCCCAGTGCCATTCACCGAGCGGGACGCCATCCTCGTCGAACTCGATCCAGCCACCGTCGTCGAGCGGTACAAGCTCGTTATTTATATCTGTTGGCATTGGCGGCACATCGGGGTCCCTGCCACCGGGGGTATATGGCGGGTTGGTCGGCGGCGGGTCCGTCGGCGGCGGGTCCGTCGGAGGTGGGTCGGTTGGCGGCGGATCGTTTGGCGGCGGGTTGGTCGGCGGCGGGTCTGTAGGCGGCGGATCGACAGGCGGGGTGGTTTCCCTCGGATTCAGAAACGTAAGCGTCAGGCCTGTGGCGTCGCTTGAAGAGATGGTGAATACCTGATATGCAGGATTTGAAAGCGTATACCCATTCGGGGCCTTCACCTCAACCAACCGGTAAGTACCTGCTATTAGGTCGGCAACGTGCGCCTTGCCGTCGCTGCCGGTGAAGATTCCTGTCCTGAAGTCGTTTTCGCCGTTTGCGTCTGTCAGCTTGAACTCAGCGCCTTCGAGAGGCGCCCGTGTCGCGGCGTCCAACTTCAACACGTACACAGGCACCGGCACGCCGCTACCCGTCCCGCTGACTATCGTCCAGTGGTTGGATTGCTTTGTGTTGACCGCTGTTTCTATAATTTTATCGCCTGATAACGTGGCATGGTTGACAACCGAATACATCCCCGATACGAGATCCCTCTCTATTGTGTCGGCGTCAACATTTGACGTGTAAGCGATTCTATGCCTTGCGTTGAACGTGTAACTGTCGTCAAAATGAATTGTCAGTGTTGTTGTCCCATCTATCGGATTCACCACTGCATGAACAGTGTACTCCGCGTCCCTGGTTAGGGTTGCGGTAACTGTACCGCTGGTATTGAGCCTAGTCACAACAATGCTACTTACATTCAGTATCTGGCCTTTGCCAAGGACGTCGACGACTGTTACGTTCTCCAAATCGTAACATGCTTCATTGACAGTGACCGCCCAGTTAATCGTGTTTCCGGTTCCCAGTGTAGCGCCTTTGCTCAGCAGAGTACTCAGTACACCGGTCACCGACGCGCTGAAGGCACTTCCGTCCCCGATTTGTGCGGTATTTGCGTAAGTTGACAGAGGGCTGCCAATGCGGTACGTATCGTACTTAATTCGAACCGCATTATCACCAATGCCTTGAAGGTCTAGGGTGAATCCTTTCCCGTCAGCGCCCACTGCCGGACCGCTTGTTATGAGCGATGAACCATCGACCCAAGTAGGGCTGCCATTCTCCCGCAATTCCACAGAAAGGCTGCCGGGGATAAACTCCTGCTGCTGATTGGTTGCGCTGCCCCACCAATCCGCTATTGTTACCACTCCGGCGCCCATGTTATAGCCTAGAGTGTTGAATGTTATTGTCCATGTGAACTTGCCGTTATTGTATACCCCGCTTTTTGAGGAGTTCATATATATGAGGCCCGGAAAATCGCTGATATCCCTGTTGGCGGTACTTGAAATACTGTTTATCGTCGCCGTGTTTGAGAAACGGAGCGCGGCGCCGCCGTTTATCTGCCCGTAGGCGTCGGGTGTGGGCAAGGTATATTCTGTAGTAAACGTCAAACTGAGCTGATCGAACGGACTCAGCGTTATTGTGGGAGAAAACTCGACTGTAAAGCCGTTTGTTGAGTTAGGGGTCACAGTATAGCCTGTAGAAATCGTCGTCCAGCTTCCGGAACCCGACCTCCGTTCTATTACAACAGCGCCTTTCAGAGCCAATGAACAACCCGCCGGGGGGGTCCAACCGTCGCTTATTGTGCTTATGGTCTGGGAGGTGTTTCTGGCGTTGTACTCCACCCGCCACTCAAT
>Ga0082212_10010208_pt1 | contig 12047 bp, 12 predicted proteins | sample TergutNt197P3_FD_71548 | JGI IMG/M metagenome (GOLD analysis project Ga0082212, IMG submission 71548) | Neocapritermes taracua P3 segment gut microbial communities from Petit-Saut dam, French Guiana - Nt197 P3 | ecosystem: Host-associated > Arthropoda: Insects > Digestive system > Gut ... | reverse complement strand
CCCGTCAATGCCGTCAACGTCGGGCTTTTCCATCTGCCCAAGGAACTGGCGGGCATACGCCGACAGCGATTCCACATACCGCCGCTGCCCCTCGGCGTAGATGGTGTCGAACGCCAGCGACGATTTGCCCGAGCCGGACAGCCCGGTAATGACGACCAGTTTGTCACGCGGGATTTTGATGTCCACATTTTTAAGGTTGTGCTCCCGCGCCCCGCGGACATGGATAAACTCGTGCATAAGTACCTCCGTTTATGAATAGAGTGTGAATAAACTGTAAATAAACTATTGACAAATCATGTCGAAACGTGTATATAATTTACACTATACCCCAATATTTACCGAAAAGGAGCGTTGTGTTATGAAGTCAAGGCAGGAAATCAAATCACTCGCGAAAGACGCGATGAGAGAGCAGCGCGTTTCCGCCATCTTAATCCCGGTATTGGTTGCGCTGGTGGGCGGAACAGCGGGCAGTCTGGGCTTTTTTCTCGGGCTGATACCCGTAATCGGCTGGCTTATCTCATTGGGAATCACATTCCTTGTAATGGTCCTTAGCGTTAATGTCTGCGGCTCTTTTGCCATGATTTTCAGGAGAGAGACCGTAACCCCGGGCGACCCGTTCACAGCCATACCGGTAAATTTTGTCCGTAAAGTCGGCGGCATGTACTGGATGAGCCTCTGGATTTTCCTCTGGTCGCTGCTGTTTGTGATTCCCGGTGTTATTAAGTCGCTTGCTTATTCCATGACGCCCTATATCCTAGCCGAATGCCCCAATGTTACTGCCACCCAGGCCTTGAAGGTTTCCATGCGTATGACCTCCGGGCATAAGCTAAAGCTGTTTATTCTTCAGTTGAGCTGGATTGGCTGGGCTATGCTGGTTCCTTTGACATTCGGTATTTTAGGTATTGTTTACGTTTTCCCGTATATGTCAACAACTATGGCAGGGTTCTATGTCGAAATGCGCGATGAAGCCATAGCTACCGGCAGAATTTCTAGCTCTGAATTGGCGTAAGTGCTTCACATATGCGGGCGAACCGTATTCGCAATTGTGATTTTGGAATTTTTCTTCTGTAGGGGCGGTCTTTGACCGCCCGCTTTTTTTGAGCCGCGATTGAAATAATCATAATCCGTAATACTCATCTTCAGTCCAACGCGCCGGATTTTCGTCTATGTATTGCCATATGCGCCGATATTCGGCTTCATCGCGGATTATGCGGTCATGGAATGAACGCTGCCAAAATGTCTGATGTTTCATGCCGCCCATATCACACCACCTTTTTGCCGTGTAGGATTTTATCCTCCCCACAACATCCTGTAGGGTCGGGTTTCCATGCCCGACCGCATTTCCCCCGGCGTACCCGGCCGCATCTTTCCCGTCGTGTCCGGCCGCGTTGTCTAACGCGATAATCATATGCACATGATTCGGCATAATAACATATTGCGGTATTTCTATCCCTTCGTTATTATCGCAAATGTGCTTTATAGTTTTTTGAACTTCAACACCCAAATCGGTTAATGCTACAGACGGTCGGGCATGGAAACCCGACCCTACAAGAATCCTTCCTAACAATTCATGCCCGTCCTTAACACATGCCGTAATGAAATAACAGCCGGCCTGTGAATAATCATAATCCTTTAATCGGATATTTTTCCTTGCGGTCAAATCCGTTTGCACAATTATTTTTCCCGCCCCTCCGTGCGCAGGGTGATGATTCTGTCGCGCAGTATCGCGGCGTATTCAAATTCGAGCATCTTCGACGCTTCTTTCATCTCTTTTTCAAGCTTCGCTATCATTTCAAGACGCTCCCTGTTGTTCTTAGGCTCAAGCGTCCTGCCCGCGTCGTCGGTCTGTTTCGACATTTCAAGGGTGTCGCGGACGCTTTTTATAACCGTTTGCGGCACTATGCCGCGCTCCTCATTGAACTCCGACTGCAGGCCGCGGCGGCGGTTTGTCTCGTTTATGGCGCGGCGCATGGACTCCGTGACGCGGTCGGCGTACATGATAACGCGCCCTGCGGAATTTCTCGCGGCGCGGCCGATTGTCTGTATCAGCGACGTCTCGTTGCGTAAAAAGCCCTCCTTGTCCGCGTCGAGTATCGCCACGAGGCTGACCTCGGGCAGGTCAAGCCCCTCGCGCAGCAGGTTGATGCCCACAAGCACGTCGAACACGCCCAGCCGCAGCTCCCGTATAATCTCCATGCGCTCAAGCGCGCTGACGTCGTGGTGTATATAGCGGACTTTCATCCCTGATTCCTGGAAATATTTGGTTAAATCCTCCGCCATTTTCTTTGTCAGCGTAGTCACCAGAACGCGCTCGTTACGCTCGGTTCTGGCGGTTATTTCGTTCAAAAGGTCGTCTATCTGCCCCTCGACCGGGCGCACGTCAACCTCGGGGTCAAGCAGTCCCGTGGGGCGTATAACCTGCTCCACGACCTGCCCCGAGCGCGTCCGCTCGTATTCGGCGGGCGTCGCCGAAACGTATACGACCTGATTGATTTTTTTGTTGAACTCGTCGAAGTTCAAAGGGCGGTTATCGAACGCCGACGGCAGGCGGAAGCCGAACTCGACGAGGGTGTTTTTACGCGCCCTGTCGCCCGCGTACATGCCGCGCACCTGCGGAACCGACACGTGGGACTCGTCCACCATCAGAAGAAAATCCTCCGGAAAGTAGTCGAACAGCGTGTACGGCGTCGCGCCGGGCGGCCTGCCGGACAGTACCCGGGAGTAGTTCTCTATGCCGCTGCAAAATCCTATCTCGCGCATCATTTCAACGTCGTACAATGTGCGCTGTTTTATTCGCTGAGCCTCAAGCAGTTTCCCCTCCATCTCGAATTCCCTGACGCGGGCGTACATCTCGTCCTCGATAAGCTTGATTCCCGGCTCCATCTTTTTTGCCGACATGACGTAGTGCGACGCGGGATATATCGCCGCGTGTTTCAGCTGGCGGCGCGGAACGCCCGTTACCACGTTTATTTCCGAGAGACGCTCTATCTCGTCGCCGAAAAACTCAACGCGCACGGCGTAGTCGTTTGTGTAGACCGGGAAAACCTCGACGGTGTCGCCGCGCACACGGAACATATTGCGCTCAAAGGCGACGTCGTTGCGCTGATAGCGGATTGAAATCAGGCGTTTCAGCAGTTCGTCGCGGTCATGCTTCTGTCCCGGGCGCAGTGATATGACCTGCTTTTTGTAGTGTTTCGGGTTGCCGAGACCGTATATGCACGACACCGACGCGACCACCACCACGTCCCTCCGCTCGAACAGGGAAGCCGTCGCGGAGTGGCGCAAACGCTCAATCTCCTGATTTATCGACGCGTCCTTTTCGATGTAGGTGTCGGTGTGGGGGATGTAGGCTTCAGGCTGATAGTAGTCGTAGTATGAGACAAAGTACTCCACGGCGTTGTTCGGAAAAAACTCCTTAAACTCGGCGCAGAGCTGCGCGGCAAGCGTTTTGTTGTGGGCGAGTACAAGCGTGGGGCGGCGGACACGGGCAATGACATGCGCCATCGTGAACGTCTTGCCCGAGCCTGTAACGCCGAGAAGCGTTTGCTCGTCTATGCCGTTGTCAAGTCCCGTAACAAGCGCGTCGATAGCCCCGGGCTGGTCGCCCGCCGGCTGAAAGTCGCTTACCACTTCAAATTCAGGCATCAAAATCACCCCATGAAATCTATTGTAACAGAACAAGCGTTTGATTGCAAGTGAAATTTTGTAAAAAATTTTCCTTGAAAACCAAAATGTTTCTATGGTATAATAAAAGCGTATATATTTATTGCTCAAACATTAACCGGGAGGGCTGCCGTTTTGGGGAACATAATATTCGCCGTTTCCGGCAAGGGCGGCACGGGCAAAACCTCCATAGGGGCGAATGTGGTTTCGTGTCTCGGTATTCTCGGGCATAAAACCGTCATCGCGGACATGGACATCGGGTTGAGGAATGTTGACATCGCGCTTGGGGTTTCCGACAAGACCGTCATGCACTTCGGCGATGTTCTTAAAGGCGGTGTCGCGCTTGAGGACGCGCTTGTTTCGCGCCCCGACCTGCCCAACCTGTCTGTGCTTGCCGCGCCGGGCGAGTTCGCGCGCGTGGACGGCGAGGCGTTTGGGCGTATGCTGGGGCGGCTTTCCGAAATGTTTGACTTCGTGTGGCTCGACGGACCGGCGGGGCTTTCCGGCTGGGTAAGGACGGTCGCCTCGCTTTCGGATACGGTGATAGCGGTTTCCACGCCCGATGTGGCGAGCGTGAGGGACGCGGCGCGCGTTTCTGAAATGCTCGACGAAATGGGAAAAGACGCGGCAAAGCTAATAGTCAACCGCGTGCGCCCACGGCTTATAGACGCGAATGGCGCGCTGTATATAGATGAAATAATGGACGGCGCGGGGATGGCTCTTCTCGGTATTGTACCCGAGGACGAACGTGTTATCGCCGCCGCCAACAAGGGTGAACCCCTCGCCGCGTTCGCCCAGGACGGCGCGGCAATGGCGTGCCGCAACATCGCGCTGAGACTTACGGGAAAACGTGTTCCTCTCGGAACGCTGAAGGTTACGGGGCAGGCCAAGCGGGGATTTTTGGACATGCTGAACATGAAGGAGGGCTAAACGTGAACATCGCGCTTATTGCCCACGACAAAAAGAAAGAGCTGCTTGTCCAGTTCTGCATAGCCTATTGCGGAATACTTTCAAAGCACAATCTTTGCGCCACGGGAACAACGGGACATCTGATAGCGGAGGCCACGGGACTGGGCGTAAAGCGGTTTCTGTCCGGCAAGCAGGGCGGCGGCCAGCAGATAGGCGCGAGAATCGCGTATAACGAAATTGACCTTGTGCTTATGTTCCGCGACCCGGTTTCAGCCGCGGGAAGCAAACAGGCCGCGGAGATTCTGCGCCTGTGCGACACGCATAACGTGCCGATAGCGACCAACGCGGCCACCGCCGAGGTACTTATACACGGGTTGGCGCGGGGCGACCTGGACTGGCGCGACATAGTTAATCCTAAGGAATAAGGAGTGATGGGGTTGGCACTGTTCGACAAGCAAAAGAATAAGCCGCCCGGCGCCAAACATGCTCACCGACCGGACGGGAAAAAGTTTACGCAGATGGACGTAAAAACCGGAACGCGTCTTACATTGGAGGTCATTTCATCAACGGGCGAGAGGGTTACGCTTTACAGCAACTATGAGGAGTCCATCGGTGAGGACGAGTATGTCATAACCGCGCCCATGGTCAGCGGCGGGATTTACCCGCTTCAAAAAGGCGAAAGCGCGAAGGTAGCTTACTTTGCCGACGGGGCGCATTATGAGTCGGACGCGGCCGTTGGTGAAAGGGTAACAAAGGGCGGGCTTAAATATTTGCAGATGTACTGCGCCGGATTTGTAACAAGGGTGCAGCGGCGCGGGGATTTCAGGGTAAAAATCCTACTGGAGGCCGGTATACTCGCGGGCGACGGCGGCGGCAAATCAATCCCCGACAAGGACGCTAAGCCCGTAACCGCCGTTATAAACGACCTTTCGGCGGGCGGCGCGGCGATGTACATCCCCGTTGAAATACCTAAAGGCACGGTTGTCGTAGCCAAGCTGCCGGAGGAAATGTTCGGCGAGCCCAAGGACATGCTGTCCGAGGTTCAGTGGGTAAGGAGATCCGATAACAAACACGCGCCGTACAAGTTTTACATGGGAATCAGATTTATATTTGAACACGCGAGAGAGAAGGAAATTCTGGTCAGATACACGCTGGGGCAGCAGCGGAAGCAGATGGGAAAGGACGGAGGCGGCTGATGGTAAATGTCTTGCTGAACGGAATCAGGGGGTTTGTCACCGAAGACGAGCTGAACGCGGTTTACAAACGGATTGAGGCGGCGCATGAAACGCTTGCGGGCAGGAAAGGCGCGGGGGGCGAGTTTACGGGCTGGCTGGATTTGCCCCGGGATTATGACAGAGAGGAACTGGAAAGAATAAAAGCGGCGGCAAAACGCATAGGCGGGGACTCGGAGGTTCTTGTTGTTATCGGCATAGGCGGCTCGTATCTCGGAGCCAGAGCCGCGATAGAGTTTGTGCTTTCGCCGTTTCACAACCAGAAAAAGAGAGCCGCGCCGGATATTTTATTCGCGGGAAACAACATCAGCGCGTCCTATGTCAATGACATACTCGAAATAATAGGCGGCCGCGACTTTTCCGTAAACGTCATCTCAAAATCGGGAACGACAACAGAGCCCGCCGTGGCATTCCGCCTGTTCAAGGCGGAGCTTGAAAAGCGTTACGGCGCGGAAAAAGCCGCCAAGCGCATATACGCCACAACAGACAGGGAAAGGGGCGTTTTGAAGCGGGTCGCCGACGCCGAGGGTTATGAAACCTTCGTAGTTCCCGACGACATCGGCGGGCGTTTCTCGGTGCTTACAGCCGTGGGGCTGCTGCCCTGCGCCGCCGCGGGGCTTGACGTTGACGCGATGCTGTCGGGCGCGCTTGAGGCGATGGGCGCGTGCGCGGAAAAGGACAGGACAAACCCCGCGTGGAACTATGCCGCCGCCCGCAACGCCTTGTATGACAAGGGATATCATGTTGAGGTGCTGGGGTGCTACGAACCCAACTTCCGCTTTATGGGCGAGTGGTGGAAACAGCTCTACGGCGAGAGCGAGGGCAAACAGCACAAGGGCATATTCCCGGCGAGCGTCGAGCTGACCGCCGACCTTCATTCCATGGGTCAGTATTTGCAGGACGGCGGGCGGTTTTTGCAGGAGACTGTCGTGACGTTTGAGCGTCCGGTTAACGATGTGATGATACCCGCCCAGGAGAACGACGGCGACGGGCTGAATTTCCTCGCGGGGCAGGGTCTTCACGGCATAAACAGGCAGGCGTTCCGGGGAACGATGCTGGCGCATATCGACGGCGGCGTTCCGAATATTGAAATCGCGGCGGACACACTGTGCGAGCGGACGCTGGGTCAGCTCATCTACTTCTTTGAATTTGCCTGCGGTGTCTCGGGTTACGCGCTGGGCGTAAACCCGTTCGACCAGCCGGGCGTTGAGGATTACAAGCGGAACATGTTCGCGCTGCTGGGCAAAAAAGGCTACGAAGACAGGCGCGAAGAATTATTGAAAAGATTGTGAGGTATAGTCGTCATGGTTAAGTTGATTGCCGGGCTTGCGGGCTCGGGGAAAACAAAGGCAATGATCGAAATGGTGAACAAGGCGGCAAGCGAGGAAAAGGGACAGGTCGTTTGCATTGAGCGCGGAACAAAACTGCGCTACGACGTGAAGTCCGCGGCGCGTCTGATTGACTCTTCGGAGTATGAAATTAAGGGATTCCGCGTGATGCGCGGATTCCTGTCGGGGCTTTGCGCGGGCAACTTCGACATATCACACATCTTCGTTGACAGTCTGCACAAGGTCGCCCATGTGGATGACATTGACGAGCTTGAGGAATTTGCCCAGTGGATGGAGGAATTCCACGGCAAACACGGCGTAAGCTTTACAGTTTCCGTCGGAGTGAGGGAAGATAAGCTGACGGGACATCTGAAAGGTTTGCTGTAAATTGGCGTCGCTTGTGCTCGCCTCCGGTTCGCCCCGCCGTCTGGAACTGCTTAGCCAGTTCGGGGGGCATACAATCCGCGTATCCGTTCCCGATATCGACGAGACTTCGGGGTTGCCCGCCGGACAAGCCGCGGCTGAACTGTCGCGCAAAAAGGTTATGGCGGTTAACATCCATAAGGGCGAAATAGCCGTAGCCGCGGACACGCTGGTGGAGATTGGCGGCAGGACGCTGGGCAAGCCGGGCGATACCGCCGCGGCTAAAACGATGCTTGAACAGCTTTCGGGCCGCTGGCACAATGTGTACACGGGGCTGACCGTGAGCGACGGCGGGCGCGTTCTTACGGAAACGGAGCATACCCGCGTTCGGTTTGCGCGGCTCTCCGAACGGGATATAAAAAACTATATCGCCACAGGGGAATCCATGGACAAGGCGGGCGCGTATGGCATACAGGGCAGGGGTGCTTTGCTTGTGTCGGCGATAGACGGCGATTTTTACAATGTGATGGGGCTTCCGCTGTTCCGTCTGGGACAGCTTTTAAGCAGTTTTGGGGTAAAGCTGTAACAGAGGGATTAGTATAAGTGAGATTTTTATTCGGTCACAAGTGGATGGCATTGGTTGCCGTAATAATACTGGCGGCTGTGGTGCTGTCGGTGGCCGCCGCGCTGTCTCCGGGATTTGCCGTGGGCGGCACGGGATGGACGGGCGATTTGCTCAAGCCGTTTCAAACCGCCACGGGTTCGTTTTCGGATTGGGCGTCGTCGTTTTGGACAAACGCGAGGCGTGTTGAGGAGTTGGAGTCGGAAAACGCCGCCCTCCGCCGCCGTATCGCGGAAATCGACGAACAGGCGCGGCTCTACGAGGATGTGGCGGGTGAAAACGAGCGTTTGCGGGGACTGCTCGGGGTCAGCGGGGGGGAAAGCGACCCTACGTTCCTGCCCGCCGCCGTTACCGCACGGGACACCGACAACTACGCCAAGACCTTTACCGTTTCGCGCGGCAGCAAGCACGGCGTTGAACCGCAGATGCTTGCCGTTAACGAAATAGGTCAGCTTGTGGGCATTGTTTCACATGTGAGCGCGGAGTGGTCAACGGTGCGCTCGGTGGTGGACTCCGATTTTGCTTGCGGCGCGTACGCCTTCAGGGCGCGGATAGACGGCGTGTGCCGGGGCAGGTTCGAGATGATGAACGACGAACACCTTACGATGATCGGACTGACCCCCGATTCGGACATTAAAGCCGGCGACGAGATACTCACGTCAGGCGTCGGGGGTATGTTTCCCCGCGACATCGTGATAGGCGAGGTCGTGGCTATGGAATCCGACCCCAACGGGATGACCGCCTATGCGGTGATAGCCCCCGCCGCCGGGCTGAGACGCATAGAGCAGATGTTTATAATCACCTCGTTTGAAAGCGAGGATTAGCTTTATGAGACGTGAAAACGCGATTAAAACAACCGCCTATATTCTCATGATTATCCTCGCGCTCACATTGCAGACGGCACTGCCGCCCGTCGCCGGTACGCGCCCGCACACGCTGATTGTTATGACCGCCGCCGCCGCCATGTTCCTCGGACCGAAAGCGGGCGGAGCAGTCGGTTTCTTCTGCGGGATACTGGCGGACTGGCTCTCGGTATACACAGTAGTGTACTACACGGTGTTCCTGATGCTTGCCGGCGCGGTTTTCGGGCTGATAGCCGATTACAGCATGAGAAGAAGCCTTATTTCAACATATTTTATCGCCGTGATAATGCTCGTTTCAAACAGGGTCGTATATGTTTTGATTTTTATATTGGCGCAGGGACGGGCGGGGATATCCGTGTTTGCGGATGTCGCGGCGCCGGAGGTGCTGTACTCGCTCGCCCTGCTCCCGATTTTCTATTTTCCCGCACGGATTCTTCAACGGCAAAAAAAAGCGCGGGGGTGACTGCTTGTACAAAGCTAAGCTTTACATCAGAATAGGCGCGTTGTGCGTGATAACCCTGGCGTTGACGGCCGTTGCCGTTATGTCGCTGCTGAGTCTGCAATCCGCCCGAACCGCGCCCGCCATCGCAAGGGGAAGCGAATTGCGCTATACCTCCGACGTCAAGGCGGCCGCCGCCCGGGGGCAGATACTCGACCGCTACGGGCGCGAGCTTGTCACAAACCGCTTGAGCTACAACATTTCCCTCAACCGCAGGCAGATGACCGTTGCCGACACGAATACTCCCGGGGCGGCGGCGGACGGCATATTGGGGCTTATCTCGCTGTGCCGGGGCGAAAGTCAGGGATATGAGGACACGTTCCCCGTAACCTTCGAGCCGTACCGCTACAAAGAGGAAATGACTCGGCCGCAGGAACAGCGGCTTGCCCGCTTCCTTGAAACCGTCGAACACCCGGATGTATCCGCCGGGGAACTGATGGAAATCCTGCGCGAGCGTTATCTTATACCCGAGGACTGCGGCGGCGACGATGCGCGGCTTGTGGTGGGCGTCCGCTATGAGATGGAGCTCCGCGAACTGTTTTTCAATATCCCCCCCTACGTGTTCGCCGAAGATATTTCAGTCCGCCTGATAACCCTTATTGAGGAACGCCGTCTGCCCGGCGTTATTATAGAGGCGGTTGCCGCCCGCGAGTACCGTACGGAATACGCCGCCCACCTTCTCGGGCGCGTCGGTCCGATATTCGAGGACGAATACGAAAACCTTAAAGAACAGGGCTACCCGATGGATGCCGTCGTCGGCAAGGACGGCATAGAAAAGGCCGCCGAGCCATGGCTCAGGGGTATCGACGGCTCGAAACGGATTGAGACGACCGCCGCCGGGCAGATAACAAAGGAAAGCTATGTGAGAGAGCCTTTGGCGGGCAAGCATGTGTTCACCACAATAGACATAAGGTTACAGGAGGCGGTTGAGCGCGCGCTGGAACGCGGCATAAACGACCTCAGAGCCACGGGGATTGACACCGAGGGCGGTCAGGCGCAGGGCGGCGCGGCCGTTGTCATTCTTGTCGGCACAGGGGAGATACTCGCCATGGCGTCATACCCCTCGTTCGAGCTGAACAAGTTCGGCGAAAACTATGCCGATATGCTTGATGATCCCCTGCGCCCCATGTACAACCGCGCCATCGCGGGAACGTATCCCCCCGGCTCCACGTTCAAAATGTGTTCCGCCCTGGCCGCGCTCGAAAGCGGAACTATCACCACGCGCAAGACAATCTTCGACCAGGTCAGGTATATGTACTACGCCCCGAGCTATACGCCGCGTTGTACGGGCTCTCACGGGAATGTTGACATACGCGGGGCGTTGAAGGTGTCGTGCAACTACTTTTTCTATGAAATGGGACGCCTGCTAGGCATAAGCAAAATGGAGGACTACGCCAAGCGTATGGGGCTTGGGCAGAAAAGCGGGATTGAGATAGACGGCGAGCGCGTCGGAACGCTTGCGGGTCCCGAATACGCGGCGTCGCAGAAGCTCCGCTGGTTCGACGGTGACACCATACAGGCGTCGATAGGGCAGAGCTATCACGCTTTCACGCCGCTTCAAATGGCGGTTTACACCGCCACCGTCGCCAACGGCGGCCTGCGCTACCGCCCCCACCTGTTAAAATCGGTGCGCTCTTACGATTTCAGCCGCGAGGCTTTTGACATCGTGCCGGAAGTCATCGAAGACCTGAACCCATCATATGAAAATATCAAGGCGGTTCAGGACGGTATGCTCCTTGCCACGCAGACGGGAGGAACGGCGGCAAGGGTTTTCAGCGAATACCCCATATCCGTCGCCTCAAAGACGGGTACGGCGCAGACCGCGTCGGCGAGCCGCCCGGACAACGGCGTTTTTGTCGCCTACGCGCCGTTTGAGAATCCCGAGATTGCGGTTGCGGTCGTTGTCGAGAAGGGCGCGGGAGGTTCTCGTGTCGCCCCAATAGCCCGCGATATTTTCACGGCGTATTTTGAGATAAACGGTAAAATGACCAATATCGAAACTGAATATTGAGGGAGGGCGTATCAAATGAAGCACGGATTCGACATCAAAATTACCGTAGTGCCGCTCTATTCGGCGGCGGGAGACTTCAGCGACGGTCTCGCGCCGGTGAATCACGAGGGGCGATGGGGCTACATCGACAAAGCGGGCGAGATTGTAATCCAGTGTCAGTTCCAAAACGCGCAGATATTCTCCAATGGGCTTGCCGGGGTTCAGAAGGGCGGCAAATGGGGCTTTATCGACCTGAAAGGCAGGGTTGTTTTCCCCATGCAGTTCGAGGATGTATGCCCGTTCAAGTCGCGTTATGCCCGGGTTATGAAGGACGGCAAGTGGGGCTTTATCAGCGCGGAATTTGACGACGACTACGTTGAGCCGCCGCCCAGGAGGTTAAAAAGGGTAGCTAAGACTGCCGCGCCTGTTCCCGTGAGACCGCCCAGCGCGCTGACCCGCGTTCAGAAAGACAAGCTCTGGGGATTCATCGACAGGGACGGCAACGAGGCCGTGCCGACGGTATATGAATACCTCGGCGACTTTTTCGACGGGCTTTCCAGGTTTAAGCGCGACGGCAA
>Ga0082212_10010207_pt1 | contig 12048 bp, 10 predicted proteins | sample TergutNt197P3_FD_71548 | JGI IMG/M metagenome (GOLD analysis project Ga0082212, IMG submission 71548) | Neocapritermes taracua P3 segment gut microbial communities from Petit-Saut dam, French Guiana - Nt197 P3 | ecosystem: Host-associated > Arthropoda: Insects > Digestive system > Gut ... | reverse complement strand
ATCTTGGAAGGCATGGGGCCCGGTTCGAATATCATCTTAAACGCGGACGACGCGCTTCTGTATCCCGAAAAAAACAAAACCGGCAAAAAAGAATATTTTTTCGGGATAAATAACGAGGAGGCGGATTTCGCCGCGCAAAACATAGAGTTCGACTACAAAAAAAACGTTTCGTTTTTTGTGGCGGACAATTTCAAGTTCACAATTCCCGCAGCCGGGATCCATACCATTTATGACGCGCTTCCCGCGCTGGCAGCCGGCAAAATTTACGGATTGACGGACGCGCAGATACAAAGCGGGTTCGACAGTTTCCAGAATGCGAAAATGCGCCAAAGCATATATGAGCATAGCGGCGTGACGATAATCGACGACTGCTACAACGCGAGCCTGGAATCGACCTTGGCGGCCTTCGAGGTGCTTTCGGGGCTGGCCGCCCAAAAGGGCGGTCATGCGGTAGCCGTGCTTTCGGATATCCTCGAAGCGGGGGAGCATTCAAAACGGATACACGAAAAAATCGGGACTGCGGCGGCGGAAAAAAACATCAGCTTGTATCTGTTCGGCGAAAAATCAAAAGCGGCGTTTGACGCCTATTTAGAATATTACAAGCCTAAAAAAGAATACGGCGACGCTTTTTATGCCGGGAACGACAAAGAGGCGGTCGCGCTGCAGCTTTTTTCCGAAGTGCAAAACGGCGACGTCATACTGTTCAAGGCGAGCCGCGGGATGGCGATGGAGACGGTTCTGGAGGATTTCAAATCTATGAGGTGTCAATAAATGTATCTATATGTTTTCGCCCCGCTCGCGCTCTCTTTTGCCGTTGCGCTTTTGCTCGGCAGGTTTCTCATACCGTTCCTCAAATCCATAAACATGGGGCAGAAAATATTGGACATAGGCCCGAGGTGGCACAAATCGAAAGAAGGTACGCCGTATATGGGCGGGCTTTTGTTTATCGCCGGCACGCTCGCGGCGGTTTTGGCTTTCGGTTTTTTCGCAAAAAGGGAAAGCGGCGCGGCGGGGTTTGCCGATATGTACACGCTCGCCATGGCGCTCTGCTATGGCGCGATAGGCTTTATCGACGATTACGCCAAGCGGATAAAAAAGCAAAACGAAGGCCTGAGCGCAATCGGCAAATTGGCCTTGCAGTTCCCCGTGGCGATCATATACACCGCCGTGATGCATTTTTCCGGGGCAATAACCACAAAGCTCTGGATCCCATTTGCCAACATACAAGCGGAGCTTGGTGTTTTCTATTATATTTGCGTGGTACTCGGCATTGTGTTCATCGTGAACAGCGTGAACATCCACGACGGTATAGACGGCATGTGCGGCACTGTGAGCTCGGTTATCATGGTCATGTATTTGGTTATGTTCGCCATCGCCAAAAACGAAGCCGGCATGGCGCTTTCGGGCGCTTGCCTCGGCGGGCTTATCGGGTATCTTTGGTATAACTGGCACCCCGCGAAGATCTTCATGGGCGACACCGGCTCTTTGTTTTTGGGCGGGATGGTCGTGGGGATCGCGGTGTGGCTGGATGTGCCGATGCTGATCGCGCTTTTTGGTGTGGTGTATATCATTGATATCGTTTCGGTGATGATACAGGTGGGATACTTCAAGCTCACCAAGGGCAAAAGGTTTTTCAAGATGGCGCCCATACACCACCACTTCGAGCTCTGCGGCTGGAGCGAATACAAGCTCGTGACAGTCACGGCTTCGATAACCGCCGCGATGTCGGCTGTATCGGTTTTTTGCGCGGCATTTCGGTAAATAATTGAGGGAGATGAAAATGGTAGAAAAATCCCGGCAGCAAACAGGCAAAAACAAAATAGGCAAATTCAAGCTTGGATCGCTTTGGCCATTCAAAAAAAAGAAAGTCACAGGAACGGTGGTAAGATACAGCACAAACGTCGACCGCGTGTTTTTGGCGCTTGTGATCATAATGGTATGCCTCGGCACGATCATGATAGCCAGCGCGAGTTATGCGAATTCTTATGAGTACCACGGCGAAGACAGCTATTTCTTTATCAAGAAGCAGCTCATGATGGCGGCGATCGGGCTTGCGGCGATGATCGCGATGATCAGGTTCGCCGACTATATAATGCTGGAAAAAATTTCGGTAGTTTTTTTTGCGCTGATTGTCATCGTGAATTACCTCACCGCTTTTTTCGGCGCGCTCAAGAACGGCGCGCGCCGCTGGATCGATATTCCGGTCATCAATATGTCGGTGCAGCCATCCGAATTTTTGAAACTCGCGGTGATCATGATATTCGCCTATTGCATATCCAAAAAAACCGACGAGATGAAAAAACCGAAGTGGGGAATAGGGGTATCGCTTTTGATCGCGGCTTGTGCCGGAATTTCGATGCTTCTCCAAAAACACATTTCGGGGCTGATCATCGTCGGTGTTTTGTGCGTGGCGATGATGATGATCGGCGATGCGCCGGGCTGGTTTTTGGGGATTTTGGGAGCGGCGGCGGCATCCGGATGGATCGCCTTGGAAAAAAATATCGAGCCGATTGTCGAATTTTTGAGCAAGACCCCGATTGCGCACGTGGGCCAAAGGCTCGCAGTCTGGAAAGATCCGTACATAGACCAGCGCGGCGACGGGCACCAGATAATACAGTCGCTGTACGCGATAGGCTCGGGCGGATGGACAGGGCTGGGGCTCGGGCAGAGCAAGCAGAAGTTTTTGTATCTGCCGGAACCTCAAAACGACTATATTTTCGCCATAATATGCGAAGAGCTCGGGTATATAGGGGCGATTTTGATTATTCTCGCATTTGTCATGCTGATATGGCGCGGAGCCTGCATAGCCCATCAGGCGCCAAACAAATTTTCATCGTGCTTGGTGATGGGGATAACGATAAAAACGGCGCTGCAGGTGATACTGAATATAGCCGTGGTCACAAATGTGCTTCCCGCCACGGGAATCACCCTGCCGTTCTTCAGCTATGGCGGAACCGCCCTTATCATATTGATGGCGGAAATGGGGATAATTTTGTCGGTGTCGAAATATTCCCATAAAAGGCCGGAGGGGGAGAGATGATATGCGCGTGCTCATAAGCGGGGGAGGGTCGGGGGGCCATGTGAGCCCGGCGGTCGCGATCGCGGGCCATCTGCGCGATAAAGACAAAGATATGCAAATCGCCTTCGCGGGCACCGAAAAAGGGCTGGAAAACAAAGTGATTCCGCGCGAAGGATATCGGCTGTATCATTTGAAGGTCCGGCCGTTCAACAGAAGAAAAAAAATTTCGGCCGCCAATTTCGACGCGGCGATAAAAGCGTTCACTTCGCAGATCGCCGCAAGGAAAATAATAAAGGATTTCAAGCCCGACGTCGTGGTGGGCACCGGGGGATATGTGAGCTGGCCCGTTTTGGCCGCGGCGGCGAGGCAAAAAATCCCGACGGTCATACACGAGCAGAACGCCCTTCCGGGGATAACCACCAAAATGCTCGCGAAGGTCGTCGACAAAGTGATGATAAGCTTCGAGGAAAGCCGCGGATATTTCAAAGGCGGCGCAGGCGGAAAATTCATATATACCGGAAATCCCGTGAAGCCGGAATTCTTTTCCATAGACCAGAAAGAGGCGAAAGAGAAACTGAGCCCCGGCAGATTTATGATCTTGTCGGTGGGCGGGAGCATGGGGGCGGAGAAAATAAACGAAGTCATGATAGACTTCATGGACAAATATTCAAAAAACAAAAACATGACGCATTATCATGTGACGGGGGAACGCGGATATGGGCAGTACAGCCGGCTTTTCGAGGAAAAGAATTTAAATGCCTGCGGCAATTTGTTTTTAAATGAATACATATATGACATATGCGAATATTACGCTGCGGCCGATATCGTGATATGCCGTGCGGGCGCGCTGACGCTGACCGAGCTCGCCGTGCTCAAAAAAGCCGCGATATTGATCCCCTCGCCGTATGTGGCCGAAAATCACCAGCACAAAAACGCGGAGGCGCTCGCAAGGCAGAATGCGGCCATCATAATAGAGGAAAAAAATCTGACGGCGGAAGCGCTCGCCGAAAAGATGGAAGAACTCGATTCAGACCCGCTCAAATTGGCGGATATGGCGCAGAATATCGGGAAATTCGCCTTCCCGGACACGCTGGACAAAATATGCGGAATAATAATGGATGCGAAAAAACAAAAATGAGAGTCAGAAAAATCGTTTCAAGAATCAAAAAAATCGTTATGGCGGCGTTTGTTCTCGCCTTCGCGGCGGCGGCGTTTTTGTTTTTGACCAACAGCTATTTTTTCAGGATAAAAAACATAAAAATAAACGAAAACGACAAATATTCATACGACGATATTTTAGAGGCGAGCGGGATTTCCGTGGGCGAGGAACTGTACGGCGTGAATGTGAAAAAAGCGGAAAACAACATAAAGGAAACGCTCGCCTATACAAAGAGCGTGAATATAACGCGGATCCCCCCTTCGACGCTGAACATAGAAATAGAAACCGAAAAAGGGTTTTTCGGGATAGCGGCTGCGGGGGATTACTATGTCATATCGCAAAATTTCAAGATCATGGACAAAACCGCGCAGCTGCCCGAGGGAATCATAACGGTCGAAACGGATGAAATAAAAAAATGCTATCTCGGCGAAAAGATCGAATTTTCGGACGACGACATATATGATTTTTTGAAGGACATAACGGAGCTTTTCGCCGGGGACGATTCCGGAAAGCTTTCGGCGATAAAAAACATAGACATAACCAATAAATTCAAAGTAGCCATGAATTATCAGGACAGGTTTTTGGTCAAATTCGGCATATTTGAAAACTTGACGCCGAAAATTTTAAACGTTTTTGAAATAATAAACGAACTCTCGGCCGACGACAAGGGGATAATCGACATGACCGACGGCAAAACAGTTTCTTTCACATACGCGGAAAACATATATTAAAGCCGGGCCAAATGGCGAATTTGGCCGCATTCCAATAAATTCGCAAAAAAATATTGAAAAATTTGCGAAAACAGTTGAAAAATTTATAAAAAAATATTATTATATATATGGCACTATCGGAAACAAGAAATTCGGGAGGGGAAATACGTATGCCGTTTGAATTAGAGGATAATTACGAAAGCGGAGTGAAAATAAAAGTCGTCGGCGTAGGCGGCGGGGGAAACAACGCGGTGGACCATATGATCAGCCAAAATGTGCGCGGGGTGGATTACGTGGTCATAAACACCGACAAGCAAGTGCTCATAGAATCCAAGGCCCCGGAGAAGATAGCCATAGGGGAAAAAATAACTAAAGGCCATGGCGCGGGAGGGAACCCCGACGTAGGGGTAAAAGCGGCGGAGGAGAGCGTGGAGGAGATAGCCACCACGATGAGGGGAGCCGACATGGTGTTCATCACGGCGGGGATGGGAGGCGGGACCGGGACAGGCGCCGCGCCCGTGATCGCCAAGCTGGCCAGGGAGCAGGGAATACTGACCGTGGGGATAGTCACAAGGCCGTTTGCCTTCGAAGGGCAAAAAAGGGCGCAGCAGGCGGACAAGGGCATCGAGGAGCTGCGGCATCAAGTGGATTCGCTGATAGTCATCCCGAACGAGCGGCTGAAAATCACCTCACAGGAAAAGATCACGCTGATAAACGGTTTCCAGAAAGCGAACGATGTGCTGAAAACAGGGGTGCAGAGCATATCCGACCTTATAACCGTCCGCGGGCACATAAACCTCGATTTCGCGGATCTGAAATCCACGATGCAAAACGCGGGGCTCGCGCACATGGGGCTGGGCAGCGGCAAGGGCAAGGAAAAAGCGGAATTCGCGGCAGCGATGGCCACTTCGTCGGCCCTGCTCGAATCCTCGATAAAAGGGGCAAAGCGGATAGTGGTGAACATAACCGTCGCGCCGGACATAGATCTCGACGATGTGGACAATGCGATGACGAAAGTCAGGACCGACGCGCACCCGGAAGCTGAAATAATATTCGGCGTCGCATTTGACGCCGACATGGAAGACGAAATCAAGATCACCATAATCGCGACCGGATACGACGATGCGGGGTACGAAGCCGACGCAGGGCTGGGAATGGGCGCCCTCTCCGGGATGGACAAGCCGAGAACCTCTTCTTCCTATCAACCGATCCAGCAGGGCGCAGGGCAAAAAAGCGCGGGCCCGACAGTCTCCCAAAAGGCGGAACAATCCAAACCCGGCTCGAAAGAAAAAGACAGCTCCTCCTCCGACGACGACGACATCGGGGATTTTGACAGCGTCATGGATATCCTCAAACAGAACAAGAAAAACCTTTACGACGAATAATTTTTTATAATTCCTCTCAAATCCCTTGCAATTCGCGCGGCAATGTGATATAATATAATGGTGGCCGCATTTTAACTTCAGAGGGGAGGTTGTTTCATCGTGGCAAAATGTGAATTTTGCGGAAAGGGCGTTTCTTTCGGGCACAATGTTTCGCATTCCGAAAGGAAAACAAACAGGGCCTGGAAACCGAATATAAGAAAAGTTAAGGCGCTTGTAAAAGGTTCGCCCAAAACAGTGAGCGTATGCGCCCGCTGCCTGAAAACGGAGGGGACAGTGACAAGGGCTTTGTGACAAAAAATAAAAAGGCGCCTGAAAACAGCGCGTCTTTTTGTTTTTGTCAGCCCATCACCATCGAAAGGCCGTAGTAATTATGCGAATCGTTGTTTTCGTATTTTATATCTATCACGATCCTGCCTTTTTTGTCGATCACCCCGACATTGTCTTCAAGCCTCACGATCGCCAGCCCGGATTCGAAATCCGATATCGCGTAATATTCCGGGTTTATGACATATCTGCCTTTTTTATCGATCACGCCCCATTTGCCGCCTACGGAAACCGCCGCGACCCCGTTTTTGAAGTTTCTGTACCCGTCAAACTGGGCGCTTATCACTTTTTCGCCTTTTTTGTTCACGACAAAGTAGCTTGCCGCCCCCTTGCCCCCATCGTCCGCAGCGAAAGCCAGCCCCTCCGAAAAATCGGAGCACTCGGAGTATGCGGCGTATATCATGAAGCTGCCTTTTCTGTCTATATACCCGTACTTGCCGTTTTGGCTTGCCTTGGCCAAATTTTCCGAGAAGGCGGCCGCGTTCTTGTACCTAAAGTCGATTGCCACGCCGCCTTTTCTGTCCATATACCCGTATCTGTCGCCTTTTTTTGCCAAGATGAGCGGATCGGCGAACGATTTATATATTTCCTGATATTCGATTTCGGCTATGCTCGCGCCCTTTTTATCGATAATCCCCCACAAGCCGTCCTTTTCCACCGCCGCCAGGCCGTTTGAAAAACTCGACGCGGTGTGATACTGCGGATTGATCTTCATGACGCCCTTTTTGTCTATATATCCCCATAAGCCGCCGATTTTCACGGCGGCCAAGCCGTCGCTGAAACTGTACGCATCCTCGAATTTCGCCGGGATTTCGAAATTCGCGTCCGTATCTATGTAGCCGTAGCTGCCGTCGATTGACACGACGGCCAGTTTTTCCGAAAAAGCGCGGGCCGAATCGAAGCGAATATTTATTTTTTCCGCTCCCGTTTTGTCTATATAGCCGTACTTGCCCCCCAAACACACCGCCGCGAGTTTTTCGGAAAACGAATATATCCTTTCGTCATATCTGGCCGGAACCGTTATTTTCCCGGTTTTGTCCATGAGCCCGAACTTATCGCTTTCCATGAAGGAAAACCCGATGAGTTCCCGTTTGCCGTTTCCCGGAAGGTTTTCTGCAAGCAAGCTCACGCATGCGACAAATAATATGACGCAGACTAAAATCAACAGGTTGCCGTTTCTGAATTTTTTGTGCTGTCCGCCGGCCGCCAAAAATATCACCCGCCAAAAATAAATAATATATATATTTTAAGATATAGCGTATATTTTGTCAAGCTTTATTTTCAATTTTGACATTTTTTCGCGATATAATTAATAAAAAATCAAAGAGGTGGGAAACAATGCTCAAATTCAAAGAAGACCTTATCTTGTTTCTGGTTCGGACCGGAGCGCTCAAATTCGGCGAGTTCACCACGAGAAGCGGCCGCAAATCCCCGTATTTCATCAATGCGGGAAATTTCAGAAGCGGCGAGCATATCGAGACCTTGGGGAATTTTTACGCCGACTGCATAATGGACACAGAAGCCGCAAAGGAAGATTTCGATATTTTGTTCGGCCCTGCCTACAAAGGGATACCGCTGTGCATTTCCGCCGCCTGCGCGCTTTTCCGGAAATACGGCATAAACAAGCAGTATTGCTTCAACAGGAAGGAAGTCAAAGACCACGGCGAAGGCGGGATGTTCGTGGGCGCCTCTTTGTCGGAGGGCGACAGGGTCGTGATCATCGAGGACGTGGTGACCGCGGGGACGCAGGTAAAAGAAATCGTGCCGCTCATAAAAAGCCATGCGAACGTCGCGATCAAACATATGTTTATATTGGCCGACCGGCTTGAGCTCGGCTACAACGGCAAAACCGCCCCGCAGGAAATAAAAGAGGAATTTGGCATAATCGTCCATTCGATCGTGAACTCGCGCGAGATAATAGATTTTTTGTACAACAGGGAAATCGACGGCAAAGTGATATTGAACGAGGAACAAAAGGACAAAATGGAGCGGTACCTCGAAATATACTGCGCGCCCGCGGACTGATTGCGGCGTCGATTATCCCATCTGTTAATTTTTTATGAAATTATACCAATGCGCTTGACATTTCAAATAATTTCGTATATAATCACAGTAAACTATATTTACCGTGATTTTAGGGAGTTTATTATGGGAGACGCGCAAAAAATAAAAGAGCTGAGTTTGGGCAAAAAAATACGCCAGATAAGGATAGAAAAAAAAATAACCCAGCAGGAGCTTGTAGGGGACTATATAACCCGCAATATGCTGAGCCAGATAGAAAACGACATCGCCAGCCCATCCATAAAGACGCTTCAGCACATAGCGGAAAGCCTTGAAGTGCCGCTGTCCTTTCTCATGGTGGGCGAGCACGACGAGGAATTCAATAAAAACTACGAATTTGACGACATCGAGACGATAAGCGCAAAGGCAAAAAAAATATATTTCGAGGGCGATTACCACAAATATATCGATATAGCCGAAAATAACCCGCAGATAATCGAAAGGAAAGAAAACGCGATGATCTTCGGGCTCGCGTGCCTGGACGCGGCGCTCGAGTCTTTTTCTAACGGCGAAAGAAGCAAATGCCTCGAATACTGCGACAAATCAAAGTCCTGCGTGAATAATTTAGGCGAGCTCCAGGCAGGCAAGCAAATAAAGCGCCAGACCGAGCTCTATAAATTCCTGTGTCAGCCGGTTTTGACGGAGGACGGCGAGGAATACAGGCCCGCGAAACTGACCGGCATCAATTCCGACAATTTCATAACCAAGACGTTCGACGAAAACGGGATATGCAGGCAAAACATAATCGCGGCGCACAGGGCGCTGAAATCGGGCGAAACGCAGGAAGCCCTGAATTTTCTGCGCGAGGCGGAGATGTATCTGGAAAAATTCGCCAAACATCCGTACAGAAAAGATTTATACAAAATGTTTGAAAGGGTCTTCGTAAAAACCGAGGACTACAAAAACGCGCATCTGTACAGCACCAAAATCTTAGGGCTGTACGCCGAGCAAAACAAAAAATGATATCAGACCCGAAAGAGAAAAAAATATGAAAGATAATGAGTTCAAAAGCTACAAGGACTATTTCGCCAACAGGGAATTGTCTTTCCTGAACTTCAACCGGAGAGTTTTGGAAGAATCGGGCGAACCCGAGGTCCCGCTGCTGGAAAAATACAAATTCACCGCCATATTCCATTCCAATCTCGACGAATTCTACATGATCAGGGTGGGCAGCCTGTACGAAAAATCGCTGCTCTGCGACGAGGCGCTCAATGACAACAAAACGGGCTGGAGCCCTGGCTTGCAGCTCAGCCATATTTTTGCCGCGACAAAAAATCTGTACGCGGAGGCGGACGCGATGTTTTGGAACACCACCTCTTTGCTTGAAGAAAAAAACATAAAATACTGCAGCTTCGAGCAGCTCAAGGAAGGCGAAAAAAAATGGCTCAAAAATTACTTCAAGCGCGAGATATCCCCGCTGCTCTCCCCGCAGATAATAGACTCCAAGCATCCGTTTCCGCATCTGTTCAACAAGCAGATATACGTGATCCTGGAAATAACCCACAACGGCAAAAATTCATACGGCATCATATCCCAAAACAAAAACATAGAGAGAATAATCGAAATTCCCTGCGAGCCGGGGGAAAGCCGGTACAAATACATCCTGTCCGAGGATCTCATATTCCGCCATGCGAAGGAGCTTTTCAAAAAGCACAAAATCGTCTCAAAATTCTTGATAAGGATAACGCGCAACGCCGACATGACCGTTGAAAACTCGTTCGCCGACTACGAGGGCTCGGGCGCCAACATCGACTACAGGGCGTACATGAACGAAATACTCAAAAAAAGGGGGAAACTCGCCCCCGTCAGGCTCCAAATATCCGACGCATACAAAAACAGGATGAGCGCCACGAAAAAATACCTGTGCGAAAAATTAAATCTGAGCGAAGCGCAAGCATTCGTCACAAAGGCGCCGTTGGACATGAATTTCATTTTTTCGCTCAAGGACAAAATAGAAAAGACAAACAGGCAGATCGCAGCGCCCGACATGTCATATCCGCCGATAAACCCGATATTCCCGAAAGCAATCGACGGTCCGAATTCGGTGATCAAAACGGTCGAGGCGGGCAGGGACATATTTTTGCATTTTCCCCGCCACACGATCAAGGCGTATCTCAGGCTTTTGGAAGAGGCGGTATACGACCAAAGCATCGTGAGCGTGAAAATAACGCTCTACAGGCTGAGCGAAAACTCGCAAATCATAAACTATCTTTGCCGTCTCGCCGAGGCGGGAAAAGACGTCACGGCGGTGGTCGAGCTCCAGGCGCGCTTCGACGAGGAGAACAATATAAACTGGTCGAAAAGGCTCGAAGAAGCGGGCTGCAGCGTGATATACGGGATAGACGGGTACAAGATCCATTCAAAGATCACGCTCATCACCAAAAAATCCGAAAACGACATAACATATATCACCCATATAGCCACGGGCAATTACAATGAAAAGACCGCCAAGCTATACACCGATGTGGGGATTGTCACTTCCGATGAGGACATAGGCAAGGACGCGCTGAAATTTTTCAACTCGATTTCCACGGCTGACCCCACCGACGGCTATAAGTGCCTGTTGGTGGCTCCTTTGCAGTTCAAAAGCGAAATAATAAAATTCATCCGCGCCGAGGCCGAAAACGCGGCGGCGGGAAAAGCGGGGCACATAAAGCTGAAAATGAATTCCCTGACAGACAAGGAGATAATAGAGGAATTGGTGAAAGCCTCCCAGAGCGGGGTGAAAACGGATCTGCTGATCCGGGGGATATGCTGCCTGCTGCCGGGGATCGCCGGCAAGACCGAAAACATAAGGGTCGTGAGCGTGGTGGGGAGGTTTTTGGAGCATTCGCGCATATTCATATTCAAGTCAGGCGGCGTATATATAAGCTCTGCGGACCTGATGACCAGAAACACCTCGAGACGGCTTGAAATCGCCGCCCCGATACTCGACGAAGCCATAAAGCGCGAACTCGAGGGCGTGTTCGACCTGTATTTCGCGGACAATGTAAAGGCGCGCGAAATGTGCCAGAACGGCCAGTACAAAAAAATCGGGGATCTGTCCCATGGGCCAATCGACGCGCAGGATCGGCAATTCGTGAACAGCAAAGAGTGATATTTTTATTTTTGTGATATAACAAAAAAAAGCAAGCAATTTTTGGTGAAAACACAAAAACACTTGCTTTTTCTTGCTTTTTTTGCTATTGTTGCACCTGTTTGGCCACGACGCTGCCGCCGCAGTATTTTTCCCGCAGCTTCGGTTTTTCGATTTTGCCGGTGGCGTTTCTGGGAACCTTGTCGAATATGATCTTGTAGGGTCGCTTGTACCTTGGCAGCTGTGCGCAAAACCGCATGATCTCCTCCTCGGTGCACTCGGTTCCGGGCTTTGTCTCGATGATCGCCGCAGAG
>Ga0082212_10010205_pt1 | contig 12049 bp, 4 predicted proteins | sample TergutNt197P3_FD_71548 | JGI IMG/M metagenome (GOLD analysis project Ga0082212, IMG submission 71548) | Neocapritermes taracua P3 segment gut microbial communities from Petit-Saut dam, French Guiana - Nt197 P3 | ecosystem: Host-associated > Arthropoda: Insects > Digestive system > Gut ... | reverse complement strand
GGTAATTTTGTTAGCCTTGGTGACATCTACCGTGGTGTCTGGGGTGTCCAGCGGAGGTGCCGCTGTAACATTTACTGCAGCCGCTGGAGTATTAACCCAAGTAACTGTATCCAGTCCGTAACCAGCCGCAGCAACGGGGATCACCGCAAGCCAATAATCGCCCGCCGGAAGCCATATAATGTATTTTTCAACATCAGCCATAAAGCCGGTTACTTCCGTACCAGCCGTTGCCCATTGGGCGGGGGTCGGAGGAACGGTTGCGTAAGTCCCTGTCTTCGCTACATATTGCACCGTGTAACTCGCAACGCCTACCGCAGCGGCATCCGTTACCGTTACAGCAATTTTGCCCGCATCGCCGGTCGCGGCAATCGTCGCGGCACTCACCACCGGAGCCACTACGGTAATGTTTGACCATGCTACAAACGTTACCCAGTCGGAGTACATTCCAGTAGTGCCACTACCACCGGAACCGTCGTACAACGCCCGAATTTGGAACGAGTAGTTTCCGGGACCGTCAAGATCATCGAAGATGTTCCCTGATGTAACCGCTGCTGCGCTCGCAACAAGAGTAGCCGAAGTCCACTCGCCGGTCCCTTTCTTGTACTGGATTTCGTAACCGGTGCGGACAAAACCTGCATATTCGCCGCTGGAAGCGAGTGCCGGCAGCGTCCAACCCAGCGTCACATTGCCCACCGTGTTGGTAGTGAGGGTTCCCAGTGTCGGCTTCGCAGCATCAGCAATAATGAGCAGCGAATTGACTGCAATCGTTGCGGTGCCGGCAAAGTTGGTCGCGGCATTTCCTTGTACAAAAGTATTCGTCACCACCAGTTCGTAATCCCCCTCGTCGGCAAAATTCGTTCCAAGCAACGTCAACTTCCATGTGTCGCCTGTCTGCTCTAACGTGTAATCGTCCGTTGTAAGTAGCACACCGTCCAGCCTGATCTGGTACACATTCGCTGCCTCTGAGCCATACGCTTTCCAAGTAAACAAGGCAGGACTGTTTAGTTGACTAAGCATTGTATCGCCAGTAAAGTCGGTCAACGTGTTCGCTGTTTTGATGACATTGCCAACCGCTTCCCAGTTACCCTGTCCAGGTGATGCACTTAATCTGCCGCCGCTTCGATAACTATTGCCCGTACCATACGACCCAACGACAGAGAAGGCATTGATTCGATACACTATGTCATCGTATTGTATTCCAGCGCCGTCTTTGAGACTGTTTGCGATCATGGAACCCGTGATCGTGAAAGATACTCTATTCGTTCCAGGAATAGGTGTTGTATCCTCTATAGCAATGTAATACCACACCCAACCGGTGATTTCTCCGGTGCGCGGCGGATCGGTATTGTCGGTCTTCATAGGAACGGTGCGGAACGTGAAACCGGTTAGCGGATTGTCCGGGTTGGATGCAGGCGGAGTCACGGAAAACGTAATCGAATTTTCGGTAACGTACTCAACCCTGAGATCGTTTAATCCGATAGGCGGCGAAAAGGTGAACCCCGTAACCAGCGTTGTAATGCTTCCATCTTCAACGAGGATAATGGTGCCGTTGTCGTCACCGGGAAGTTGTTGTCTTTGCAGTGCCAATTTACTCGGAACGGCGGCAGCCGGAACCTCCGTGGTTGCGCTCACCCGGAAATAGTACGTCGTATCAGCCGTGAGATTAGCGATATTGGCATGAGTAAGTGACCGTCCGAGTTCAGGGTACACGTTATCAGCACTGCCTGTTGGTTGCGGCGGATTCGGATTCTGGATTTGAGGTGAACCAGAACCCTGGGACAACTTATTCCAAGTGCTTCCATCGGTGCTGTACTCGATGACGATTTGGCTCATAAGCAAATCTTGATAGTCGTCGCCGAGTGTCCAGGCAAGCGAAACCGCCGTGTCCGAATAGTTTTGTGCAGTCACGTTTTGTATGGCGCGAACGTTTTCCACTTCGGCAGATTCCACAACCCATTCACTTGAACCGTACGCTGAGGAAGTGCTCGTCGCTTGGATTCGGACGTACCAAGTACCCGTCGTCAAGCCAACGATGTCGTAACTCTCTGCGGTTGAAGCCACTTTAGCCTGCGAAGCACCAGCCCAATCGGCTTCGTCAGCAGGCTCCGAGTCACTCTTGATCCACTGAATCGTGTATCCGGTGGCATTGGGTATGCCGCCATCCCAAGTAACGCTGATTGCATTGGCATCCGCATCCGTAGTGCCGGTTGCAACAACGTTAGTCGGTTCCGACAACTCTCCTTCGTAAACCGTATTCGTCGTTGCGGAAAAGAACGTCGAATTGGCACCATAGCCGGCACCGCTGCCTTCAAGGGGCATTGCCCTAACTCGGAATTCGTATTCCGTGTCCGATTCAAGACCTGTGATGATTGCACTGGTCTCCGTCGCGGGAACGTACACGGTGAACCAATATGCGGCACTAATATCAGGGAGACTTTTTAGTTTATATTGTACCTCGTAGCCCCAGATGTTCGTAGGATTCGTTGCCGGTGCATCCCATGAAGCGGTCAGCGAATCGATCGTATCTGCGGTAGCCGATGCTGTACCATTCTGCGGAGCACTCGGTAATGCCGTACTGGCTGCGCCTGACAGAGTAACCTCCAGAGTATCACTCCACGCACCAGCACCCCAGTTCGCAGTTTCTGCGAGTCTAATTCGGAAATAGACTGTTTGTCCTGCCATTCCATTGATACCAACGATACCTGCCGAAATGGACGTGCAAACGTCATTGTCTGTCCTGATTCTCGGTCCGGCTCCATTACCGGCTATCGCCATTTTGACAAAATCTTCACCATCGTAACTGATTTCGATATCGAACAGTGTTGCGTGGGCTCCCTGAATCCCGACGTGTCCGTAGTCGGCAGTCCCTAGATTGGGTCCTTCGCCGGGGAATCCCGGCACATCAGCCGCATCCCACATAAGCAACACCGCATTCTCCGACACAGTTGCCGTTGAGAGTCCCGTTAACTTCGGTGCCGTTGCTTTTGCTGCCATCGCAATACCGTAGTTGACGACCGACCCTGTCAGGCTTGAGTTAGCAACACCGGCAGCAGTCGTTACAGCCTGCACACTGAACCAGTAGGTTGCGCCATCTTCGAGTCCAGTAATCACTGCGGAAAGTTTGTCGCCTGCTACTTTCTCTTCCGTACCGGCAAGGAATTGCTCTATCGTCGGCATGGTTTCGCCCGTTGCGTACCGGATGACATACTCCTCTACGCGGTCCGCAGGATCAGCACTCCAATTAAGTTCGACACTCCAGGTGCTACCTGTTTTTGTCTTCTCGCCAACTGTTGGCATCGTATCGCCAAGCCGCTGTCCTGTTATCAGAGACAGGCGGGTGGAATCGGTGATTGCATCGGTGCCCTGTACTTGTGTCCCCCCGGAATTTCTATTACCGTCGTAACGACCGCCGTTGCCGTTCAGACCAACGGCGTTGATCTCGTATCCAAAGCGCATAGTGGGCGCTCGATCAGTAGTCGCACACCATGCGAGCATATTCTGCATATATTCAGCGTTCAAATCAACGGTAAACGAGTTCTCACTAATGGGAATGATGGCATTTCCCGGTGTGTAGTGCACATAAGTCCAGAAACTATTGGGGGTTCCTGTAGCAATACTCGTAGTTTCCACCAAAATCCGAATTTGGTAACCCACAACGGGATTTTCGGCATCACTTAGGTTGGTTAGAGGAGCCCATGTCAGTGTGAAGAAGTCTTCTCCAATGGCTGTAACCGCAACCCGGTCATTTCCAATGCTACCGGTCGCGTTCGCATTAGAGGAGTCGTAATTCCATGCGGGTGCATGGTAGGGAGCATCATTCGTCTTGGTGGTAAATGTTGCCCCTTCGGAGTCTGGAAGACCATCTTTGCCTTTGACAACAACTTTGAACTCGTATTCCGTATCCGCTTGCAGATTGACAACGTTTACATGGGTTGTCGATCTTCCTATGTATCCTCGCATGTGCCAGACGGTATTATTGGTGAAGGGGGTGGGATCAGCGGGATTGTCGATACCAGGTGTGCCAGCGGGAGCATTCGGTGCCAGCAGTGTCCAATCGCCAGTACCTGTCTTGTAGTAAATGTCGAAATCGGTATAGACTAGGCTGTAGTCATCAAAGTCAGAACCCAGTTCCCACACAAGCGAGACGGCTGTTTCGTTTTTCGCTTGGTAGTTCAGGTTTTGTACCTCTGGCATCGCAGAGACTTCCTCCATAACAATGCCCGCGAGTTCCTTCGGTTCGGAGGGCGTGTAGAGCAGATCCGACGAAACGGCAACGATTTCAAACGAATACGTAGCACCACCAGTAAGACCGGTAACAGTCGTCGTTGTTTTGGTGATCGGATCGGCAACCGAGTCGTCCCAAACCACCCAATTTTCTGCAACCGCTTTGCCATCCGCATCGTGAGTCATCGTGTAACGAATTTGATAACCCGTTGCGTGCGTAACTGCACTCCAAGTCAGAGGAACCTGCCAAGTGGTGGCACTCGGCGTTTGCGAACGTTGTCCTGCGGTGAACGATGTCGGTTGTGCTAATGGTGCAACGACCGTTGCATCGGCAGTGTCTGTCATGTCCCCATAACCCGTTGCATGCGCATGAACGACGAAAGTGTATTCCCCAGCCGCAAGATCGGTGACGGTACGCTCCGTGCCTGTACCAGTGATTTGGTAATCCTTGCCTGCCTGCAAGACGGCGTTGCCTTTTTCGACCACAACCGTGTAGGTTACGCCGCTCGCCGGTGTTGTCGGTGCCGTCCACGAAAGCGCAACCTGTCCTGGTACCGTCGCCGATGGAACAGCAGTAACGGCAAGAGCACCTTCCATCTCCAAAACTGCTACTGCGGCTTCTGCACTTGCATCTTGGCTAACGTAGCCCGGTGCCGATGCCATAATTTCGAACGTGTAGGTACCGGAGTGAAGACCACTGACCGTCTGGACGGCTGTACCTGCCCCTCCAAGTGTGTAACTCAAAGCCGGTACCACTTCCCCGGCAGCATCTTTAACGACAAGTTCGTAAGTAATGCCAGCCGGTGCGGTCAGTCCCGTCGAAGCCACGGTAACAACGCCGTCTTCTACCGTAGCAGTAACTTCGAGAGTCCCCGTCATCGGCAGTGCCGCATGCGTGACCTCTGCGGTTACATCATCAAGCAGATCATTGTAGCCAGCCGCCGAAGCCGTAACAATAAAGGTGTATTCCCCAGCACCAAGACCGTCGATGACGAGGGAATCGCCCTTGTGAGAAACGTGGTAATCCGTGCCTTCATGCAAGACGGCATTGCCCTGCTGAACCACAACACCATAAGAAACGGCGGCTGTGCCGGCAGTCGGTGCCACCAACGAAAGCGTAACCTGTCCCGCAACCGTGTCCGAGACGCTAGCAGCAAGATCAAGTTTTCCATTTGTCGCATTGGATGTCATTTCCTGTCCAGCCGTCGTCTTTGCCTTCGCATAAACGGTAACAATGACAGATTCTCGCGTCTCATCTAAGGCTCGAATGCCAAAGATGTACATCGTGTCTGCTTCCAAACCGGTCAAAGTGTACGCCTCAACAGCACCGCCGCCAGGAACCGCCTTCATGGTCGTCCATGTTGCAACGCTTTCTGCCTCGCCCGCCTTACGGTAGCAAACTTCGTAACTCGCGGCATCTTTAACCGCATCCCACGTAAGGGCTGCACTCGTTCCGGTGATCGATGCACTGAAATTCGTCGGGGAATCAAGTGCCGTTGAGAACACGGTCTTCTTAATCTTCGCCGCCTTCTTCGCAAACAACGATTGAACTTCGGTTTCGTCCGGTCCTTCGCCAATCGCTCGAACCTGCAACGTCGGTTTCCAATCCTTGCCATTCTTGATAAAGCCCGCTAGCGCATTTTGCTGCAACGTCGCAATCGAAACGCTTGCCGACGCGGTGCCAATTCCAAAAACAGTGGTAACAAGGACTTCCTTCGTCACTTTTCCCACTTTCGTCAGCATCCAAATCTCGTAACCGGTTGTGGCGGCAGTGAGACCGCTATTCGGATGGGGTGCCCACGACAGATCGACGGAGTCTCCGGCAACCGTTGCCTTCAGTTTCTTGACCGCTACATATTTCGCCGTCGAAGCACTGGTCTTGACCAGTTTTTGAGATTGACCGGAAGCACTGGAAGAGCGGAAGTTGACGGTATATTTTGTCGAGGCTGCCAAACCGCCAATCTCGAGTGTGTATAAGGGTGCTTTTAATACCTTACCGGCGGCTTTGCCGGGGTCTTGGTCGCCAATGTTGTGCAACTGGAAGAGTTTGTCTTCATTGATGTTCAAGCCGGCATCCTCCGTGACCGTCCATTCGTCGCCGACTTTTTCAAATTGCAGTGCCCACGTCTTGAGAGTCGCACCCTTGCCGGTGGTCAGCGTGAGGTCAACTTTTTCGGTCTCTGCCATCAGACTGAAGGCGTTGAATTGCAGCGTGACGGTCGAGAGGGTGATTGCCGACTTCTTGACCCCTTTCACCTGCTTGAGTCCTTTGACATCGGTATATTTTGATGCCGGGGAAACCTTGACCGTTTTGCTGTAACCATCGCCGGCGTTTGCGGAGGCAACGGTCAGCACTTGATTCTTGGCGGTCGAAGCAAGTTCGACTTGGACATTTGCCACGCGGTTCTTGCCGGAGAGTTTGAAACTGTCCGCATCCACTTCGACATAGACCGGGTCTTTACCGCCGGTGATCGTATAACCTGCCACGTTGGTGCCGGAGGTCATGTTGGCATATTCGGCGGCGGAGACGGTCAGCGTTACGGTAGCGGTCGTCATGGACGCTGCCGCTTTGTTTGCTTTGACTTTGGTTTTTGCCCACACGTTGGTGTTGACATCACCTTCTGATGTCAGTGCGTTGACATTTTCCGCTTGGTCGGCTTGGGTGTTCTCGCTTGGAGCGTTTCCGATGAGGACGGTGTTGCCGAAAAGGTCATCGTTGGCGATGGTCCAGGGGGAGACAGAGAGCATTTCTCTGCCTTCGAGTTCTTCGATTCGGCACTGTCTGCCGCGTCGTTGTTTGTCTGCTCGCTTCTTGGAGGAGTTGTTGGAATTGTTGCCAAAAAAATTGAAGTTAGTGAAATCGAATTTTGTCATGGTTGTGTGTAAGGTTAGTGGTGAAAGGATGTATTTGGAAACCCTTATTGGGCTTCCGCCCAACGGCACTCCCCGGCGCAGTAACGAACTACGCAAACAAACGAGGCGGGGACGAATCAGGGAGCGTTAAAAAGCGCACTATCCCTAGAGTCCGCACTATTATACCACTCTCTTTTCCGATTTTCAAGGGGGGAAAAAAGTAAGGAACGGGCTCTACAACATGTGCGTGGGGGGTGTGCGTGGGCTTGCCAGAGCAGATGGTTGCGGATATAATTTTCAGGCGATACTGATTGCCCCTTAAAATAACCACCATGTCCGAAAATACACCCGGTACTCCCCAAATTGACCCCAACGTTCCGCCCTTCACACAAGCACAGCCGGTTCCGCCGCGACCAGACACCGGATTCCATTCTCCACCGCCTTACCAGCCGTTCCCTCCTAGTTATCAGCGAAACCCTCATTCTCCCCCCTCGTCCTCTTCCGGTTGCGGAAAAGCCGCTGTTTTGGGGTGCGTTGTCCTTTTCGTCCTCGGAATAGTTGGAGTCTGTTTGCTCGTCGGTACAGTGTTTCTGTTTTCCGTTGCCACCGATGCCTTTGACGAAATAATCGGCGAAAAAGAAGAAAAAACAGTTTCGGAAAAATTTGTCAGTGGAAACCGTAATGCCGACAAGAAAATCGTGATTCTTACCATTGAAGGTGTCATCACCAACGAAGCGGACGGATTTATTGCCAAGCAAATTCGGCGAGCGCAGTCGGATACCAATGTGAAGGCGGTGGTGTTGCGGGTGGAATCGCCCGGCGGAACCATGTCCGGCAGCGATTATTACCTGCACCTGCTCAAACAGATGAAAGCGAAACGGAAAATTCCGCTTGTTGTCAGTATGGGCTCCATAGCAGCCAGCGGCGGTTATTACGTTTCAATGGCAGGAGATGAAATTTATGCCGAACCTTCGACCATTACCGGTTCGATTGGTGTCATTGCCTCGCTTTTTAACGCCTCGGACCTTTTCAAAATGATCGGAATCGAACCCAACCTGATTACCAGTGGTCGGCACAAAGCGATGGGAAGTTTTACGAAGCCCATGAGCGAGGAGGAACGTGCAATTTGGCAACAGTTGATCGACGATAATTTTGCCCGGTTCAAGCAAATTATCCGAGAAGGACGCGAGGATTTTGAAAAGGCTCCTGAAGAGTTGGATAAACTGGCGACAGGGCAAATCTACACCGCAAACGAGGCGGTTGCCAACAAACTGATTGACAAAATCGGCTATCTTGACGACGCTGTAGAGCAAGCAGGAAAGAGGGCAACATTGGATGAGGAGGACGATTACAAAGTGATTCGCTACACGCCGAAACTCTCCGCTTTGGATACCCTATTGGAAGCCCGGTCTCCGAACAAATTGTTGAGCACAAAAACTGTATCCGAGATCACGACACCAAAAATCTATTTGATGTACCCTTATGTCCTTCCAGCCGACGGAACGGAGTAGAAATGGAGTCCGTCATTGCGCTGCGCTCCATTGGCGGCTTTTGTAGAATGACGACAGACAAAAGCCTGAATAAAACGAAGTGAAATGACGGTCGGGTCGGGGGAATTGTTGAGAAACCCTCAATTATTCATCGGACCGGGAATCACGCGGGGGGCATAAATGCCGGTGTGAGGTGTACACGGATCGCAAATGGGGTCGCATGGATTGCACGTAACCGGTTCACACGGCGAACAGGCGACGGGCTCGCAGGGGTCGCAACCGACGGGATCACAATGTGTTGTTGCCGCTGTCGTATAGACAACTTGAGTGGCTTCTTTGGTCCGGGAAGTGGGGAAAAGTGACCCGATACGGCACCAACTACCCGATGAACCATTGGAGGAACAACCGGTACTCACAGCAGACAACAACAAGGCAACGGCACAAAATAACGCAAATTTTTTCATGGTTTAGTCTCCAATATAGGGGGATAGGTCTTTGCGGGTGACTTCGCAAACGAATTCAGCCGAGCCTGCATGGTCGGCAGGACACTCTACCCCATGATTAGGAAAAGACAACCGGCAAAGAAAGAATTTTTGTTTTTTTTCGGTTTAATCCTAGGTACAATCCGAAAAAGCGATAAGGTTTAGGTTTCGTCCCTGGCTTACGTCACGGGCTCTGGTGGGACCGCTTCTGTGGAGGACACGATTTCCGGTGCACCGAGTTCGTCCGGCTGGATCGTCGGCAATGTCCGAATCTTCGGCGGCGAAACCCTGTAAACTTCTTGAAACGGCGTTGCATCCACACTGCGGCGCAGCAAAAGGTAAATCGCCACACTGCTTGCCCAAAACCAAACGAACACGTAAGCACGCGGGATCAATACAAACAACCCTGCCCAAAATGTTACGAAAACAGCGTAATCGGCAGGAACCGTCATCCAACATAGGTTGATGGCAAAATAGGTAAGAAAATAAAACAACTGAAATCCCAGCCAACCAAGAATTCCGCAACAAATCCAGTATAACAGATAATGCAGTGGTCGCTGCGAGACGTAAGCAAACATCCGGCTGATGGCATCAAAACCGTCGGCACCATCCACGCAGACTGCCGCAAAGAGCAACATCCAGCCGACCGCCACAATCACCGCAAAGATAATCGTCAAAACGGCGAAGGCGAAAGGAATCGGAAAAAGCACCGCTACGACGTAATTCAGGAGAGGAACTGCCAGCAACCAGCCGGCAATTTTTACCGGCAGAAAACAGCAGAAAATACCGAGCAACGATAGGACAACGGCACTGATAAAACTGATTCCTCGTTTTCGGAGAAAGAGCAAAACGTCGCTCGTTGTTTCCGATTCGTCGATGGTCAACCGGATGGCGACGATTCGGCAAATCATGCCGCTACAAACCATTCCTAACAAGATGATGCCGGGTAGCCAAAGGAAAACAACCGGATTTTTCCAAAAACCGGAATCCCGTGCGACGGAAGAAAGGCAGTAGAAAACTTCTGCCGGAAAATTAAAACGAAATTGTAGTTCTTCTTGGTTATATTGGGGGACCAATTCAGCCAACCTTTGGTCGAGAAACGAGAGACCGGTAAAAATAAACATCAAGCCGATGAGGGCGATGAGGAGGATGCGCAAACCCATTGCAACATTGAAGATGCGCAACAACAACACGACAGGGGTCAATTCTGTCCAATCAATCCGCCGAATGGTGCCTTCGCCGATGTCTCTCATTCCTGTATTATACTTTTCTCCATGCAAAAGGCAAGAGAGATTCTCGAGGGCGCGCCCGCTATACGTTCGGCTGTGGATAAATTGATGGTAATTGCCGTCCGTGACATAAAAAAAGGAAAAATAATCAAGAGCATTTGAGGCAGAATGCACTAGGTCTCGTACCCCTTGCGGGGCGGATATTTATGCAGATGCTACTGCCCAGAGGGCGAGTGGACAAACAGCGATTATCCCTGTCCCAAGACCCAGTGGATCATTTGCTTGATCGTGATTTTTCCCTCATCGCAGGCTTGAGCGACGGTTTTCGTAGCGTCTTTGACAAAGGGCTGCCCCAGCAAGGTTCGCTCGGCAAGGAACGCCTTCATTTTGCCGTCCACGATTTTTTGCACGACATTTTCCGGCTTGCCTTTGCTCTGCGCTTGGACTTCCGAAAGAATCATGTCCCGTTCTTTCTGGATGATTGCCGGATCAATATCATTTTCGGACAACGCTTGCGGTTTCATCGACGCAACGTGCATGCTAATGTCTTTGCCGAGGTCGGTGTTCGTTCCTTCAATCGGCAACAGCACGCCGATTCCCGCATTGTGGTGGACGTAAGCCCCGCAGGGACCCTCGATTCGGACGATCCGAGGCAATCTGAACACTTCGCGAATCTTGTTGACGAGTTCATCGTAAAATTGTTGAAGCGTTACGCCTTTCTTGCCGGGGAAGGGCTGGGCGAGCAATTCTTCCGGCGTTTTTGCACCGGGACCTGTTGCCAGTTGTTCGGCAAGTCCATTGACGAGGGCGATAAACTCTTCGGTATTGGCGACCGGCGCACTTTCGCAGAGAAGTTCGACCATTGCCGTTACTTGTTTGTTGGTATCGGTGAACAGGGCGATGCGTCCGGCTTCGGTTTCTCGATCCGTTCGGGCTGCCATTGTTTTTGCTCCTGCTTTGCGGAGGATTTCGATGGCTTTTTCTTCATCTCCATTGGCTTCGACGAGAGCACGTTTGCAATCCATCATCGGCAGTCCCGTCTTATCCCGAAATGCCTTTACTATTGTAGCAGATATTTCCATTGTGTTAAAAAAAGTGGTTTTCGTTGACTCATTATACCACAATGTTGCAGAGCCGCAATCGCAGATGGCGAAAACAGACAAAAGCCGGAATGATTTTTTCAGATTTCTTTCGCATCGACCACTACAAACGCATCGGTAACTTCTTTCGGCAAGCGCGTCGGCTTGCCGGTGGCAAGATTGACGAAAACCCAAAGCGTTTCCGCCCTGGCAATGACTTTGTCGTCGCTGATCCGAATGAAACGGTAAGTCCGCGTGGATCGGAAAGCGTGCCAATCGCTGACTCCCGTCCGAACGACCAATTTGTCCCCTTCAAACGACGGAGAAAGGTATTCAATGGTGTGTTTTCGCGCAAACCACGACGAACCCAGTTCGACGTAGCGTTGCGGTGTCCAACCGTTTTCCGCCGAGTGTGCCAGTGCCGCCTCGTTCATCCAGCGCAGATAACACAAGTTATTGGCATGGTCATTTTCGTCAATGTCCGAAGCCAACACAGTAAGATGATGTTCGTAAATCGGGATAGGCATTTTGGGGGGATTAGGGGTTAAACGATTCGATTGACCGCATTGAGAATGGCAATGGTGCTCGCTTCAATCGTGTCGGTCGAAACGCCGTGTCCGCGGAAAGTTTCCCCCTTGTGCTGGAGGTACACCGTTACTTCTCCTTGTGCGTCTTCGCCCATCGTAACACTG
>Ga0082212_10010204_pt1 | contig 12050 bp, 10 predicted proteins | sample TergutNt197P3_FD_71548 | JGI IMG/M metagenome (GOLD analysis project Ga0082212, IMG submission 71548) | Neocapritermes taracua P3 segment gut microbial communities from Petit-Saut dam, French Guiana - Nt197 P3 | ecosystem: Host-associated > Arthropoda: Insects > Digestive system > Gut ... | reverse complement strand
GAGCGTAAGTATTTTCGCCAGTTACTTGTTTATCATTCGAGATTAAAGTGCCGAACAACGACGCACTGCATGCTTACAAACCCCTTCTACCCGCTGTCAAAACCAGTCAAGCCCAAAATTTGTACCGCAAAGGTACGTTTTTTTTTTTGTAACTGCAAAAAAAATCGTATATTTGCCCATAAAAATATAACTAACATGAAATCTTTATACTCAACACTGTTAATCGCAATACTGCTCATCGGCAATATCTCTACAACAATTGCTTCCCCTGCATATCCCAATTTGATAAAAAAAGAACAACCGGATGGTACCATTATTTCCTTATTTCTGAAAGGAGATGAAAAAGTGCATTGGATGGAATCGGAAGACGGATATTCGCTTCTATATGACAACAATAAAACTATCGTCTATGCAATTTCAGACGAAGAAGGCAACATGATTCCATCTTCCATCGTTGCTAAGGATGCTTCTCTGCGTTCTTCTTCCGAACAAATTTTTTTAAAGGGAATTCCAAAAAGACTGAATTATAGTGCGACACAAGTCAACACTTTTATCAGTATTTGGGATATCGTGAAAGAATCTAATGACTCAAATTCAACAAAATTTCGATCATCAGCAGCTGCTGAAGCGCGTGGAATTTGTGCGTTAATCAATTTCCCTGACAAACCCTTGGTGAAAACGAGGGATGAGTTCAATAATCTGATGAATCAAGTCGGTTACAGTGCATCCGGAGCTAAAGGTAGTGTCAAAGATTACTACTTGGAAAATTCCTACGGACAAATGGATTTAGTGATCACGGTTGCCGGTCCCTACACGGTAGCAAAAGAATGGGCTTACTATGGTGCAAATGGCAGTGATGGTAATGATATACCGGCACGACTTCAAGAATTTGCAAAGGAAGCTGCTCAATTAACGTTTACCGACCCCAACATTAATCCGGCAGATTATGACTATGATGGCGATGGATTTATTAATGCTTTTCACATCATCTATGCCGGCTATGGAGAAGAAGCAGGCGGTGGTGCCAATTGTATCTGGGCGCATAAATACGGATTTCCAACCCTGACGTTCGGAAATAAAAAGATAAATGAATATTCCTGCTCTCCCGAACTGCGTGGGGGGTCAGGTAGTAATATTACCCACATTGGTGTCATCTGCCACGAAATGTGCCATATTTTCGGCTCCCCCGACTTTTATGACACTGATGGTACTGGTAGTGGTGGTAATTTTCCAGGAACAGGTAATTGGGATCTAATGGCATCGGGTAGTTGGAACAATAGCGGCGCATGCCCTGCACATATCAATATGTATCAAAAAATTGCAATGGGATGGGTAACTCCGGTCACATTGAGTCAACCGCAAGCGATTTCCGGCATGGCAAATTCCGCAAAAAATCCGGTAGCCTATCGTTACGATACTTCTACGTCAGGAGAATATTTTATCCTTGAAAATCGTCAACAAACCGGATTCGATCAGTACGTGCCCGGAAAAGGTTTACTGATCTACCGCGTGAGCATTACCAATTCGGATATTCGTTTCAATATCGTGAATACAAGACACCCGCAAAAAGTGTATCCTGTTTGCGCTTCGGCAAATACGAATCCCAATGGAACTCCGGTTTCCTATGGAAGCATCAACTCTGGCGGATGTCCCTTTCCCGGCACGTCCAATAAAACCTCATTCACCGATTATACGGTACCTGCCGCTACTTCGTGGAACGGAACTAACACGCTCAAACCGCTTACTGAAATCAGAGAGCAAAGCGGCACGATTGCTTTTCGATTTTTAATGCCGGATGCCGACCCCGTCACTAATTTTCAAGCGACGGTCGAAGAGAAAACCACTGTACAGTTATCTTGGAACAAACCGTCGGATAATGTAATCGCCTACAACATCTATCGCAACAATTTATTGGTAATCAAACTTATCGGCAAAGATAATACTTCGTATGCCCAAAGCAATGTGAGTTCGGGCGATCACGTCTATTGTGTAACTGCCATGTATAATGGGAATAAAGAATCTGCTCCCGTTTGCAAAGAAGTGAAAATCAGCAACCCCTTGATCGACGTTAATGCTCCCACCGTTAAAAATTTGTCAGCTCGCAACATAAATGGAGACAAGGATATTGAACTCAACTGGGAATCTCCTATCGTTAGTGACTGGGTAACGAATGCCAATGAGTATATTGATTTTCCGGTATTTTATCCGGATGTCAATCAATTTACCTCCGTTGTACGTTTTACAGCGCAAGATATCCAATATTTTCAAGGCAGTAAATTGACTAAAGTTCGTTTTAGGGTTGCAAATACTCAATGTAAACATACAATACAAGTATGGACAGCTCCCATCGGATATTATCCAAATCACGAAGAACTAATTGTCAACCAATCGGTTAATACTCCAAGAACAGGAACAGTTGATATTACGTTGGATAAATTTGTCACTCTTACACCTGATAGAGAGTTATGGATTGGTATCAAATATGAATTTACTCCAAATACCTCTGTAGCAGGGACTGATGGTGGACCTAAGATTCCTAATCGAAATTTTGTTTATATAAATAACGATTGGTATTCCACTCATACTAATGACAATTTCAATTGGTTCATCTCCGGATATATGCAATTCGACAGCAATTTTCTGAAAGCTCCTGCCGACGATTGGTTACGGTCGACAACTGCAACAACCGCAACGGCTACCAATTATGTTATTTATCGGGACAATGTAAAAATTGCGACAACCAATCAGCCGCGTTACGTAGATACCCAACCGGTATATGGCAGTCATATTTATTGTGTATCAATTGCTTTTGATGATGGAAAGGAATCAGAACCGGCATGTACAGAAGCTTTTTCATCCGTTGTAACCTCCCTTACTCCGGTTTTCGAACAGGAAGCAGAAATCAATATTTTTCCGAATCCTGTCAAAAGTGGGGAAAGCATAGAAATTCATTGCGATCCGCAAACGGCTTCAACTTTATCCATTTATAACATTACGGGGAAATTGCTGTTGCAAGAACAAGTTACCGAACCGGTTATTCATAAAAAGATGGACTTCGAACCGGGTGTTTATCTACTGCATATAAAAAATCAATCGAACACAACGGTTCGAAAAATCATTATCAGGTAGTGATATGGTAACTTGCAATGACGTCACAATATACAATTAAAATAATTTAACCGATTTTAATGAAAATTCGTTTGTGTATTCATTTCCACACAGTGTGGGGACAATCCGTTTGTGTTACGGGCTCTTTGCCTGAATTGGGCGCATGGGATATTGCTTCAGCAAAAAAAATGCAGCATACGGGTGAAGGAAACTGGGTGCTTGAATTAGAGTTGCCCAACAAACCGGTTCATTTTGAATACCGGTATTTCCTTTGTTCCGGAAATCAATTCATATTTGAAGAATGGCAGCGCAATCACAAGCAAAATATTACCGATATCCGGCAGAACTATGTGATGATCGACTACTGGCAAAATCAACCACAAAATACCGTATTTTATTCTTCGGCTTTTTATAAGAGTTGGTTTGCTCATCCCTGTGATAAGTTCGAACGTATTGTCAAATCCAAAAAGAAGTTATGCATCAAAGTATTGGCTTCCAATATAGCGAGAAATCAAAGCATAGCAATTTCAGGTAATCAGGCCGAACTGGGCAACTGGGATATTGATAAGGCATTGATTATGGCTTGCGATCATTTTCCGGAATGGTCGATCGAATTGGATGCAAGCGCACTCTCCTGCCCCATCGAATATAAATTCTGTATTATTGATAATGACAGTAAATCCTTGATTGAATGGGAAAAAGGGGATAATCGATTTTTGACAATTTCTCCTATTGATGAGAATGAAACCGGTGTTGTTTCCGGATTGCAATTCAAAAAAGACTCCATTGAATGGAAATGTGCCGGAACCGTTATTCCGGTTTTTTCACTCCGTTCGAAAACAAGTTTCGGTATCGGCGACTTTTGCGATTTGAAGAAATGCATCGACTGGCTGAAACTCACTTCGCAAAAAATGCTTCAACTCCTGCCCATTAACGATACCACTCAAACGCATACATGGACGGATTCTTATCCCTATAATGCCATTTCCATATTTGCGCTACATCCGATATATCTGAATATGAACAGGATGGGTGAATTAAACGACAAGAAGCGAAAGTTGTTTTATGAAAATAAACAGATTGAATTAAATGCGTTGGAAACCTTGGATTATGAACAGGTCGATAAGTATAAATGGATGTTTTTCAAGGAATTATTTACTCAGGAAGGAAAAAACGCCTTGCAAACGTCTGAATTTATTGCATTCTTTGAAATAAATAAAGAATGGCTGATTCCTTATGCCGCCTATTCTTATTTGAGAGAAAAATACCATACTTGCAATTTTCATCTTTGGAAAGAATACAGCAAATACGATAAAGCAGCTATCGAAAAATTTTGTCACCCCGATAAATCGCATTATCAGGATATATGTCTGTATTATTACTTACAATTTCATTTACATAAACAATTATCCGAAGCCAAAGAATATGCTCATACTAAAGGAATTGTTCTCAAAGGGGATATTCCTATCGGTATCAGTAAAACAAGTATAGAGGCATGGATAGAGCCTGAATATTTCAACAGTCAATATCAAACGGGCGCTCCTCCGGACGATTTTTCCCTTACCGGACAAAACTGGGGATTTCCAACTTATAATTGGGAAAAAATAGAAGCCGATCATTATATATGGTGGAAAAAACGTTTCCAAAAGATGGCAGACTATTTCGACGCCTTCCGTATCGACCATATCCTCGGATTCTTTCGAATTTGGGAAATACCGGAAGATTCGGTTCAAGGAATTTTGGGCTGGTTCAGTCCGGCCTTGCCTCTCAGCGAGGCAGAAATCAAAAATGCCGGTTTTCACTTTCAATTGGAAAGGTTTACGAATGCGCATATTCACGAACAGTTTATAAATGAACTATTTGGCGAATATACACAGGAAGTAACGCAAGTATATTTGAATCGAATTTCTTCACAACATTTTGCCTTGAGAGAGTCATTCAATACCCAAAAGAAAATCCAAACCTGTTTTTTCGGAAAAGAAGATGAGAAAAGTATTTTTATTCAAAATGGTTTGTTTGCCATTTGCAATGAAGTATTATTTATTAAGGACAAACAACAGTCCAATCACTATCATCCGCGTATATCTTCCTATAATTCGTATATTTACAGAGAATTAGACCAGGCAAATCAATATGCTTTCGACTATTTATACCGGAATTATTTCTATCAACGCCACAATGATTTCTGGAAGGAACAAGGATATAAAAAATTAATACCGTTAGTTTCCTGTACCGATATGTTGGTGTGTGGGGAAGATTTGGGAATGATACCGCAATGCGTACCGGAAGTCATGCAAAAACTTCAGATTTTCAGTTTGGAAATAGAAAAAATGCCCAAAGTGTCCAACAGGGAATTTCTCGATTTAAATCATTTGCCTTATCTCTCGGTTTGTACAACATCCACGCACGATATGCCTGCTATTCGGATGGAATGGAAAGAAAATCAAGAGAAAACACAACGTTATTTCAAAGAGGTATTAAAGCTTGAAGGAATTGCCCCTGACGATTGCACTCCGGAAATATGCGAACAAGTTATTTCCAATCATCTGCACTCCCGGTCGTTGTTGGTTATAATTCCTCTACAAGATTGGCTGTCGATGGACGGAACGGTTCGCAGAGGAAACGAAAACAGCGAGCGAATAAACATACCCGCCGATCCCAAACATTATTGGAAATACCGCATGCATCTTCATTTGGAAACGTTACTAAATGAAGACAGATTAAATACGAAGATTACCCGCTTGATACAAGAAACTCAAAGATAGTAGATAATTAATTAAGCATTCTGCAATTACCGTTAAAAGAAGCGCCCGGTTCGATTTCAACATACTTGGCAACAATTTCGCCGGTGAATCGAACGGATGCTTTTAAACTGGCAACTTCATATATCATAATATTTCCGGTAACACTTCCCATTAAATCCGTGTTCTGACATTGAATGTTTCCGGTAATTTCTGCATGGGGACCAATTATCACTTTGCCTGCACATTCAATGTTGCCATCCAATTTCCCATCAATACGAAAATCTTCTTCTGCTTTGATATCGCCTTTTACATAAGTACCTGCTGCTAAGGCATTATGTGCTATTCCAATAGATGATGTCTCTTTATTTCTCATGAACATATTTTCATTATTAGATTACAAAATTACAAATTATTTGTTAACTTCCAAATTATTGACTATTTTTGAAGAGAATAAATACAAATTTATATGGAATGTATTGAATTAAAAAAAATGATCTTTCATGCTTATCATGGCGTAATGGAACAGGAAAAAATAGCAGGTAATACGTATCGTATTGATTTAAAACTGTTTCTTGATTTAAGTAAAGCGATTGAATCCGACCAATTAGAAGATACCATAAACTATGCAGAAATTTTTAATTTAGTAAAAGAGGAAATGTCAATACCTTCCCGGTTGCTGGAACATGTTGCAGGAAGAGTTGTTAAAAAAATCAGCCAACAATATCCACAGATATCAAAAGTCAAAATTCGTTTGGCTAAAAATAATCCACCTATTGAAGGCGAGATCCGAGAAGCGGCAGTTGTTATTGGAAGCGCTTCCAAGCAAGGAAAAAAAACAAGCATAACATCAGTAGAGACGTTGCATGCAACGTCTCTACTGATGTCGCAAAAGATATGACACTATTGTTGAAATAGCTTCCTTTCTCTTAATACTTGATCTTCAATATATCTAAAGTTTTTCTCGCCTGTTCGTTGTTGGGGTCAATAGCAATGATTTTCAACATATACTCGCCAACAGACGTGTTGTCGCCGACAGACACATAGTAGTTAGCCAAGTAATTATAAGCGCTTATAATAAGACTGTTTTTCGACCCATCACCATTGGTTTCCAACAAAACCGGAAGCGCCTGTTCAAAAAAAGGCTTCGCATGTCCCGGCAACTTACCTGTCTTATCATTATCGTATTTGTCTAACAGTGAATGAATATTTGCCCTGCCCACATAACCGTAATACACATTAGGTCTTCGGGTTATTACTTCCGCGTATGCTTTATCGCTTTTTTGCACATAATTCTTAAAAATTGTTTCATCTTCCGTTGTCATATTATCGGAAGTAACATAATAGCTTGCAGAAGCATAAGCGGCGTCGCCGAAAGAGAAAAAATCGAAAGCGTCTGGAGTAGAATCTTCTTCAAAATATTTTTCGTAGTATTTAACAGCGTCCGGATACAAGCCCAAATTGAAAGCAGCGGCAGCCATTTCTTTATACAGTTTTTCGCTTGCTGCTCTTACAGGGTCAATTTCAATGGCTTTTTGAAAAGATTTCATTGCCAACTCTGGTTGTTTTTCTTTCAAAGCCAATTGGCCTAATGTAGTATAATCCTGGTAGATATGACGTTCCTCAGGCATTATTTCCAAAAACCGGTTCATTTGTTCTAATCCCAAAGCATAATCTTCCAGTCGAAAACTGTTCCACGCTTCCAAACGTTTTATAACCAAGTTATCAGGATCTCTCGATAAAACATATTTAAAATAATCCGAAGCGGCTTCATATTGTCCCGTAAAAAACAGCAATTGTGCATATCTCTCATGTTGCAACATAGGAACGCCTTGTATGGCAATAAATTTCTCGTATGCATCCAATGCTTTATTATACATTCCCTTGTCTCTGTTAATATCTCCGATTAACGCATAAGCAGGAATATAATTGGGATCTATTCCAAGCAATTTATCTAAGTACTGCAAAGCCAAGTCTGAATTAATGTCTTTGTAAACCTGGGCTATTCTCAAATAGGCAAGTTTATCGGATTTATTGAAGTGAATGGCATTTTCGTAGCGAGAACTGGCATCGCCTATTTTTTCCTGTTTCATTAATATATCGCCTTCCACCATATAAATTCCCGAATATTTATTATTGATTTTCCGGGCTTTATCTAAAGCTATTTTAGCATTATTATAATCGCCGACATCTACATAAACTTCTGCAATTGTTGTTTGAATGGATGGATCTTTTTTGGCAAAGTTGTTGGCTTTTTTAAACAATTCTTCGGCAACCTTGACATTTTTACTTTTCAATTGCATCTTTCCTTCACCGATATATCCAAACGGATATTCGGGAGCAGTCTCAATAGCCTTTCTATAATAATAAGACGCAGAGTCTCCTTGGTTGAGCTGATAATAGGTTAATCCCAAGTAATAATAATTTTCAGCCTGTTCCAATACAGATTGATTCGATTGTTGCAAAAAGAAAATTTTTGCAGCATCATAAAGTTCAGCTCTGTAATAGTCAATTCCTTTCTCGTTGCTACCGGCAAACAGATGGCCTGTAGTAACAAGTGAAAGCGACATAAAAATAAGCAATTTTCTTCTATTCATTTTCATTTCTTTTATCATTTTATCTATTTATCATATTTTATCTATTTATCATTAATCATTAATCATTATTAAAACTCATCCGTTCTCAAAACCGGCCGGTTATGAGGATCTGACACGGCAGGCAGCAGTCCTGATTTCATTATCACCATCTGCCCTACCTCGTGCGCAAGAAAAATACTAAAACCGGATGACAAGCCCGATCTTGGATCGGAAAGCAGCACATATACTGGTCGCCACAAGGGGTAATCTTCATTTTTTATATCTCCGGCGTAGGGAAGATAGGTGTTTTGCAGCGTTGCTATTTCTTCTTTTCCTACACGCATGATTTGAAATTTATTGCGAAAAATCGAATTTTTCCTGTCAAGTTCATTATTTATTTGATTAAAGCCTACTATGCCCAAGGCATTTGGCAATTCATTTACCTTTTCAATCATTTCATCGAGGTTGTTCAAGGCATATAAATTTGGGGATACGGATCCGGTTTTCGTGATAGAATCCGCAACATATCGCAATATACCGGATTGATTACTGTCGAAAATCACTCGAATTGTTCCTAAAGAAGAACCTTGATTAATTTGTGTCCATTCTGTGATTTCTCCCGAAAGTATTTTTTTCAGCGTTGGCAGCCCAATTAGCGAATCGGTATTTACTTTGTTGGTAATTAACGCAATTCCATCATAGGCTATCAAAAATTTACGGACAACCATCCGTTTTTCCTCTATTTCTTTTTGTTCTTTGGCATTAAGGTCGCGCGTGGTCAAGGCCAAGCGCACCGAGTCGTCTGTTAATAAGCGGATGACTTCATTTTCATTGGAATAAACAGGATTGATGATCGCTAAATAGTTATTGTGAGCTTCAAACGCATCAATGGCAGCGTCCATCATATTTTTGAAATTCTCATCGCAAGCAATTTTTATTATCCCTGCATAGAGCGAGTCTTCCCAGTTGTCTTTCGGTTTCTTTTTGCAGAAATTAAAAGACAGGAGAAAGAAAAAAACGATACCCAAAGATAAAAATCTTTTCATTGTTGCTTGTTTTTTTATTTAGGAGAAGGAGGCTGTGTCATTTTGACACAGCCTCTTCCTAAAACACTACTTATTCATTTATCTGTGTTATTTTTTTATAAGCTCTATAAATTCTGAACAATCCATAGAGCCCCAAAACAATTCCCAAGCCTATCCTCATTCCTCTTGGCAGTATACTGTTGTCGAAAAAATGCGTAAACAAAAATACGTAGCTCGCAAACGCATACACGATGGCCATGAAACATTCAAAAATGAAACGCGAAACTTTTTGTCCTCCGTATTTATTTTCATTCATATCAGCGTATCCCATGATTATAAGCGAAATTGTTTTGTTCGTACATAATATATTATCAACTATTCTGCAATTTAAACGTCACAGGTAAATTGTAATATACCGATACAGGGTTTCCATTTTGTCTCCCCGGTATCCACTTTGGCATTTTTTTCACAGCCCGAACAGCTTCTTTGTCGCAACTCGGATCCAGGCCTTTCACTACCTGGACATCATCGACCATGCCATCCGGTCTAACAACAAATCGAAGCGACACACGGCCTTGAATTCCCTGTTCCTGTGCAATTGGAGGATATTGAATATTTTCATACAACCACTTGATCAGCGCACCTTCACCTCCCGGAAATTCAGGCATTTGTTCAACATGGCTGAAAATCTGTTCTTTTACAACAGGTTCTTCCACAGCCACTTTATTATCTGCCAAATCTGCAATGTTAATACCTTCATTGGTTCCTTCAACATTTGCTATCGACACTTCCGCTGTTGTTTCCATCAATTCCTGTTGAGTCAACATCAATTCATCATCTCTAATGTCTTCATTTCTGGCGATTACCGGAGGCGTATAAGCAACTGTTTGTTTCAATTCAGGAGGTGGGGGAGGCTCAAATTCCTTGATTGTATTTTCTTCCGGAACTTCCTGTTCAAGATCAAGATCTGTCATTACCAGTTCGGTCACTTGTTCGATATGCTTTTCTGCAGGTAAAACCGACTTGATCAATCCGGGTAAGAAAATCAAACCCAAAGCAATCGTTATGATTACACCCAAAGCCATCACATGTCGGTCAGAAGATTCTTCCCGATGCACATAAGCGCCATACGTTTGATTCTTTCCTTCAAAAATAAGCGCTAACCATTTTTGCGAATTTAAATCAAAATCTCTTGCCATAATTAATTAATTTTCATTGGTTAATAAATCTGTTATCATCTAATCCAACTGTTTCAATTGCTCTTCCGTAAGATACTCCGGATTACTCGTTTTTTGATAGAGCAAATACCGATCACCGTCGGACAACTCAATAACCGCATAGGACCCAATGTTGGTAACCAACATTTCATCCAATGTGTCCACCATGTTCTTGTAAGTTGCCTTGTCAGTCGGTTTTATTATCACCGACGGAGCAATTTTTGTTTCTTTTAAAGCAACTTCCTGAATTTTTCCCGACTCTGCATAATATTCTTCTTCGCTGATATCAAGATTTTTCAATTTCAATTTCAAATCCTGAATCAATTCATAGGTACCTTTGTTTTTTTCCAACAAAAGTTTACGTATTCCATCTGTGTCATAACTGGAAGGAACGAGAAGGTCAAGATTCTCGTAAACATCTTCAATCAAACCCAGGTAGTAGAATACCTCATCGTTTGCGCCCAAAAGGAGCGTTACAGCAGTTGACTCTCTTACTTTGTTCGCTTGGTCATCATCTACCTTATCTTTAGCAGGCATAGCAATCTGCATTGTTTGAGGAGAAAGAAGGGTCGTACAAAACATAAAGAATGTTATCAGCAACATGTTCATATCCACCATAGGTGTAAAATCAACTCGCAAATGCTGTTTTTTCTGTTTGTTTTTTCCACCTTCTTGCTCTTTTACTTGTACTTCAGCCATTTTGTTTTTTTTTCTGAATTAAATACTAATTAAACGTTTGAAGCAGTTTTCAAAGTAGTAATTAAGAGGTAGCGGTTTTGCCGCAAATCCCTCAAATCATCTATCACTTGTTTAACAATCGGATAGCTTGTATCCTTGTCTGACTTTATTGCCAATTTTAAATCCGAATTGTTTTTTGTAGCATGACTAACCCAACGTTGAAATTCACTGTATCCCACCGCTCCACTCGCATCGATAACAGGTACGGTAGGAATTCCCACCCTTTCATTATCCAATTCTTGCAGGAATCTAACTTGCTGTTCGGAAGGCATATCCAAGAAAGCAGCCATAGATTGAATAGGGACTCCAAACGAATCCAACTTTTTGAAAGCGTCAATCTGTTTCGGCGTGAATGTAATTCCGTAGTCCTCACCTACAGCGGTTAATACATCTACTTTATCTTGCTGGTTGGTAAAACCAAAGAAAACTTTACCTTCTGAACCAACCAGTATGGTCATCAGATTCGTTTCCGGAATTTTTTTCTCAGAAACGGAAGCTGGCGTTACCACTTCCACCGGTTCATCTTGAACAAAAGTAGCAGTTAACATGAAAAAGGTAAGTAAAAGCACGGTAACATCACTCATCGCCGTCATGTCGATGAAAGTGTCATGCTTTTTTACTTTTGCTTTTGCCATAATTCATCAA
>Ga0082212_10010203_pt1 | contig 12051 bp, 10 predicted proteins | sample TergutNt197P3_FD_71548 | JGI IMG/M metagenome (GOLD analysis project Ga0082212, IMG submission 71548) | Neocapritermes taracua P3 segment gut microbial communities from Petit-Saut dam, French Guiana - Nt197 P3 | ecosystem: Host-associated > Arthropoda: Insects > Digestive system > Gut ... | reverse complement strand
TCTATCGCAGTGACTTTTACCGCAACGGTTCCTTCCTTTAATCCCTTGAAAACCACCGGCGATTTGCTGTTCTTAGGCACTTTCATGCTGACCACGCTAGCGTCGCTGATTTCCCAAAGGCCATATTTATTCGAGGCATTGCCCGGGAGTATCCAGCCCTGTACTTTTAGCTCGTTGCCAATCCCAAGGGTCACGGTCTTATCCTGATTGTCGATGGTGAAGCCGGTCAGATGAACAAAGGTGACATGGACAACACAGGAGGCTGTTTTCTTACCGTCATCGGTCGTTACGGTGATCGTCGTCTTGCCATCCTTCAGCCCGAATATCTTTCCCGAGGTACTTACAGTGGCTACTGACGGGTCGCTGCTCGTCCAAGTGACCTTCTTATTTGTAGCCGTAGAAGGAAGGATCGTCGCCTTCAAGGTGACCTCATTGTCCTCCCCGGCATCCATGCGTACCTCTGTCTTGTCCAGAGATATACTTTGGACAGGGATCGCGTTCTGAAACACGGTGAGCTGGGCGTCAGCCGTAAAACCTCCGTCTTCTGTTTTCACGGTGATCTTGACGACGCCCTCCTTCAGCCCCTTGGCCACGCCTTTATTTGTGATCGTCGCTATGGAAGGATCGCTGCTCGTCCAAGTCACATCGGTGTTTGTCGGTTTTGTCGGTGTAAAGAACGGCTTTATGGTTATGCTTTTGCCGATGGCCACGGCATAATCCATATCAAGCTCTATCCCCTCAACGTCCGTGAAAAACACTGTGATCTCACAGCTGTCCTGCTTTTTCCCGTCTTCGGTTTCGGCCGTGATGACGACCTTGCCTTCCTTAATGGCCTTCACCGCGCCTTTGTCGGATACGGTCGCCACAGACGGGTCGCTGCTTTTCCAAATAACATTTTTATTCGACGCGTTGCCGGGGGCGATCTCCGGCTTTAGGGTAACGGATTTGCCCACCTCGAGAGACTGGTTCTTTTGCTTCAGCGTAAAAGCAATAGCGGTCACCGAAACATATTCAACGATGACCTTGCACGACGCGGTTTTAGAGCCATCCTCGGTGGTTACGGTCACAACGGCTGTCCCCGGCTTGATGCCTTTGACGCTTCCGCTGTTGGAAACCGTCGCTACCTCCTTGTTACTGCTGACCCATGTGACCTTCTTATTGGTTGCGTTTGCCGGACGGAGTTTTGGCGTCAGCTTGTATGTTTCATTAACAGCCAGCGTTATTGTATTCGCGTCCAAGGTTATGTCGACGGCTGCCATTACGGATGACATATCCGCCGGCGGGCTTGTTTCAGCTGACACCCCAACAGGCGCGCCAACGAAAACCACGCACATGACCGTCGCCAGAAGCATACAGAAAATCCGCTTTTTCAATGCGATCACTCCTACATCATATTATGGGTCGGGATTTGCGTTGTGAACTCTTACCATAAATTATATGGGATATTGGAAAAAAGTCAAGAGAAACTTTATACCCGCACCCGATGGTACACTTTCTTCCCCTTCTTGATCATCAGCCCGTCCCCCTCGCATTGCTCGCGGGCGATCACGGCATGGACGTCGGTCACCTTCTGCCCGTCGATCTCTAGGCCGCCCTGTTCGATCAGCCGCCTGCCCTCCCCTTTCGAGGGCACGACGCCGCACCGCACCAGCGCGTCCAGGACGCCGATCTCCGGGTCAAAGTCCAGCGTTGTGGTGGGCACGTCATCCATGCTTCCGGCGCCGGCAAACAGCGCCTGCGCCGCTTCCTGGACTTGCCTGGCCTTCTCTTCCCCGTGGATCAGCGCGGTCAGCTCCAGCGCGAGGCGTTCCTTGGCCTGGTTCAGCTCGCTGCCTTGCCAGCGTTCCATCTCGGCGATCTCGTCCAGCGGCACAAACGTCAGGCGTTTCAGATACGGGACCACGTCGTCGTCGGCGGTGTTGCGGAAATACTGGTAGAAGTCATAGACCCCGGTCTTTTCCGGGTCGAGCCAAATCGCGCCCTTGGCGGTCTTGCCCATCTTCTTGCCCTCGCGCGTCAGCAGCAGGGGGATGGTCATCGTGTGGGCGTCGCGCCCCAGCTTGCGCCGGATCAGCTCGGTCCCGCCCAGCATGTTCGACCACTGGTCGTCGCCGCCGCATTGGAGGTTCACGCCGTATTTTTCATGCAGGTACAAGTAGTCGTAGCTCTGCATCAGCATGTAGTTGAACTCCAGAAAACTCAGGCCCTTTTCCATGCGCGAGCGGTAGCAGTCCGCCGTCAGCATCCGGTTGACGGAAAAATGCACGCCGATATCGCGGATAAATTCAACATAATTCAGCTCCAGCAGCCAGTCCGCGTTGTTGACCAGTATGGCTTTTCCATCGGAAAAGTCGATAAAATGGCTCATCTGCGCCTTGAAGCGTTCGGCGTTGGCGTCGATCAGGCCCTTGCCCATCATCGTGCGCATGTCCGTTTTGTCCGTGGGGTCGCCGACCATCGTCGTGCCGCCGCCGATCAGCGCAATGGGCTTGTTGCCCGCCTTTTGCAGATGGCGCATCAAAATCAGCGGGCAGAAATGTCCCACCGTCAGGCTGTCCGCCGTCGGGTCAAAGCCCATGTAAAAGACGGCTTTCCCGCCGTCCACCAGCCCGCGCACGGCCTCCTCCCCCGTCGTCTGGGCCACGAGGCCGCGCGCTTGCAGTTCTTCAAATCCCGTCATGGGTAACATTCATTCCTTTACAATTCTTTTTTCCAAGCCTCGGCTTGGGCGATCAGTTCCGCCGCGCCGCCGCGGGTCGCCTCCGTGATGCGGCTCCCGCCGGTGATGCGGGCCAGCTCTTCGACCCTCTGCTCATAGCCCAGGCGATCCACCGTCGTTATGGTGCGGTCGCCGCTCACCCCCTTTGCCACGCGGAAATGCGTGTCGGCCATCGCCGCGATCTGCGGCAGGTGGGTCACGCACAGGACTTGGCGGTGCGCGGCGACTTTTCTGAGCTTTTCCGCCACGCGCTGGGCCGCGCGGCCCGACACCCCGGCGTCTACCTCGTCAAAGACGAGGGTGACGGCTTCCTCTGCGTCGGCGAGGGTGTTTTTGATCGCCAGCATGATCCGCGACAACTCGCCGCCGGACGCCGTTTTCGACAGCGGTTTCAGCGGCTCGCCGGGGTTGGCCGACAATAGGAAACGCACGGTATCGGCCCCATCCGGCCCCAGCGTCTCCGCAACAGGGGTTTCCGATACCGGCGGCGTCATTTCAACCAAAAACCGCACTTTTGCCATATCCAGATCCGCAAGCTCCGCCACCAGACGCTTTTCGAGCAGCGCGGCGGCTTTTTTGCGGTGCAGGGTCAGTTTGCCCGCTTCCGCCAAAACTGATTTTTCGGCCCCGGCCAGGCGTACCTCCAGCTTGCGGATGCTTTCCTCGGCAAACAGGATGCCGTCCAGCTCTTTCCGCCACTCCGCCACCTTTTCGATCAGCTCGTCCGGCCCCGCGCCGAAGCGGGATTTCAGCTTGTGCAATAGATCGAGGCGGCTTTCCACGGTTTCGGCTTCGCCGGGTAAGACGTCCATTTCTTCCCGTTTGGCGCGAAGCTCCTCGGTGATCTCCTCGGCCTGAAAGCGGACCTCCCGCAGGCGCGGCACGAACGCCCCCAGCCCCTCGCTATACCGTTCGGCGGCCGACAGGGCCTCCGCCGCTTCGTCAAACAGCTCCATGGCCCCGGGGCGCTCCTCGTCGCCGTACAGGGCCGCGTAGGCGCTGTCCAGCGCCTCGGTGATCCTCTGCGCGTGGCGCAGAAGCTTTCGCCGTTCCAGCAGTTTGGCTTCCTCGCCGGGGATCAGCGCGGCGTTTTCGACCTCGTCCAAACGGTATTGCAAAGCGTCCACGCGGCGGGCCTTTTCATCCTCATCCATCCGCAGCGCGGCGATCTCCCGGGAAATATCCTTCCACGCCTGATACGCGGCGCGGTATGGCTCAATATCTGTACGCGCGAAAGCGTCCAGAAACCCGATATGCCGTTCGTCGGCCAACAGGCTCTGCGCGTCGTGCTGCCCGTGTATCTGCGCAAGGGATAACCCAAGCTCCCGCAGTTGGGCGACCGTCACCGGGCGTCCGGCAACCTTGCAGACATTGCGCCCGTCCGGGAACATTTCGCGGCTGACCAGCAGCTCGTCCCCCGGCTCCGCGCCCAGCTCACGCAAAAGCGGGAAATCCGGGACATTGCAAAACACCGCGCTGACCAGCGCCTTGTCAGAGCCTGTCCGAATCAACTCGCGGGAGGTGCGCGCGCCCAGCAGCGCGCCCAGCGCGTCGATCACGATGGATTTGCCCGCGCCCGTCTCGCCGGTCATGGCGTTCAGCCGGTCGTCAAAGGTGATATCCGCCAGCTCGACGATGGCAATGTTCTCGATATGCAGTACGGACAGCACCGTCCAGCTCCCCCTATCGCAAAATCTTCTTGATGTCCTCCACCAGCTTCTGCGCGTCCTCGTTTGTGCGCAGCGCCAGAAACACCGTATTGTCCCCCGCGAGGGAGCCGACCAAGGTCTCGATGCGCATGGAGTCCAGCGCCTCGCAGGCCGCCGAGGCCAGCCCCGACAGGGTTTTCAGCACCACGATGTTCTGCGCGGCCTCGCAGGTCGTCACGCTCTTGCGGAAAATGTCGCGCAGGCGGTCCATAAACACGCCCTCCGCCGGGCCGGCCACCGCGTAGCGGTATTTCCCGGACACCCCAAGGACCTTGACCAGGCGCAATTCCTTGATGTCGCGCGAGATCGTCGCCTGTGTACACGAAAAACCGCAGGCTTCCAGACGCCCGGTCAGCTCCTCCTGCGTCTCGACGTCCCCGGCTTCCACGATTTCTAGGATTTTTTGCTGTCTTTGCGCTTTCATCATTGGCGTCACCTATCCTTGAGTTTATCGCTGATCACGTCGTAAAAATACCTGTCCTTCAACCGCACGATATTGGCAAAGCGGTCAGAGCGGCGGATGCGGAGGCAGTCGCCGGGGCACAAATCGACCGGCTTGGCCCCGTCCACCGTGACAAAGGCGGGCCGCTCCTCCAAACGCAGGGGCCGCAGGGTCAGTTCCCGCTTCGCGGACAGCACGAACGAATGTGCGTACAGCCCATGCGGGCAGATCGGCGTGACGACGATGCAGTCGGCGTCCGGCTCGACGATCGGACCTCCCGCGCTCATGCTGTAGGCGGTCGATCCGGTGGGCGTCGCCGCGATCAGGCCGTCGGCCAGCAGCGAACTCATCAGATGCCCGTCGACCAGCAGGTCGATCATCACCGCCTGCGCGCAGGAGCCGCGCGTGATGACCGCGTCGTTCAGCGCGTGCGGGAGCGCGATCTCTCCGCCGTCCCGCAACAGCACAGGCTCCAGCAGCGCGCGGCGGTCAATGGTATATTCCCCCGCGGCCACCCGGCTGAGAAGGTGCGTCTCGTCGCGCTCCAGCTCCGTCAGGAACCCGGTACGCCCGGCGTTGATCCCCAGCAGCGGCAGCCCATACTTCATCGCCGACCGCGCCGCGCGCAATAACGTACCGTCCCCGCCGACGCTGACGACCATTTCCGCTTCCTGCAAAGCCTGATCCAGAGGCCGCGCTTGCGCGCCGGAGTCCATGCCTTCAAAGGCGTCGGAAATCAGGCACGCGACGCCCAAACCGCGCAGAACGGACGCCGCGGTGCGCGTGACGGCCAGCCCGGCGTCTTTTTTTTCATTTGGGAACAACAGCACAGTTTTCATAGCTTAGCTCTTCCTTAACCACATCAAAAACTCTTGATTTCCATCCCCGCCCAAAATCGGCGAGGCGATGACCTCTCGCACAGCCAGCCCGGAGCTTTGCGCGGCGGCGGTCAGTTCTTCGATCACCCTTCTGTGGGTTTTAGCGTCCCGGACGATGCCGCCCTTGCCCACGGCGGCGCGCCCGGCCTCAAACTGCGGCTTGACCAGACTGACGATCACAGCCCGCTCTGTCAGGCAATCAATCAATGCGGGCCAGATCAACCGCTGAGAGATAAAGCTGACGTCTATGACCGCCATATCCGCCAGCCAGCCAAGCTGTTCCGGCCTAAGCTCGCGGGCGTTGACGCCCTCCATCACGACGACGCGGGGGTCGTCCCGCAAAGACTGCGCCAGCTGCCCGTGCCCGACGTCGACGGCCCAGACCCGCGCGGCCCCGCGCGTCAGCAGGCATTCGGTAAAGCCGCCCGTGGACGCGCCGATGTCCAAAACACTCAACCCGGCGGGGCCGATCCCGAAACGCTCCAGCGCGTGTTCCAGCTTTTGACCCGCGCGGCTGACATACGCGCGGCGCGGTTCTACGCTGACCACGGCTTCCGGCGGCACGGGATACGCGCATTTCAGCACTGTACAGTCATTTACCTTTACAAGCCCGGCGCGGATTATCACGGCGGCCTGGCTGCGCGAAGGGGCCAAAGCCCTTTCCGTTAGATAGACGTCAAGCCTGACAGTCATCAAAAATCCGATCCGCCACGCCCTGCGCGTCCAGGCCGCAATAGCGCCGCAGTTCCTCGCGGGTCCCGTGCGGGACATAGCGGTCCCCGGTGTTCAAGGCTGTGCCGGGAAGATGGCGGCATAGGAACCCCGCGTTTTCCTCCAGCAAATAGACGCGCCCTTGCAGCAAAGCCAAAATCTCCTCTGTTTCCAGCGGTTTCAGGCGGGTGATCTTCACCACTCCTGCTTGCACCCCGCGCGCCTGAAGGTTTCGCGCCGCCTCCAGCGCCGTGTTGACGGCTATGCCGTAGGTGACGACGGTCGCGTCCGCGCCTTCAAGCAAGCGCGTCACGCCCAAATGGCAGCCGCGGTACTCCCCTTCCGGGCCGCGCGGGTAGCGGATCGCCGCAGGGGCAGGCTGCCGGCCCGGCCCGGCGGGGGCCAGCGCCTTGGCCAGCGTTTCGCGCAGCTCCGCGAAGCTGGCGGGCGACCAAATCTCCAGCCCCGGCACGCTGGACAGAAACTGCGTATCGTATACGCCCTGATGCGTCTCGCCGTCCTCGCCGACCAGCTCGGCACGGTCCACGGCCAGCACCACGGGCAATCCCAAGATGCCCACGTCATGCAGCAACTGGTCATAGGCGCGCTGCAAAAACGTCGAATAGACCGCGACGACCGGGCGCATCCCCTGCATCGCCATGCCCGCCGCCATCGTGACGGCATGGCCCTCGGCGATCCCAACGTCGAAAAAGCGGTTGGGAAACCGCTGGGAAAACTCCCGCAGCCCCGTGCCGTCGCGCATCGCGGCGGTGATTGCGCATACGCGCTTGTCGGCCCCGGCGATCTCGGTCAGCGTTTGCCCGAACACGCCGGAGAACGTGAGCGGGCTCTGCTCGGTGCGCCCGGTGGAGACTTCAAAGCCGCCGACGCCATGGTACAGCGCGGGCCGCCGTTCGGCGTGGACATACCCCTTGCCCTTGACGGTCGCCGCGTGGATCAAAACGGGACGGCCCATCGAAAACGCCTGGCGAAGCAGAAACTCCATCTGCCCGATATCATGCCCGTTGGCCGGGCCGAGGTAGATAAACCCCAACTGCTCAAAAAACGAGCCTGGCACGACCGCCTCGCGCAGCATGTCCTTCGCGCGGGACAAAGCGCGGTCGACCTGTTTTCCGCCCGGGACCGTGTCCAGCACGGTATGATAGGCCCGCTTGGCGCTGTAATAGCTCGGTTTCAGCCGCAGGCGCATCAATTGCCGCGACACCGCGCCGACATTGCGCGCGATGGACATCTCGTTGTCGTTCAAGACCACGACCAACGCCTCGCCGCTCTCGCCCGCGTCGCAAAGCCCCTCGTAGCTGAGGCCCCCGGTCAGCGCGCCGTCGCCCAGCACGGCGGCCACGCGGTAATCCTCGCCCTGCAGGCTGCGCGCGCGCGCCATGCCCAGCGCCACGGATACGGAGGTCGACGCGTGCCCCGACACGAACGCGTCATGCGCGCTCTCCGAGGGTTTTGTAAACCCGGACATACCGCCCAGCGAGCGGAACCCGGCAAAGTCCCCGCCGCGCCCGGTCAGCAGCTTGTGGACGTAGCTTTGATGCCCCACGTCAAAAACGAGCCGGTCGGCGGACGTGTCCAGCACGCGGTGCAGGGCCACCGTCAGCTCCACAACGCCCAGGTTGGAGGCCAGATGCCCGCCGTTGCGCGAAATGTGCGCCAGCAGAAAGGCGCGGATCTCGGCGCAGTATTCTTCCAGCCGGGCCGCCGGGACGTCCTTCGGGCGGCTGGCGTATGTCTTTAATAAACTCATGTCGATCCCCGTTTTGATTTTGGAAATATCTTCTTGCGCAACGCCTCAAAGCGATAGATCGCCCGGCCCATTTGCGCGACGATCGCCGTGTTGTGCCGCAGGGAAACCGTTTTGCCCCAAGCCTTCCCGCCGACGGTCAGCGTGGAGACCAGCGCCGACAGCAAGACCTGCCACACGATATTGGAACCGGACGGGTCGTGCGTCAGGTTTGTCACGATGACCGTCGCGGTCGCCCCGGATACGATGCCCGTGATGTCCCCGACCACGTCGTTGCAAAAGCTGGTGATCTTCTCCGGGCTTTTCAGCAGTCTCAGCGACTGCGCCGCGCCCTTGACGCGCCGCGCGGCCATCGAATGGAACGGCTTAGAACCGGCGGTGGCCACGGAAAGCCCCAATATATCAAAAAAAACGCCCAAGGCGATAAAACTGAGCAGCACCAGCAGCGCGAAACCCGTATTCATGCGGGGGATCAGCGAACCGGACACCAGCGACAGGACGATGGAGATCACAAAGGTCCAGCCGATGATGCGGACCACCCACCGCAGGGAGGATACCCGGCGCTGGCGCCGCCTGCGTTCCGAGGCTGCCGGACCCGCTAAATAATCTTTTGGCTCGATCGGAGGGCCGCTGGGCAAAACTGACGTCACTCCTTCTTTGATTCAGGCTTCAGAGGCTGCGCACAACGTAAATTTTACGGCATAGGTTCGGTTGGATTTCCCCGCGGCCTGCCCCTCGTCGCCGAAGGGGGCGGTTTCCCATGAAAGGCCGCTTCGCCGTGTCGCCAACACGGAAGGGCGACAGCCCTTCCCGGCGCTACCGAATTGCCACTTAGTCCGCACTGTAATCCATTGCGCGCAATCACGCCGCCCTGCCGGCCCAAAAAGCCGGCTACGCGTGAAACGGCCTAGGTGCTTTCCACAGCAGGCTCGACGAATCCTTTAGCCTCTTTTGCAGACAGTGTTTCAACGGGCAATAGCCCCCCGTCCGCGGCCGCGGCCGGATTGCGTGACCCCATCTCCGCAAAGCCCACGCAAGGCAGGCTACACTGCACACAGCGCAAAACGCACCGCATTGCAGGTTTAACCCTGATTCGTAAGCGGCGTACCCGCCCACAAGATCAGGTCTCCGCGGCAAGAGGGTCGGCAGGCACATGCCATTGCGCCACGCCCCCAAGCCTTAACCCCCAGCATTCACCCCAAACTGGGCGTAAGCAGCAAACACCAGGGACTTCATCGATATGCCCTTCAGCGGATTTTTAGGCCCGCCCTAGGGACCCGCGGCCCGACTAGGATACCGCGCCTCTGATGTTCAGTATATCACAGCAAAAAGCCCAATGCAATCCCCAGTATCGCGCCGCATAAAACCTGCAGCGGCGTGTGCCCGAGCAGTTCCTTCAATTTGCGCTGGAACAAGTCCGGCGACATCTCGTTCCAATGCTCGATCATGTAATTGAGGATCTGCGCGTGGTGGCCCGCCTGCCTGCGCACGTTCAGCGCGTCGTACATCACGATGATGGCCAGCACCGCGCTGACGGCAAACTGCGCCGTATGCGTCCCCGACACGCGCCCGACCGAAACTGTCAGCGCGCACACCGTCGCCGAATGCGAGCTGGGCATACCGCCGGAACCGAGAATGCGCGAAACGTCGAATTTTTTATACCGGACCAAATTGATGATCACTTTCAGCAGCTGCGCGGACAGGAACGCGATGATCGAAATGTTCAGGATGCGGTTGCCCGTCAGGAACTCTACCGCGTTTCTCATGCCTTGCGGTTCATCAGCCCGTTGGCCAGCCATGTCAGGAAGCTGACCTCGCGGTCGGTCGTCCCGGCGCCGGCCGCGCTTTCGGCAAACGGCGGCAAAAAGCCGATCGCGTCGCGAGTCAAGGACGCCAGCAGGGACTTGCATCCCTCCATGTCCTTCAAGCTCACAAACGTCAGCTTGCCCTGCGCCTCGTCCTTGCCGGTGTTTTTGCCCAGCTCGTGCGCGTCGCCCTCCGCGTCGAGGATGTCGTCCTTGATTTGGAACGCCATACCCAGCGCCTTGGCAAAGCTGACCGCGTGGTCGCATTGTTTCTCCGTCGCGCCGCCCAAAATACATCCGGCATGGGCGGCGGCGGCGATCATCGCGCCGGTCTTTAGGGAATGTACGCCGATCGCGGCCTCCAAGGGGTCCTCCCCGGGACGCCCCCCCTCCAGGTCAAGCTGCTGCCCGCCGGCCATGCCATACGCGCCCGCGCCGATGGCGATGACGCGCGCCGCGCGCAATACTTTGTCCGGGCTGAATTGGATATCCGGGTCCAGCATCGTCTCGAACGCCGCCGTCAGCAGGGCGTCGCCGGCCAGCAGGGCCGTCGCCTCGCCGAAGATCACATGGCAGCAGGGCTGCCCGCGCCGCATGGTGTCGTTGTCCATGCACGGCAGGTCGTCATGGATCAGCGAGTAAGTGTGGATCATCTCCGCCGCGCAGGCAAACGGCAACGCGCTTTCCCAATCCCCGCCGCTGATCCGGCAGAACTCCAGCAGCAGCGCCGGGCGGATGCGCTTGCCCCCCGCGAACAGGCTGTACTGCATCGCCTCGACCAGGCGGGACTGCGGCAGCAGCGGGACAGCCGGGATATATTGCTCCAGCGCCCCGTCGATGCTCATGATATACGCGTTTAACCGATCCTCATGCTTCACTGTCGTTACCCTCCATCTGTATGGCTTCTATCGTATTTTCCGGGGTCTTGGCCAGCTTCAATACGCGCTGCTCGGCCTGTTTCAGCGCCGCCTCGCAGCGGACGGCCAGGCGCGCGCCCTCCTCATAGAGCTTCATCGAATCCTCCAGCGGCGCGTCGCCCCGCTCCAGCGCGGCCACGATCTCGTCCAGCCGGGCGATGTCCTGCTCAAACGAGGCCCCGCTTTTTTGCGTCTTTTTCTCGCTCATCGTATTATCCTTTCTTGCCGCCCTTATTGACGCGGAGGACTTGGCAGACCGCCTCGCCCCGCTCCGGGCGGATCGTCAGCGTATCCCCGGCCGACAGTTTGCTTGCGTCCTTGACGGCGGCCCCGGCCTCCGTGTAGGCGATAGCGTAGCCGCGGCCCAAGACTTTCAGCGGGCTCAGCGCGTCCAGACGGCCCGCCCGCAGGGCCACGGCCCGGCCCGCGTCGCGCAGGCCCCGCGCCGCCAGTTCATCCAGCCGCGCGCGCGTACCGTCCAGCCGCTGCTGCTTGTCCCTCAGAAGACGTTCCGGGGTTTTCAGCGCGCCCCGGCGGCGTTCCAGCGCCTGCGACAGCGCCTCGATACGCCGCCTCTGCGCAAAAGTCAGGCGCGCGGCGGATTGTCCCACTCGCGCCAGCAGCTCGGCGGCGTCCGGCGCGACCAGCTCGGCCGCGTGCGACGGCGTGGAGGCGCGGACGTCGGCCACAAAGTCGCTGATCAGCACGTCCGGCTCATGCCCCACGGCGGAAACGACCGGGATGTGCGAGGCAAAAATCGCGCGCGCCACGCGTTCGTCATTGAACGCCCAAAGGTCCTCCAGCGAACCGCCGCCGCGCCCGACGATCATGACGTCGGCCAGATCGTGGCGGTTTACGTACCGGATGGCCTTGACGATCTCTTCCGGGGCTTCCTCGCCCTGCACGCGCACCGGGGCGATCAAAATCTCGCACAACGGGAAACGCCGCCCGAAGATGCGGATCATATCGCGGACGGCCGCGCCCGCGGGGCTGGTCACCAGCGCGACCCGCATTGGGTAGGGCGGCAGCGGCTTCTTGTGCGCCGGGTCAAACAGCCCTTCTTCGGCCAAGCGGTTTTTGAGTTCCTCGAACGCGCGGGTCA
>Ga0082212_10010202_pt1 | contig 12051 bp, 10 predicted proteins | sample TergutNt197P3_FD_71548 | JGI IMG/M metagenome (GOLD analysis project Ga0082212, IMG submission 71548) | Neocapritermes taracua P3 segment gut microbial communities from Petit-Saut dam, French Guiana - Nt197 P3 | ecosystem: Host-associated > Arthropoda: Insects > Digestive system > Gut ... | reverse complement strand
ATCTTAAGAATCTTATCATTCCCCCGCCCATATTCGCGGCGCCGCTGGCGGGCATCACCGACCAGCCGTATCGGCAAATTCTTCGCAAATGCGCGCCTGGCGCGCCATTACTGACCGAGATGATTTCATGTCATGCGCTTACACACCGCGGGAAACGCGACTTTACCACCGGGAATCGTCGCAATTTTGATACATATGCGGACATGGGATTAATTGGCGCGCAGATATTCGGGGCCGATCCGAAAATAATGGCGGACGGCGCCAAAATTTTAGAGCAAAGCGGCGCATCATGGATCGATATAAACATGGGATGCCCGGTGCCCAAAGTTGCGACAAAGGCGGGTGCGGGCGCATTCCTTATGCGCGATCATGCGTTGGCCGGGCGCATTGTTGCGGCTGTTGCGCGTGCGGTGAAAATCCCGGTGTCTGTAAAAACGCGACTTGGGTGGGATGCGTCGCATCTTGATTCTGCCGAATTAATAAAAATCGCGCGGGAAGAGGGCGCGCAATTTGCAACAATCCATGGCCGCACGCGCGCGGCGGGTTATGCGGGCCGGGCGGATTGGAACGAATGCGCAAAACTCAAAGCGCAATTTAAAGACTTTCCAATAATATTCAACGGCGATATAAAGACGCGGGATGATATGTCGGCGGTTGAGAAATTGGGCGCGAACGGCGCGATGATTGGCCGCGCGATTCTTGGAAATCCTTGGCTGCTTGGCGAATTAACCAATCACAAACCGCAAATAAAGAATGTCGATTTGATTCTTGAGCATTTGCATTCGATTGTCGAATATTACGGCGAACGCGCGGGCGTGCCGTTGTTTCGCAAACATGCCGCATGGTACAGTGCGGGGATGCCGGATTCGGCGCCATTCCGTGTGCGCGTAAACCAAATATCCAATGCATCCGAATTAGAAAAAACGATCGCGGAATTTTTCGGTTGCGCATCGCTTTGATTAATTTATAATGTCAGACAAATAAAAAGGAAAAAATATGTCCAATGATATTTACTTTGGGAAAACCGCAGCAGAACTTTTAAAGCACGCCCGCACAACGGGTCGCAGAAAGCGCGAGTTGACCACCATAGCGCGGCAATTGTGCATACGCGAAGACTTTTTGGAAGCGATTGAGACGGGCGAATACAAAAAAATCCCAGAATTGGTGTATTTGTTGGGCTTTGCGCGCAATTTGGCCATAGAGTTGGAACTTGACCCGGATATAATCGTAAATAAAATCAAGCTGGAAATGGGAATTATCAAAGAAAACGATGAAAGCGAGCCTGTCCCCGTGCCCGTAAAGCCACGTCGCGGAATATTGTCGATTGTTCGAAGCTTCATCGGGCGCGTAATATCGAATATCGTGCGCTTTTGGAAATGGCTTGCCGGGTTGGTTGTGGTGATATTGGTAATAATCGCGGGATTTTACCTTGTATCCATGGTCGCAAATAATCAAAGAACTGATAACGCGCCGATTGACGCGGCCCAAGATTTGGCGCAAATGCCCGTGCCCGAATATAAAATCCCGGTCAAAGAACAATTCGGCACGGAAAATCGCGGGGCGGCATCGGTAATTTTGCAAGCGAATGCGGAAACATGGCTGAAAGTCGAAGACTCCAAAGGCTCTACGCTTTTCTCTCGCGTGATGATGCCGGGCGACGTGTACTATGCGCCGGCGACGGGACCCAAAGCAACCGTCGGAAACGCGGGTGGATTGGATGTTTATGTCAATGGCAAACTTGCCCCGAAATTGGGCGCAGACCATACGCGCAAATCTGGGATTACTTTGTCGCCGGCGGCGTTGATTTCTGAATAATGCCCTTGTAATTTTTCGGAAATCCCTTATATTACCCCCATTATGAACGCTATAAAAATTCGCGGCGCACGCGAAAACAACTTGAAAAATATCGATATCGACATACCAAAGAACAAATTGGTGGTCATTACAGGCGTGTCTGGTTCGGGCAAATCAAGCCTTGCATTCAATACCATTTACGCCGAAGGACAACGCCGATATGTGGAATCTTTATCGTCCTATGCGCGTCAGTTTTTGGATATGCAGCGTAAGCCGGATGTCGATTTTATCGAAGGTTTGTCCCCCGCAATCGCCATAGAGCAAAAAACCACGTCGAAAAATCCGCGCTCGACCGTTGGGACGGTAACCGAAATTTATGATTATTTCCGTTTGCTTTGGGCACGCGTCGGCGTGCCGCATTCTCCCGTGACCGGTTTGCCCATATCTTCGCAGACCATTCCGGAAATGGTCGAATGGACGATGAAAATTCCCGCCGGCACCAAGATTTACGTCATGGCGCCGTTGGTGCGCGAACGCAAAGGCGAATATAAAAAAGAATTGGCGTTTTTGGTAAAGCAAGGGTATCAGCGCGCGATAATAGACGGCGAATTGGCAAATTTATCTGCGCCGCCGAATTTGGATAAGAATAAAAAGCATAATATTTTTGTAATAGTGGACAGATTGGCGATACCGAACAAAGACGATGATGAATTCGTGTCTCGGCTTTCTGCTTCGTTCGAATCTTCTCTTCGCCTTGTGCCGGGAAGCGTTTTGGTGCGCCGTCTTGACACCAACGAAGACATTTTATATTCCCAAGAATTCGCGTGCCCCGTATCCGGATTCACAGTTCCGAAAATAGAGCCGCGATTGTTTTCATTCAATGCGCCGGTCGGCGCATGCACTTCGTGCGACGGATTAGGCATACAATTAAATATGTCGCCGGCATTGGTTGTGCCGGACGGAACGTTAAGCTTGCGCGAAGGCGCGATTGCGCCTTGGTCGCGCGGCGGCATGATTACCCAATATGAACATTTGTTGGAAGCACTTTCAAAGCAATACAAAATCCCAATGTCAAAGCCTTGGAACAGTCTGACCGAAGAACAGCAAAATTTAATATTATACGGCACGGGAGATACTCCGATACATATCAATTGGAACGGGTATGAATATGACAAGCCGTTCGAAGGAGTAATGGGAAATTTAGAGCGTCGCTGGCGCGAATCCGACTCCGCCATGATGCGCGAATTCTTGGAAAAATTTCAATCGGCGCGCCCATGCCCGATATGTCACGGAAAGCGTTTGAATATCCAAGCGTTATGCGTCAAAATAAATGGCAAAGACATAATGGACGTGTCCGAAATGTCTGTGAAGAAATCGCTTGAATGGTTTCGTGAATTGCCCGCGCATTTGACGCAAAAACAAAACGAAATCGCGCGCGTAATATTGCGCGAAATCACGTCGCGTCTTGAATTTTTGCAGAACGTGGGATTGGGATATTTGACGCTGTCGCGCAATGCCGGAACGCTCAGCGGCGGCGAAGCGCAGCGCATTCGTCTTGCCTCGCAAATCGGTTCGGGATTGACGGGCGTGCTTTATGTTTTGGACGAGCCGTCCATTGGTCTGCATCAATCCGACAATGATAAATTGTTGGATACTTTGAAAACTCTGCGCGATAAAGACAATACTGTTATCGTTGTCGAACATGACGAAGACGCGATGCGCGCCGCCGATTACCTTATCGACATTGGCCGCGCGGCGGGCGTTCACGGCGGAAACATTGTTGCCGCCGGCACTCCGGATGTCGTTATAAAAAACAAAGATTCATTAACGGGGCAATATTTGGCCGGGAAAAAGAAAATCGATACTCCAAAGTCGCGGCGCGCCGGCACAGGTGAAAAAATTGTAATCAAGGGCGCGCGCGCGAATAATTTAAAAGATGTTAATGTTGAAATTCCGCTTGGGAAATTAATCGCGCTGACTGGGGTTTCTGGTTCCGGGAAATCAACGCTGTTGATTAATACTTTGTATCCCGCGATTATGCGCGCGCTTCACGGTTCGAAATTTGATATCGGCGCGCATGATAAAATAACTGGCATTGAAAATATCGACAAAGTCGTCGATATCGATCAATCGCCAATCGGGCGAAGCCCGCGTTCTAATCCGGCGACGTATACCGGGTTGTTTACTCATATTCGTGATTTTTATGCCGCATTGCCAGAGTCTAAGGCGCGCGGATATGCCGCCGGCAGATTCTCTTTCAATGTCAAAGGCGGAAGGTGCGAAGCATGCCAAGGCGACGGCAGCATAAAAATAGAAATGAATTTCTTGCCCGACGTTTATGTCGAATGCGACGTATGTCACGGCGCGCGATATAACGACGAAACGTTGAAAGTAAAATACAAAGACAAATCCATTGCGGACGTATTGAATATGACCGTCGATGAAGCGTACAGATTCTTTATAAATGTCCCGCTGATTAAAAATAAATTGGAATTATTAAAACGCGTAGGATTGGACTATATCAAATTGGGGCAATCTTCGTTGGAATTGTCAGGCGGAGAGGCTCAGCGTGTAAAATTATCCAAAGAATTGGCGGCGCGCAGCACCGGTCGCACTCTGTATATATTGGACGAACCGACCACGGGATTGCATTTCGAAGACATCAAAATGTTGCTTTCGGTTCTGCATGAATTGGCGGATGCGGGCAATACGGTTATCGTAATCGAACACAATTTGGAAGTAATCAAAACCGCGGATTGGGTCATCGATTTGGGCCCGGGCGGGGGCGACGCGGGCGGTATGGTCGTGGCCGCCGGCACGCCCGAAGCGGTCGCAAAAATCCCCGAATCCCCCACAGGCAAGTATTTAAAAAGATATTTGAAATAGTTTGCAATTCCCTTATTACCGGTGTAAAATCTCAGCATGTTTGATAATTTAACCCGAAGACTCGGTACTACTTTTGCGAAATTAACAGGGCGTACGCATTTGACGGCCGACATGCTTGACGATGCTTTGTCTGAAATCCGCATCGCGCTGCTTGAAGCTGACGTGGCGTTGCCCGTTGTAAAAAAAATGCTTGCAGAGATTAAAGACAAAGCGACCGGTCAAAAAATCATTGATAATATAAAACCAGCGGAACAAGTTGCGAAAATCGTATACGACGAATTGGTTAACATTCTTGGCGGCGAATCACAAGTCACAAATCACACGTCACAAATAATCATGCTTGTGGGACTTCAAGGCACCGGGAAAACCACAACCGCGGGCAAATTGGCGTTGCATTATAAAAAGTCAGGGCGTTCCGTTACGCTTGCGTCCACCGATATCTATCGCCCAAGCGCGCGCGAACAACTTGAAATGCTTGCGCGTCAGGCGGGCGCGGATTCATTACCAATCATCGAAAACGAAAAGCCGGCCGATATTGCGCGCCGCGCTTTAAAAGAAAATAAAAGCGATGTTTTAATAATCGATACCGCCGGGCGTTTGCAAATCGATGAAGCCTTGATGACCGAGCTGCGCGACTTGAAAAAGATTCTGAATCCGACCGACATCATGCTTACGGCCGACGCAATGGCCGGCCAAGAATCATTGAACGTTGCGCGCGAATTCAACAATCAATTGGGCATCACGGGATTGATAATGACGCGCGCGGACGGCGACGCGCGGGGCGGGGCGATATTGTCTATGCGCTGTGAGACCGGCGCGCCCGTATTATTCACCGGCACCGGGGAAAAGATAGGCGACATTGAGCCATTTTATCCCGACCGCGTGGCGTCGCGCATTTTGGGCATGGGCGACGTAGTGTCGTTGGTCGAAAAAGCCCAAGAACACATATCCGAAAAAGACGCCGAAAACACGATGATGAAAATGTTCAGCGGGGAATTTACTCTGGACGATATGATGAAGCAAATAAAACAGATTAAGAAAATGGGAAGCATCGGCGCGCTTATAAAATTAATTCCGGGCATGTCGCAAATGGCCGGCGCGTTAAAGGACAAGGCGACCGACGGCGCGATAAACAAACAAATGGCGATAATTCAATCCATGACGCCACCCGAACGCGCGCATCCCGAAATAATATTGGCATCGCGCAAGGCGCGCATCGCATCGGGCGCGGGAGTATCCGTTCGTGATGTCGAGGCATTGTTAAAAAACTTTGAAAAAATGCGCAGCCAAATGAAACAATTATCATCGTTCGGAAGCCCCGACAAATTAATGGAGATGATGAAGAACATGCCGGGCGCGGATAGTTAGAATAAAAGCGAGAGAGAATAACGCAAAGGAATATAAATGAATATCAAGAACTCGCTTTTACGATATGTATTCAAAGGGCCGGTCGTATCGATAACAGAGCCGAAATTCAACGAACGCAAAGTACCTGCGCCAAAAGACTTTTGGGAAATGTTAGACTCCGATAAAAAACCGGAACCCGTGTCGCAACCGTTTTATTATGTATGGGTGGCATACGAAAATGCCGGCGTTTGTCGATCAGTGTTTTACGGAGATTTTGCAAAAAATGACGCGAATGATTTTTATAACAAAGCCCTTGCGAAATGTCTTGATACGGTTTCTGAAATCGAAATGGTTAAAAGATTCGGAAAACGTAAAATCGAACATATGGTGGTTTTGACTTATATGGACGGCAAAGAAAAACCCAGTTGGTTCACAAATCCGAAAAAGGCAAAAGCATTCCGGGATAAACACCTTGCATTCCAAGAACTGCAAAAAACCGAAAAAGAAAGGCTTCAACAATTATCGCAGTCGAAACGCGATAAAATCACAACATGAAAATAACGAACAAAAAAATTGCATCGAAAAAATCTTCCGTCGCATGGCTTCAACGCCAGGCGAAAGATCCGTACGTGGAACGCGCGCACAAAGAAGGCTATCGCGCGCGCGCCGTTTACAAGCTGACCGAAATCAACGATAAATATAAATTTTTAAAAGACGGTCAGGTTGTGGTGGATTTGGGCGCCGCGCCGGGTTCTTGGTCGCAATATATCGCGCGCGAGTTTCCAAAATCGCATGTTATTGCTATGGATTTACTGGCCATAAAACCAATCCCGAATGTCGAATTTTACGAAGGCGATTTCACAACGGACGAGGCGCTTGCCTGGCTGAACGAAAAAGCGCCGGATAAAATAGATGTAGTTTTGTCAGACATGGCGCCGAACACGACGGGGCATCAAAAAACCGATCATCTTCGCCAAATGACTTTGTTGGAATACGCGTGGGATTTCGCCAAAGAAACTTTAAAGCCAGGCGGAACTTTCGTTGCGAAATCTTTTACCGGCGGCACTACGAATGAATTGTTGAATGACATAAAAAAGCACTTTGATAAAGTCGCGCATATCAAACCCGGCGCATCCCGCAAAGACAGCGTTGAAATGTTCATAGTCGGATTGGGATTTAAAAACTAGATTCCGCCGCGCATCGCGCCAATTCGTCCGCGCGTTCGTTCATCGGATTGCCGTCATGCCCGCGCACCCATACCCATTCTATTTTAAATTCGGCTGCAAGCTCGTCCAATTTCTGCCATAAATCTTGATTCTTTACCGGTTTTTTATCCGCAGTGCGCCAATTATTGCGCTTCCAATTTTTCATCCAAGTCTGCATGCCGTTTTTTACGTATTGCGAATCCGTGTGAATTTCCACTTCGCGGTTTTTAATAATGGACAGCGCGCGAATCACCGCCATTAATTCCATACGGTTGTTCGTGGTCGGATTTTCTCCGCCCGAACGTTCCACGGTTTTTGCGCCGTCTGTGGCAATAAATGCCCATCCCCCCGGCCCGGGATTACCCAAACAAGAACCGTCAGTCCAGATTTTTATCATATTGCATTTCCTATTAATTTCATTCTATAATGCTATCACAAATAAGACGAGAATGTAATGCTTTTCAATCGACGCGACAATTTTAACGCAATAGAGCTGCGCGCCATGGCCAACGCTGTCCGTGCATTGTCAATCGACCAAGTCCAAGCCGCGCAAAGCGGACATCCCGGCGCGCCGTTAGGCATGGCGGATGTTATTACGACATTGTTTGCAAACCATTTGCGGTTTAATCCGAACGTTCCTGATTGGGCTGACCGAGACCGCTTTGTGCTGTCCATGGGGCACGCGTCCGCGATGCTTTACGCGACGCTGTATTTGTCTGGATATGATGTATCGGTCGATGATTTGCGTGCGTTCCGCCAATTGGGCGCAAGAACCCAAGGGCATCCGGAATACGGCGCGCTTCCCGGCATAGAAACCTCGACCGGCCCACTGGGCCAAGGCCTTGCAAATGCTGTTGGAATGGCATTGGCCACAAAAATAAAATCTGCCCGCGAATCTCAAACTTCAAACTTCAAACCTCAAATCTATTGCATGTGTTCCGACGGCGATTTAATGGAAGGAATATCCCAAGAAGCAATTTCATTCGCCGGACATTATAAATTGGATAATCTTGTCGTAATGTGGGACGACAACGGGATTTCAATCGACGGGAAAGTTGCGACAAGCGAAGATATGCCCGCGCGGTTTTTGGCCGCAAATTGGGCAACCATTGAAATCGACGGCATGAATACGCTTGAAATAAACCGCGCGCTGACCCTAACGCGTCGCTTGAAAAAGCCGACCCTTATCGTATGCAAAACGCAAATCGGGTATTTGTCGGAACTTGCAGGCACGGCCACGGTTCATGGCACTCCGTTAACCGCGGCGGACGCGGCGGCGGTATATCAAAAGTTGGGGCGCGACGGCCCGCCGTTTACGATTCAAGCGAATGCGGACGCTTTGTGGGCGCGTTTGCGGAATATAAAAATCAATACCCCGACATTTTCAGAGTCGCCGGAAACCAAAGACGTTGTCTTTGATTTGCCGATACCGGATATTATTGCGACCTTGGCGCCTTCGACCAAACCGGAATCTACGCGCAGAATTTTCGGTCGCGCCATTAAAATCACGCTTGATGCTTGGCCGGATAAAATAATCGGGGGAAGCGCCGATTTAACGCCAAGCAATAATACCCGGCCCGATGATGCGAAAGATATCAAGGCGGGCGACTATCGCGGCAATTATATCCGTTATGGAGTGCGAGAGCATGGAATGGCCGCGATTATGAACGGATTGGCTTTGTCTGGATTTCGTCCTTATGGCGGAACATTCTTGGTGTTCAGCGATTATATGCGTCCCGCAATCCGACTTTCCGCATTGATGAAACAACCCGTACTATATGTGTTCACGCATGATTCTGTGGCGCTTGGCGAAGACGGCGTAACGCATCAACCGATTGAACATCTTGCATCATTGCGCATGATTCCAAACATGATTGTTATGCGGCCGTGCAATGCGGCCGAGGTTGCGTCATGCATGGAATTCGCATTGCGGTGCGAAGACGGCCCGGTCGCGTTGGTGCTGACACGTCAAGATTTCCCGAATCCGCCGGACGTGGCCGCACCCGACGACATAGAGTACGGCGGATATATAATTTCCGAATCACCGCGCCCGACGGTTACAATAATAGCAACCGGGTCAGAGGTTTCATTGGCGCTGGAAGTACAAAAAAAGCTTGCCTCCGCCAAGGTTTCCGCCAACGTGGTCAGCATGCCGTCATGCGAAATTTTCCGCTTGCATTCCGATAAATACAAGCGCACAATATTGCGTGGCCATGTCACCGTGATCGAAGCCGGCGCGACATACGCTTGGCATGAATTCGCGGACGACATCGTCGGAATAGACACGTTCGGCGAAGGCGGGCCGGGCGCGGAAGTCTATAAGCATTTTGGATTCGATGCATCATCTATCGCGGCCAGAATCCGAAAGAACATAAAGAAATGAAGAACGATAATTTTACGTTATCAACCGGCGAAGAAATTCCGATTATTTTTACAACTAAATCCGGGGTGCGAAACATCGTGCTGAGACCCAAAGTCGCCCCCGTGCGCGAGCTTCATATAACGCTGCCGCGGTGGACGGGTCATGCGCGCGCGGTTACTTTCGTCGAAGAAAAGCGCAGGTGGCTTGAACGCATATTCGCCCGCGCCCCGGTGAAAAGCAAATTGAATCCGGGCGACACAATAACAATTTTCGGCGAAGAAGTAATCATAACGAACGATAAATCAGCAATCATAAATCAGCAATCCGCAATCGTTGTAGGCGGCGCGCCCGAATTTTTCGAGCGGCGCGTTCGGGATGAAATAAAAAAGCAATTCTTGAATGCCGTAAAGCGTGAAATCGCGGCCGTGCCATTAGAATTCCGTCCAAAGCGCGTCGCCGTGCGCGACACGTCAAGCCGGTGGGGAAGCTGTTCAAGCACCGGGACAATGTCGTTCTCGTGGCGTTTGGCCTTTGCGCCGCCGCAGATTATGCGCTATGTCATTATGCATGAATTGTCGCACATGCGGCACATGGATCATTCGCCGCAATTCTGGGCGTTGGTGCGCGTTTTATACGGCCCCGGCGTAGAGCGCGCAAAGTCATGGCTTTCCAAAAACGGACAAAGCCTTCATAAATATTTTTAACAAAGGAGTGGAAAATGAGAAAAAACTTAACCGCGCTTGCATTATTATTGCCATTGGTCGCATGCGCCGCAGACGAGGCGCCCCAATCGCTTCGCGGCAAAGAATTCACCGCGAATGTCGAAGGCACGACGATTACTTTGAATTTCGCGGCGGATGAAAACCGCGTTTTCGGCCAAGTTGTGAATCGCTATAACGGCCCGTATGAAATAAGCGGGGGCAAGATAAAATTCGGCATGTTTGCGTCGACGATGATGATGGGTATAAACGAGACCGCAATGCGCGTAGAGCGCGAGTTTTTCAAATTCATGCCAATGGTAGAATCTTATAAGCTTTCCGGGAACGAATTGCTGTTAAAGGCGTCCGACGGCCAGAAAATGACATTCGAACAGATGAATTGATTTCATATATCTATGAACATCAGCATCACGATATCGGCCGGAAAGTTTTCCGGCTGACGCTCGCCAGATTCGAATTCTCTGTATTTTTGCAACGGTACTTTTAAATATTCCGCCATTTCTTTTTCCGAGCGGCGCAAATGCGCGCGTATGCGTCTTAATTTCTTGCCAACCACATTGTCGTAACTTTGCCTTGCCATTTCTTTTCTTCCATAAAAAAACCACCTTGTGAAAAAAGGTGGCAGGAGGTTAAAGACTATCAAAACGAATAGCATGCCTTATTCAATATATTCGGCATCCTCCTGCCGCAGCAGGATTTTCGTTTTGTGAGGTCTCCAGCCTCAATACCGGAACACCCGATATCGGTAATATTATACATAAAAAAAGCTTTGACGCAAGTTTTTATACCACTTGCATTTAGTCTGAATTACGATATCATTCATCATTATGAAGTTTCTGGACAGAGCAAAAATTAATCTCAAAGCGGGCGACGGCGGCAACGGCAGCGCTTCGTTTCGCCGCGAAAAATATATCGAATACGGCGGGCCGGACGGCGGCGACGGCGGCCGCGGCGGGGATATAATATTTCGCAGCGTGCCAAACGTAAACACCCTGATAGATTATCGATTTAAACAGCATTTCAAAGCGGAACGCGGGGAAAATGGTTCGGGCCGCGGCCGCACCGGCAAATCCGGAGATACTCTTGTTTTGGACGTGCCGACCGGAACCGTAATACTTTCCGAAAATGAAGAAATCGAATACGCGGATTTGTCTGAAAACGGCATGGAATACCGCGCGGTCAGGGGCGGCAACGGCGGGTGGGGAAATCTTCATTTCAAATCGCCGACCAACCGTGCGCCGCGGCAATTTAATAATGGTCTGCCGGGGGAAGAACGCAATATAATTCTCCAGCTTAAATTAATCGCGGATATCGGGCTTGTCGGGTTTCCGAACGCGGGAAAATCGACTTTGTTGGCGGCGGTAACCGCGGCGCGGCCAAAAATCGCAAACTATCCGTTCACAACTTTGAACCCCCAATTGGGCGTTATGTACGCGCATGAACGCGAATTCGTGCTTGTCGATTTACCCGGATTAATCACGGGTGCGTCGACCGGAGTAGGGTTGGGAGACCGATTCTTGGGCCACGCCGAACGCACGAAAATGATACTTCATATAATCGACGGAACCGAAGATGATTGGGTCGCGCGCTATAAATCAATCGCTAAGGAAATAGAATCTTATGACGAATTATCCGGCGCCGATTTGACTTCAAAGCCGGAAATAATAGTATTAAACAAAATGGACGCGGTAGAGGCGGATGATTGGAAAGAACGCTTGAAAAAGTTAAGCGCGTATTT
>Ga0082212_10010201_pt1 | contig 12052 bp, 12 predicted proteins | sample TergutNt197P3_FD_71548 | JGI IMG/M metagenome (GOLD analysis project Ga0082212, IMG submission 71548) | Neocapritermes taracua P3 segment gut microbial communities from Petit-Saut dam, French Guiana - Nt197 P3 | ecosystem: Host-associated > Arthropoda: Insects > Digestive system > Gut ... | reverse complement strand
AACCTGTGGCAGGATGTTGTTTACAAAAACTGCCACAAGCTGTGGCAGAATATCAATCCACTACAGATACTTCTGTGCCATCGAGAAAACGTGATTGTCCGGCAATCACTACCTTTGCGCCTGATTCAATTCCTGAAACCACTTCGTAGGTATCGCCAAAGAGACGTCCTAATTGCAGTTCGCGACGACGTGCCAGTCCGTTTTCCACCGTATATACGTAGCGTGCGTTGGTGCCGGACTGTTTGATGACTGCGCGGTCGGACACCACCACGCGGTTGAGCGTCCCAAAATTGAGTTCCACACGTGCAAACATTCCCGGACGTACCATCATATCATTATTGGCAATGGTTACTTCGGCGTTGAATGTCCGCGACAGTCGGTCAATGGTGGGATGAATGATGTTGATTTTCCCGACGAAATTTCTGTCAGGAAAGGCGTCAAGTCTCACACGTACCTCCATTCCCGTTTTCACTTGCGAAAAATAGATTTCGGAAATACTAACCATCACTTTCACAGGAATCATCTGCATCACGGTAAGGATAGGTTGAGCGCCGCCATAGATATTTTTTTCGTCGAATGTACGGGCGGTAACCACGCCGTCAATAGGCGAGTGCAATTCAGTGTTTTCGGCAAGGTTACGAACCGTTTCGCGTAAAACGTCCACCTGCGAGGTTAGCTGGTCGAACTGTTGCTGCGTGGCGCTTCCCGATTTGAAAAGTTCGGAAACACGCCCAAGTTCTCTTTCGGCGTTGGCCAGTTGCAACTGTGCCTGCACAAGATTGGTTTTGTCCATCTTAACTAATAACTGTCCTTTTTGAACACGATTACCAACTTCCACTAAAATGTTGTCAATGCGTCCGGGAATGGTCGGCGCAATGTTGTTCACCTTGTAGGCTTCGATGTTGCCGGTAAGTTCCGTCAGTTGTTCCACCGGTTGTTCGTTTACCGTTTGCACTTTCACCAAAACAGTAGAGTCCTGGGATGTTGATGTTTGCGATTGTTTGGCGCCGCTTCCGCCACAGGCGTACAGAGCGACCATCGCTACAATTAAGATACTGTGAAGAAATTTCATTATGTTTGATTTTTGAATTTTTGATTTCGATTTTTTGGTTATCATGATGTTTTTTATTTTTATTAGGACATTTACAGGGACATTGAACATTTTATTGTGATTTTTTTATTTTATTAATAATGAATTAATTATATAATTTTCTCTGACATTTATTACGACATTTATTACGACATTTATTACGACATTTTATTTTTTATCACCCAAATGCCTGTTTTTTTTGAGCCTTGCCGTTCAATATAGCCAATATCTCTCAAATGTTTGATAATTCGCTGGGCATGTCTGGCATCAATAGACAGAGCTTCACCAAGTTCATTACTGGTTATTGAATTGTTGGCTTCGATAAGCGCGAGCGCCCTGTTCTGAATATCCGACAGTCCGTTTTTCTCTACGACAGGTTCAACGAAAAATTCCTTCTGTTTAAGTAAAGTAATACTGAACGTGCCTTTAAATCCAAAATCAGGTTGGGGCAAAGCGGCGTCTTTCATGGCTTTGCGCATACGCATCACGCCCGAACCAATGTATTCCACCATGCGGATTCGCTCCATTAACCCGAACACCAGCGGATTACGCGACCTGCTGATGGTTCCGAACTGTTCGGGCGGAATGGAACTTACCAAGCCTCCGGGGTTGGTAACCACCATGCGGTCGTCGTATAATTCGACAATGATACGCGCTCCCTTATCGTAATAATCGCGGTGCGCGAGGGCATTGACCAATGCTTCTTTCAAAGCGACTTCGGGTATTTCCCAAATTTCTTTGCGCGGCTTGCCTCCCTGACCTTCAATATCGTAGCGCACTTTCAGATGTTTTTTCAACCATGCAAAGGCTTGTTCGTACTGCCTGTACAGCGGTCCGTACATGCGCTTGTCGTCCTCAATATAACGTTTATCAACGCCGTCGAAAAGTACGCACCGCACGAAAGCGCTGTCAAGCAAATCATCGGGACGCTTGCCGAAAAACAGTACCGCGCCGTTTTTGAAATAACCATCGTCCGTATAAAGTTTCAGGTTGTTGAAAAGATGCTCGTTGGGAATATCCTGATGGTATCCCGCCAGCATCTTAAATTCGGAGATAAATTCGGTATCTAAATCCTTCTCCATATTGAACTTGCGGCATGGTATTTCATCAAAGAAAATACATTCGCTCTGTTGAAAAAAACTGCGCATTTCCTCTGCCGTAGTCAGTTTCTGGGTATTCGACCCCTCCCTGATATAGACAGCCCCCGAAAACACGTATGGTTTGTTTTTCCCCGCAGGAACATCAATCACCCAAACCGTTTTCCCGTCAACATCAACAGAGTACATTTCCGTATGGATAGCAGGTGAAATATCGCCGATGGCGTCCTGTATCGCCGAACGTGTCTTATTGTCAATCTCAACGCCCTGTATCGTGTTTTTGTCATCAATGCCAATCATCAGATAACCGCCGGCAATGTTGGCAAAAGCGCAGACCTCTTCCGCAAGTTCGCGTACCTTTTGAGGCACCCGAACTTTGAACTCCACATTATAGCCTTCGCCGTTGGAAGTCATGGATTTGATGTCGTCGGAAGTGAACATTTCAATTTTTGATTAACTATTTTAATGCTATTTTATGAATCCTATCGGATTACGTGGTTTATTTATCAATTTCCGGTCAGATTGAAGTTTAGCCAATGCCTCGTTGATAAGTTCAAGTTGCATCCGCGTATCTTCGTTGATGTCGTTATAATCTGCAAAAACGTCTTCAACATACTGTTTCAGTTGTTTCATTTCAGTTTGCAACAAACTGACCTTATCTGTCGGAAGGCTTCCTACCAACTGGCGCAAAGCCACAAAGGCGCGAACTATCAATATGCTTGCCTCAATGGCAACATCGCTTTTAAGAACAGTTGCCGACATGGTTACACCGTGTTCCGTAAAGGCATAAGGAAGATATCTTGTGCCGCCCCAACTTGAGGTCACAATTTGTGACCTCAAATTTATAAATTCCTGTTTTGTAAGTTGAAACATAAAATCGGGCGGAAACCTTTTAATATTTCGTTTTACCGCTTGATTCAGCGCTTTTGTTTCCGTCATGTACATCTCTGCCAAGTCAAAATCCAGCATCACTTTGAAACCTCTTACCTCGTATATCTTGCTCTGAATTGCCGATAACTCAAGTGCGTTCATGGTTTGTCCAATTAAAAACTATTCAACAGTTTTTCCAATTCGGTTTGCGCCGAGAACACCTCCATCATCGCATTGATATAATTGCCCTGCGCTTGCAAGAGGCTGGTGTTGGCGGTGGTAACGTCCAGACTTGATGCCGTTCCCTGCTGGAATTTTCGGGTAACGCTTTCAAACACGCGCTGCGACACTTCCATTGCTTCCTTTTGCAACTCAAGCGATTCGACGGCGCTGTTGAGATTGAACCGCAACTGTTTTTCCTGCATCAGCAGACTTTCGGTAAGCAACGCGCGGTTATTTTGGGTTTTTTCTAAATTGATTTTTGCCTGTTGCGTGCGCACGTGGCGTTGCCCTGATGCAAAAATCGGGATATTTGCCTGCAAACCGATGACGTTGTTGGGCGACATATCAAACGTTGATTTCGCGATTTTATACGTATAACTGTAAAACGCGGCAACCGTAGGCAACATGGAAGCCCGTTCGAGACTCACCTGCATATTGGCTAAATCAATTTGCCCGTCGAGCAACTGCACCGTATAATTGTTATTCAGGTCAAAATCCGTGGTCAGCAAATTGCGTGCATCCTTTGTCGCCATCAGTTCTTCAAGGGTTTGCGTCAGAATGATTTCCGTGTCGGTATCGACGCCCAACTGAAAACGCAACAGATTATACGCCAGTTCGATACTCCGCTCAATCGTTCTGATACCGTTGATCATCGTTGCTACCTGCACTTTCAACTGGTCGGCGTCCGTTTGTTCGGCAACGCCTATGCGAACCATATCATCCACGCTTTTTGCCAGCGTTTCGATATTTTTCAGATTCTGTTCCAATATTTGTTTGTTTTCCTGAACAATAATCGCCATCGAGTAAGCCGACTGCGTCTGTTGCTTCACATCTAATTCGGCTTGCAGACGGGCGGTTTCGGTCATCTCTTCGCCGATTTTCGACATTTTGATGCCCACCCAGTAACTTCCGCTCAACAATAACTGCGAAACCGTTGCCTGAAAATTGCTGGTCGGCACCATGGGGATGCTCATTCCGGCAAACGACATTTTAAAGCCCATCATGTTCTGATAACTCACCGTGGCGCTCACCTGCGGCAAACCTGCCGAAATAACTTCCCACGTTCTCTTTTGGGCTTCCGACACCGACAACCCCGCATTCCACACGGTTTTGTTGTGTTGCACCGCATAATCCTGCGCTTCTTTCAACGTGAGGCTTAATACCTGCCCGCCAGACTGCTGCGAAAAACTTGTTCCGCATATTCCCAAAAGTATGAAAATCGCGATGATCTGCTTTTTCATTTGATACAATATTTTCATTTATATTAATGTATTTCTGTTTCCCCTAAATTTATCAATGATTTCAATTCCTTTTGCGGTGCAAATCCCGCGAAGGATGGTAAGTACGATATTATTGAAGACGTCGGCAAGCGAAAACCTGTCAAAATCCCTGTCAATACGGGCGACGACAACTTCTCCCATCTTACTGAAAAAATGAGCCACAATTTCAGGATTCAGGTCATTGCGAAAAACTTCTTCCCGAATGCCGCGCTGCACGACATATTCAAAATTCCGGCGTTCATCCTGATGGAGACGGCTCAAATGATTTTTGTAAACCTGCGGATAATACTTCCTTATATCGTTCATCATGTTGAACTTCCATTGTGCCGTTATCTCTGCGCTCTTTTGCAGCATCGCCAGAATGGCTTCCGCCACGTTGTCGGCGTCAAGGAACACCTTTTCGCTTCTTTCGTCATGAAAAGCGTCAATACACGCGATGAGAAGTTCTTCCTTGTCCCTGAAATTTTCGTAAATGGTACGCTTTGAAATACCCAAATGCCGCGCAAGGTCGTCCATCGTGATGCTTTTGACTCCCGACCTCCCGAACAATTCCGAGGCTTCTTCTATGATGCGTTGTTTGACCATTACTTTTTTCCTGATTGAAAATTTCGGGACAAAGATACGAAAAAACTTTGAAAACAAAAAAAGTTTTTTTGTTTTTTTGTTTTCAAGATTCCTTAGGAAATGTCAAAATTATTCTATCAAATTAGATTTTAATGATGTACAACCTCTAATGCTAAGGGAATTTTATTTTTGAAACTGAATTACACCCCTCTCTTGCGACAATTTGAAATACACCCGCATTTTTTCACTATTTTTGTATTTTTTATCATCAATTCAATGGCAAAAATTGAACTCTCAGCATATCCTGATCTGCAAACGTTACTGGAACGGGTAAAACAAATCAGACATGTGGCGCTCGACATGGATGGCACCATCTACAAAGGCGGAACCTTATTCCCATTTACCGTTCCGTTCCTCAGCCGTTTGAAAGAAATGGGCGTAGGGTATTCGTTTCTGACCAACAATCCGTCAAAAAGTACAGCCGATTATCTGAAACATTTGCAAAAAATGGGGCTTTCGGCTACACCGGAAGAATTATATACTTCTGCTCAGGCGACCATTACCTGTTTGAAAACGCATTTTCCCCACGCAACCCGTCTGTTCATACTTGGAACGCCGAGCATGATCGAAGAATTTGAAAAAGCGAATTATGTATCAACATCCGATGATGCGTCTGATGAACCGGATGCTGTGGTGGTAGGGTTCGATATGACTCTTGCCTATCCTCGCCTTTGTCGTGCCGCATGGTGGATACATCGCGGGAAACGCTATGTAGCAACCAATCCCGATTGGGTATGTCCTACCGATCAGCCGACAATACTGGTCGACTGCGGTTCGATATGCGCCATGCTTGAAAAGGCTACCGGTCGCAAACCGGATGTTACCCTTGGAAAACCTCAACCCGAAATGTTGGACGGTATCCTGACAACTCACCATTTGCAACCGTTCGAGGTAGCCATGGTGGGCGACCGTATTTATACCGACATGATGATGGCGCACAGGGCAGGCGCTTTTGGAGCGCTTGTGCTGAGCGGCGAGGCAACATTAGCCGACGCGCAAAAAGCCGATCCGAAACCGGATGTTACTTTACTGAGTATTGAACAGTTGGGCGAATTATTTGCAGAAGTCAGTAAAAAACGAGAAACATAAAAAAGCCCCATTCATTCAATGACCAGTTGAATGCGGCAATATTCCTTGTTGGTAGCGGAGTTGCGAAGCGAACAAATCCATGTTTGTTCATTGCCGTTTCCGTAAAGCAGTTCAACAGGATTGTGGAGGCGGGCTTCGGAAAGGAAATTGATTTCCGCTGAACGAACCGTCAACGTCATGCTGTTCACGGGCAGGTAATTCACAGCCCAATTGAGATAACTTACATTATTCACATGCTGGTTGACGTCCACATCCGTGTATCCCGCAATGATACTGTTTTGTGTGTGCATTGCGGGAGCGAGCGCTATTTTTCCGGGTTGATGTTCGACTGCGTTTTGCGGATAACAGGGCATGTTGCTGCATATACGATCCACTCGTTGCAGGCGGTGCGTAGCGCCGTCAATGATCAGCCATGCCGAGGTACCCGCTCCGAGTAATTCCTTTCCATCGGCTGATTTAAAACGGAAGTCGCGCATGGCAAAGAGGCTCTCCATGCCTCTGGGCCAGGTTTCCAACTGTATGGTATCGCCCCAAAGAGGATAACGGTATATCTCCACATACAGACGCGACAACACCCAGTAGTGGTTTTGAGCAGCCAGATCCTTAAATCCAAACCCCAGCGATTCGGCATTGCGCCAGGCGCTTTCCTGAAAGTAGTTAATTGCCGACACTATCGACAATCTGCTTTGCTGGTCAATTTCGTATGAATGGATCAGATATTGATCAATCCATGATTCTTTTAACAAATTCATGTTCATGATTATTTTTAATTGAAAAGAAGACGATTGACAATATCATCCAATTCATCCAGATGGTCTTTCACAAAGCCTTCTCCGGCGTCTTTCAACTGGCGGATATTTGCGTCAGAAGCATCGTCCATATCGGGTTTGGCATTTCCAAGTTCGGGTTCCAAACGCACATAGCAATCCCGGCAACCGGCAACGGCGAACAGTTGCCGCATTTGATAATCCACCACTTCGGCAGAAGCCGAAAGCAGGATGTCGATTACCGGTTTTGCCCAGCCAATGGCGCCCCAGTCTTTGGCTTTTCGATAATCGTACTTTTTCTTTTCCTTGCCGGTTCCTACCGATACAATGTATAAATCGGTAATGGCAGGGTTGGCGCAGGATTCAAATACGGTTTTATTGGCTTCCACAACGGCGCACATGGTTGGATTGCCGGCATACATGGCGCCGTCAATCAGGTATGACGCCGCTCCTCCCGTTGATTTTACGGCTGCCACCTCGAAATAGGTTGGCGCTGCCGAGGTAGCGCGGGCGACATCGCGGAGGAGATAGTTTTTGTACTCGTATTTCCTTGCTTCCGGCGAAGTAAAAAACACAGCCTTTCGTTCGGTAACGTCATAAGCCGTTATCATACAGTTCTTCCGCGTTTGGGCAAGGGTTGTGTCGCCCATGCAGTCGTTCAGAACCTTTTCCAGACCGGTAGCCGGATATTTTTCCCTCGCAACGCCATACCGCAACAACTTGCGATTGAAAATTTCCTTTCCATGTTCGACATACATGTCAATAGCCTCAGAAGCGGAATACCGGCTCGGATGCAGATAATAGCAGGCAAGTATTCCGCCGGTGCTGGTTCCGGCAACCAGATCGAAATAATCAGCCAGCGTTGCATTCGGTTTGTCTGCCCTCGATTGCAACCTTTTTTCAATATAGTTCAGAATTACTGCGGGAATAACTCCACGTATCCCGCCTCCGTCGATACTTAAAACGGTTACTTTCTTATTCATGATGATATTTATTCAATACGTGAATGTCCTACATACAATATATACTTCCCGCGGTTTTTTTCCTTTGCGACTTTGCGCGAAATAATAATCTCTCGCAAAGACGCAAAGACGCAAAGTTTGCCTGCGTGAGGTATATCTCTCCCTTATTGACTTCGCCGAACAATGCGTGGTTCAACAAAATAAGGGAAGAAGGGAAGAAGATGTACGTGTTCATTCATTGCTGCTAAGGGTATTATCTGAATTACCTCCTTTTCTATATTTTATCCGGCATCAGATACGGTGCACGGTAATTGCGCGTCAGCATGTTATTGGCGTCCTGATTGCCGATGAAACGCTCGGCTACCGGATCAAATTCCAATTGCTGTCCCAACCGGTACGAAATGGCAGCCAGATGCGCCAACGCCGACGACAAATGTCCGGTTTCCACAGGCGCATTCTGTATGGTCATGTCGCGGGCGCGGATGGCGTCAAACCAGTTTTTGAAATGCAAATCCATTGGATCTGCGGATTTTTTACTTGGACCTTTCTGTATCCCTCCCCTGCCGGGTAATGCGCCGCTGCTGGTATCTTGCGGCGTATTATCACGGGAAGTATAGATAAACGACTCGTATTCGTTGTAACCTTTGACCACCAAATAACCCTTATCGCCGTAGAAAATATTGCCCACAGTCGCTCCGCCTTCATCATTGGTGTACCAGTGACGGACTTCGAACTGTATCATTTTCTTTTCTTTCGGGTAATGATATACGGAAGTTTGTACTTCGGGCACTTCTTTGCAGTCGTCCCACAGGAATTTACCGCCCATGGAAGTGATCCGTTCGGGAAGTCCGACATTTAAGCCCCACATGCAAAGGTCTGTTTCGTGAATACCCTGATTACCTGTATCGCCATTGCCATAATTCCAGTGCCAGTGCCAATTGTAGTGTACCAGATTTTCCGTGAACGGCGCCATCGGAGCAGGACCGCACCAGAGGTCGTAATCCAGTTCGGCAGGAACTTTTGAGATACCCTTGTCGCCAATGTCCCTACGTTCGCGAAATACCAATCCGCGCGACATATATACCCTTCCGATGAGTCCATCGCGCAGGTGTTGCACGGCTTCGCGGACAGCCTCGTTACTGCGGAGCTGCACGCCATGCTGTACAATCCGGTTGTATTTATACGCCGCCTCAATCATTTTCCTGCCTTCGGCGACATTGTGCGTAGCCGGTTTTTCAACATACACATCTTTTCCGGCTTGACAGGCATAAATGGTATGCAACGCATGCCAATGATTCGGCGAAGCAAGCGTTACCGCGTCAATATCCTTGCTATCGTACAGTTTACGGAAATCCTGCTGGATAGCGACCTTTTGTCTGTATTTTTCCTCAAATGATTTTGCACTTTTCTGCAAAACCCTCATATCAGGATCGCACAATGCGGCAACTACCACATTTTCCCCTTTTTCAGCCAACGACATGGTGGTTTGGACATGGCTTCCTCCTCTGCCGTTTAAGCCCAAAACGGCAACCCTGATACGGTCGTTGGCGCCAAAAACCTCTTTGGGGATGATCACCGGCTTTACTACACTCTGCTCTCCGGCAAACGCCACCGGCGCAACTACCGATGCTACTGTGCCTGATACGGCGGTAGCAATAAATTTTCTACGCGATTGATTGGTTTTCATACGGTTTAGTGATTTTAAAATGTTTTGTTCTCAACCGACAAAGTTAAAAAATATTTTCAAAAAATCAATAATTTGATGTTACATATTACCGGCGTATTTCAAATGGTCGCAGAGGTTTTCCTGCCGGCGGGTCTTCCAGACACGGCAGGAAAACTTCTGCGACCATTTAACATGCACCCATGTTACATTTTGCCCGCATGATTGTCTATATAGAAAATGGATATTCAGACGTTCAAAATACAGGTACTCCCTGTGCGGGAAAAAATATACCGGCTGTCGCAACGGATGCTTGGCTGCGACGCCGACGCCGAAGATACCGCCCAGGAGGTCATGCTCAAACTCTGGACGATGCGCAATCAGTTAGCCGCTTACCGGAGCGTGGAAGCGCTGGCTGTACAAATCGGCAGGAATATCTGTATCAACAAACTTCGCGCCCGTAAGATACTGTCGAACGATGCTCTCGACGCTATGCAGGAACCGTCGCCCACGCCCGACCTGCAACTCGAAACAGCCGATTCGATGGCAACGGTAGCCCGCATCATCGATCGCCTGCCCGAAATGCAGCGAATGGTCATCCGCCTGCGCGACTTCGAAGGATACCAGCCGGCGGAAATTGCCGAAATTATGGGTTGCGAAGAAGGCGCTGTGAGAATGAATCTCTCGCGGGCGCGGAAAAAAGTAAGGGAAGAATTTTTTAAAATCAATCATTTCATCAGGTCATGAACGAAATCATCGAAATCAGGGAATTGTTAGACAGGTATTACGAAGGCGAATCGTCCGACGCCGACGAACAGCGTCTGCGCGAGTATTTTACTGCGGACGGGGTTGCCGCAGAATTGCAGCCTTACCGATCCATATTCGCATATCTGAAACACGAAAAAGAAAAGTTTTCAGTGGTCAGTTTTCAGTTTTCAGCAGTTAAACCGGTCAAGTGGTGGTATGCAGCGGCGGCGGCAGTCGCCTGTTTGATTGCGGGTACATTCTTCGTCAGAGAATTTCAGCCGGCGCCCAAAAACTTATGCACCGGAACCTACGTGATGGTAAACGGCATTTGCTACGACGACATGGCGCTCGTGCGCAAATACGCCACCGAAACCATTGATTTGGTAACTCAACCTTTCGACAACGGATTCGCAACCGATGCGCTCGATTTTTTAGAATAAAAATAATCAATCATCCATAAATTTAAAATCATCATGAAAAAACAAATTTTTATCATTCCGTTTATTGCCTGCATCATGGCAATTTCAAATGTCAAAGCGCAAAATACGCCTATTGACGATTTTCTGAAAAAGTATCCTTCAAGGGAAGGTGTAACCAGTGTTGCAATGTCGCAACAAATGCTTCAGTCAATTTTTCCCCAGTTGCAGCAGATTTCTGCTCCACCGAATGATACGAAGAAAGTAAGTGCAAATATCTCCTATACATATTCATTGTCATCAAAAATGAATGTCCCTGAAGCCTATAACAGTGTGACCATATCAAAAGATATTCCAGCAAATTTGTCTGCCGATTTCAAGAAGATGCTTTTGACATCGAAATACGAACAGTTTATGGAAGTAAACAAGGAAAATAGCATTATTTTGGGCTATTATCTGAAGAAAGTGAACCATAATACCAACGAGATAGTGGTATTGCGACAACAGGAAAACCAGTTTTCAGCCATTTATATCAAAGGCGATATTAGCATCGATCAGGTGGACAGATACTTGCTCAGGATAAAGCAAGCATTAGATCGAATGGGAGCCACCAATCAGACCGACATGTTCCCGTCCGGTTATCAGTTTGCTTTCTCCATGCCCTCATTCGACAATATTAAGTTTCCAAACTTTAAAGAATATATTTTCAAATCATCAGATTCTATCTTCAATTTCAAAATGGATGAAGACCTCAAACTGAGGATGGAAGAATCAATGAAAGAACTGAAAGACAGATACAAAGATGAAGACCTTCAGCGCCAAATCAAAGATGTTTTTGAAAATTCGCGAAAACTAAAGGAAGAAATGCTACAACCGATGACAGAACTAAAAAAACAGGCAGAAGATGATCAGGATAAGAGTCTGTAAAGCAGAGTAATGAGCTGTTAAAGGTAACAGTATTTGGCTTAAAATTTCTTCAGTGCTATTCATGGGGGAAAAACAAATACTTTCCACACAAAAAATGGGCTGTTGTTATGAATAGCGTTGCAATCTGCCCCGTTAGGGATGGCATTTTTAGCGGTTCCACAGAAAAAAAAACAGTCCCGTTTTACTGGACATTATGGGTGCAATTCAAATTGTCGCAAAGAATATCCCGATAGGGATAAAAGTTCGGTAGAAATGCGACATTCCGAAGTATCCCCGCATTCCGTCAGGAATGCAACGT
>Ga0082212_10010200_pt1 | contig 12052 bp, 8 predicted proteins | sample TergutNt197P3_FD_71548 | JGI IMG/M metagenome (GOLD analysis project Ga0082212, IMG submission 71548) | Neocapritermes taracua P3 segment gut microbial communities from Petit-Saut dam, French Guiana - Nt197 P3 | ecosystem: Host-associated > Arthropoda: Insects > Digestive system > Gut ... | reverse complement strand
GAGCCGACGTCGGGACAGGCGATTATCAACGGCATCGACGTGATGGAGCAGCCCTTGGAAACGAAAAGGCACATCGCCTACGTTTCCGAAAACGTGATGCTGTACGGCAATTTCACCGCGCGGCAAAACCTCGACTTCTTTGCTCGTCTGGGAGGTAAAACCGGCCTGAAGAAAAAGGACTATTACGACGTCATGCATAAGGTGGGCCTGCAGGAGGAGGCATTCGAGAAGAAGCTGAAGACCTTTTCCAAGGGGATGCGCCAGAAGGTAGGGCTTGCCATAGCCATTATCAAGGATGCCGACAACATCCTGATGGACGAGCCGACATCGGGCCTCGACCCCAAGAGCGCCGCCGAACTGATGCAGGTACTGATGCAGATGCGCACTGCCGGCAAGTCTATCCTGATGTGCACGCACGACATCTTCCGTGCCAAATCCGTCGCCGACCGCGTCGGCATTATGAAAGAAGGCCGGTTAGTCATGCTCCGCACCCGCGAAGAATTTCTGCAGGACGACCTCGAACGCATCTACTTGGATTACATGCAGGAAGCGGCATTGTCAATTGAAAATTGATATAATTAATTCATTCTGTTACGCCTTACCTGATGACGATCATTCTCACGATTGCCGTTATCTTCGGCACGTGTTTCTACTATTTTGTCAGGTACGACATGCGGTGATCTTCACTCCTCAAATATCTCATTCAACTCGATTTCCAATCCTTCAAAGATGGATACCGGCGCTTTTTGACCGGCTTCATACACCGTTCCCATATCGTAATCACCTTCGGGCTGCAACAGGAAGACATTCGCTGTTTTCGTTTTAGGGTCTACAATCCAGTATTCCCGTACGCCGACTTTTTCATAAAGGTTGAATTTGTAATTCCAGTCGTTCTTTAGCGTTGAGGGCGACAAAACCTCCACAATCATATCAGGAGCGCCTACGCAACCTCTCTCGTCTAATTTGGCCAAATCGCAAACCACACAGATATCCGGCTGAACGACGTCGTATATCTGGTCATTGTCCGTAGCGCCTTGCAAGGGCAGGCGGACATCGAAGGGCGCAAAGTAGATGTGGCATATACATTTTTTCTGGTCAATAAATGTATCTATCCGGCTATATAATTTTGACAAAGTACGGGCATGCCTGCGCAGAGGCGCCGACATCAAATGAATAAATCCGTCAATCAGTTCCCGCCGCATATCATCCATCCAGGTCAGATAATCGGCATACGTGTAGCGTTTGGTTTTGTCCAAATTCAAATCCAATGCTCCATACATCCCAAACGGCTCGCTTGCGACGTATTGTCTTGGCGAGGTAAACGCGTAAGGTTTTCTATTTTCTTTTTCCATAGCTTCTTTCTTTTGCGTACAAAGTAAAACAATTTTTCTGAAATGGAAAAATGAAAGTAAAAAACGCAAGAAAATTATTTTTGCATTTTGCTCGATTAGTCCTATCTTTGCGGGACAGTATAAAAGAGAATTATATGAAAGTTGCAGTAGAATTGCCAAAAATAACCATTGTGCCTCAATCGGAAATGCACCCCTTATATTGATACATTTGGTAGTTTCCCGGATTTTATCTATTTTTGCAATTGATAATCTTTGAATTATGGATATAATTTTTTCAGAACATGCACGGGAGCAAATGATTAGACGCAGCATTAATCAAGATACTGTATTATCGGTTGTTACGCAACCCGACCAAAAGATTGCAGATATGGAAGACCCTGCAATTGTTATTTATCAGTCGCTGATTAAAGAAAATGTGCATTTGTTTCTATTGCGTATTTTTGTAAATAAGGATAAACAACCCAACGTAATAGTAACCCTTTATAAAACAACTAAAATAGCAAAATATTATGAAAGTAAAGTATGATAAAGAGCAGGACATTCTGTATATTTCATTTAGCGACGATGTCGTTTTTGAAAGTGACGAAGAAAAAAAAGGCATCATTCTCGACTATTCTGCCAAAGGCCATATTGTTGGCATTGAAGTATTAAATGCCTCCAAGCAAGCAGGTAATCCTGCAATAGTTGAATATGAATTTGCCTGAAAACCCAAGTCTGAAAGAGTATCATGTTCTGGCTAATCGCAAAAAAAGAATTTCTCGGTAACATCGTCACCTCCGGGTTTGTTGTGGGGACGGTGTTATGCTTGGTGTTGATGCCCTATACGGTGTACACCGGCATTCAGGCGTATGAAAACCGCCTGACACAGTACGAGACAGATAGGAAGTCGGCTGAAGATGTCTATCAGAAGTCGCAAGTTTATGCGCAGGTCAATCCGCTGATTGTAAAGCCTGTGTCGCCGCTGAGCATATTCAGCAAAGGCATTCTGGAGCAAACCGGCTCGTCGGTGAAGCTCGACCGCAAGGAAAAACCTGTGTTTTCGCAGAAAATCGTACTGCTGAACGAGAACCCGTTCATGGGCAATTTCATGTCGCTCGACTTTACGACGGCGCTCACCATCCTGTTGTCGCTGCTTGGGATACTGTTTTCGTACGACATGCTGTCGCGCGAGAAGGAACAGGGTACGCTGAAACTGTCGCTCAGCAACCCTGTCAGCCGTTCCGTATTTTTTCTGGGTAAGATCACGGGTATTTTTCTTACCTTGCTGCCCATCCTTGCCGTCTGTTTCCTGATTATCTTCCTCGTCATCCAGCTATCGCCGTCCGTCCTTTTTTCGGCAGGCGACTATGGACGTATCTCCATGCTGATCGTGATGAGCCTCGTGTATTTTGCTTTCTTCGTGTTTCTGGGCGGATTCATTTCAAGCCGCACGAAAAGTTCCACGCTGAGCATCATCATCAACCTGTTTATCTGGTGCTTTCTACTGTTCCTGCTGCCCGGCGCGGCAGGTTATCTCGGCAGGAACATCACCAAAGCCGACGATTACAAACAGTTGACTTTCAATACCCGGCAGATAGACGGCGAATTTTGGAGCAAACAAAGTGGAGAAATCAGGAAAACAGTCGCTGATGAAGGTTTTACGCATGAAGGGTATAACTATTGCGCCGGCGGAGACTGGGATGGAGGATACCTGATCCTGTTCACGCCGCGCGCTTCGATGGAATTTGAGCGTCGACAGAAGGAATTAGCCAATCCTATCCTGATTGCCAACAGCGACAGGAAGTGGGCGCTTCAGCAGGACTACCTGCAACAACTGTACCGGCAGGAAAAAACGGTACGCTACCTGTCGTACCTGTCGCCTGCCGAGATATTCAAACAACTGTCCGCCGTGTTTTGCCGTACCGGCATGGAAAGCGAGGTGAGTTTCATGAATCAGGTGCGTATGTTTCAGGAAATTTATTACGGATATTTCGTACAGAACAGGATTTATTCGTCCTACGCCTATTTCACCATGCATAAGGAATCGGAAATATTTGATACATGGGAAGAAAACAACGCGCAGGCCAATACATGGAAAGAAACCGCCAAACCCGAATCGACTTTCGATTTCAGTTCGTTCGGCTATGCGGACACTTCCGAATTTCCGCGCTTTGCATACATACAGCCCTCGCTGGGTAACGACCTGCAAAGTCAGTTGTTTCTCATGGCCGGCGTCGTACTGGCGTGCTTGTTGCTGTTCTGGTTCTCGTTTGTTTCATTCACCAAATACGACGTAAGATGAAAAATATTATCCTGCATGAAATTCAACAGTTCCTTTTCGGAATGCGTTTCCCGATAGCGTTAGTCATTGCTGTCGTGATGTTTGCCGCTTCGGCGTTCAACTATATCGGCGAATACGGGGAAGCGAGTAAAAAATACTACGAACTGCTATCCAATCAGGAAACGCAGTTGCGCGATCAGGCAAAAAACGCTTCCAATGTAGCGATCAGAGGGCGTTCATACCAGTTGCCGCCGCGGAGCAGCGGTTTTATCTCGGACTGCGGCGAGATGGTCATGCCCAATTCGCTTACTTATAATGCATATTACCAAATAGGATTTGAGGTCGACTATCGCAAAAGCAACCCCTACGTCATGCCGACTAACCGTATCAACTGGGGCTTTGTGATGCTGGTGCTGTTCAGCTTCTTAGCCATTATCTTTTCGTTCGACGCCATATCGGGCGAAAAAGAGCAGCGCACTTTGGCGCTGTGCCTGTCCAATCCCGTCAAACGCGGTCATATCCTGGCAGGCAAATTCATTGCCGTCAATGCAATACTGATTACGATTGCCCTCGTGGGGATGTTGCTGGCATTGGTCATCCTGACGCTCTCGCCGGCTGTACATATCACAAACGGGACATTTCTTGAAATCGGACTGTTCCTGCTGTTTGTCGTATTTTTCACCGGAAGCATGACCGCCGTCGGGATGTTTACCTCGGTGATGAGCCGCAATTCCAACATCAGTCTGCTTCTTTCGGTCTCGCTGTGGCTGATGTTCCTGATTGCCATACCCAATTTTGCCCAGACCATCGGACTAAAACTGTACACGGTGGAAAACAACAATGTACTGTGGTCGAAAATTTGGGAAAAGCGCAAAGAAATAGAAGCCGGTTTCCCCGACGGAAAATGGTCGTCAAGCAGTAATGATCCCTTCATGCCGAAACACGAAATAAGGGCAAACATGATGATGGCATTCGCCAAAAACGAAGCCGATTTTCTGGCAGAACACCGCGCCGAACTGTTCCGTCAGACGGAGAAAACGCGGCAGTGGACATGGGTTTCGCCGTTAGCCGTCTTCGAATACGGTACGGAGGCCTTGCTCGACGGCGGCTATCTGCGCCTGCGCAAAAATTTCGCCGACCTGCAAAACTTCAAGATTCAATACGGACAATGGTTCAGGGAGCTGGATGCGAAAGACGACAAAAGCCCCCACTGGTACAATCCCAGCGAGGATTACTCGACAACCAAACAGCCGGTGTCGTACGACGAAATACCGCAGTACATAGAACGCTCCACCACCATCGGCGAACGCATTTCCGAAACAATGAAGTACTTAGCCGTCATGCTGGCCTATATGGGCGTGATGTTTCTGGCTGCAGTTGTACGGTTTTCAAGGTATGATGCGAGGTGATTTTTTTTGGAGTAATAATATTGTTTATTAAAAAAATCAAGTAACTTTGACAAAAATTTTAACGCTTTATATACCAAAATGGATAATATTATTATTGAAAAACAGCGAATCGGGAAATCAAAAAAGCCGGATAACCCGACTCCGAAAAATCGGATCAAATATGCGGTAACCGTTGCATTATTCATTATTTGCGCCCATGCTATGACGCGCTACAATATAAACCGGCAATTGGATATGCACAACACGGGAGCGGTTTATAAGACTTATAAGGCTCATTATGCTTCATTTGTTCCCTTGAAAGAACTTGGATCGCTTCTGGAGGCTAAAACAAATACCCCGGTGTTTGATCAGTCGCTAATCGAAGCCGACTGGCTGAAGCAAGCCGAATCGTGGCGCGAAATTGAGACAGGTAAAGTCAACAGAGGTGAAGTCGACAATACGCTGTTTCCTGTCGATCAGGAACGGGAACGTTTACTTAAATTAGCGGGTTATCTGAAAGAGCAGGGCGTTTCTGACGCAAAGCTTACAACTTTAGAAAAGGAAATTGCCCGGACTGTCGAAGCAAATGGCGAAAAGGAATATTTGCGTCTGCGCCGTCTCGGTCGCCAGCTTGTTTTTATGAATCCGCTGCTGGATTTCGACCGTTTGCTTTTTGTGAAACGCAATACTCAGCAGTCTTACCCCGATATATGCCTGAACCACATGCCATGGGTTTCCCGACCGGGCGGCGACATCTGCATACTGGAGAATCCCTTCTCGGCAGACGGCAAGGGGCAAAAGGTGACGACGCTTATCAACAATCAACTTGGGCCGGGACATGTTCGGGGGATTGATCTCTTCTGGGATGGCAAAAAAATAGTTTTCGGTTATGCGAAACAGCCGAACTGGGACTTCGACCAATGGCCGCAGCCTGATTATAGGGAGCGGTTGAAGGGACACGAACTTCGCCTGACGCAGGAGCCGATTCACATTTATGAGGTCAACATCGATGGCTCGCGTTTGCATCAGGTGACCGATCACGATTTATGGAGCGACCTTGATCCGGCATACATGCCAAATGGAGACATCGTCTTTGTTTCGGAACGTTGCGGTTTTTCACTCCAGTGCAACAACGGACCGTTTCATGACGAGACCTCGTGTAACCTGTATTCCGTCCGGTCCGATGGCACAGGTATGCGCTGGCTCAGTTACAACAAGGATGGCGACTACCAGCCGCATATTTTCAACGACGGTACGGTCGGTTACTGCCGATGGGAATACCAGGAGCGCGACTGGGCAACCATTCAGTCGGTCTGGTACATGCGTCCCGACGGCACCGGAGCGGATGCTTTGTTCAAACAGCACCTGGAAAACCCGTGGGCTTTTGAAAACACGCGGGAAATACCGGCGACATCCGGCGGCGACCGGAAGTTCGTCTCCATTGCCGCCGCACATCATACGCTTGCCTGCGGTCCGGTCTGTATCCTTTCTCCCAGTCGTGGACTCAACGACGCCGCTGCCATTGAAATTGTAACGCCCGGCGTATACCCTCCCGAAGGAGGTATGTCGGGCGATCCGGTCATGGAAGGCGGCTGTATCGATGATGGCGGATATTATATGTATCCCTGGCCCCTTTCAGACAAGTTTTTCCTTGCGGCTTACACCTACTCCAAAGTGCCGCCTCCCGGCGGTCCCTCCAATGCAAGAGGATCCGATGAAAAGGGGTACGGACTTTATCTGATTGACGTTTTCGGAAACAAGGAACTGATTTACAAGGACACAGAAATATCATCCTCTTTCCCCATGCCGCTTCAGGCAAGACAGCGGCCACCGGTTATTCCCAGCACATGCGACCCGGAAATGGGGAATCAGGCGCTCTGCGTCATTAGCGATGTTGCGTATGGCGTGGAAGGGATTGATCCCGGCGAAATAAAGTACATCCGTGTCGCACGCCGCATCGGTTGGCCTTACACGAAAGAAACGGGAGGGCAGCGCTATGAGGTGGATGGCAGCAGCTGGGGACTCAACTGGGCGCCTGCGCTGGTGTTCGGCGAAACGCCGGTCGATGAAAAGGGCGCCGCCTCGTTTTATGTTCCTTCAAATGTTTCGGTCTATTTCCAGTTGCTTGATGCCAATAAGCAGGAAATCAAGCGGATGCGTTCGTTTATCAGTTTCCAGCCCGGCGAATCGCGCAGTTGCGTTGGATGCCATGAAACACGGGCGGAAGCGCCAGTTAACGCTCCCAAAATGTTTGCCGCAAAGAACCCGTTAATACCGGCGCCACCGCCATGGGGTATCGAACGGTGCATCAGCTACCTCGCAGATATTCAGCCCGTTCTCGACCGCAACTGTGTTTCGTGCCATTCCGGCCTGAAACCGGCGGCAGGGTTCGATTTCTCCGGCGGTTTGATGCCGCCCGCACCGATGAAGGGCTTGCACAGGAGTTTCAATTTCGACGGCTTGAACCGTTCCTACCGGACGATCATCGAAAATCATCTTGTAACCTATTCAAACAAGCGTGACCAGGCTTCCGCCATTGCACAGACACGGGAATACGGTTCGACGCGAAGCAAACTGATTGAAGCGATTTTGAGCGGACCCTGCGCTGACCATATCAACATCAAGCCGGGCGACGACGACTGGTACCGGCTTGTCACATGGATAGACGCGAACGCCCAATATCATGACCGTTTCGTCAATTCCCGCCCGGAAGACCCGCCATACGATATGCCGGCAGACAGGGAACTGCAAAAGACAGTGCTGGATGTACACCAAAAGCGCTGCATCGAATGTCATGCCCCTGCTGATATATCACGCCTTGACTGGATCGACCTGAACGCGCCCGAAAAGAGCCGCTTCCTCAACACTCCGCTTGCCAATGCCGCAATCAAATCAAAACATAAAGCAGTCTACAAAGATTCGAGTGATCCCGACTATGCCGCGTTGCGCAAAGTAGTGGAAGGCGCCGTTGAAAAGGCCTGGCAATATCCCCGCCGTGATCTGGAGACACTATTGGAGCAGAAAGCAGAACTATAGTTTTTTGATGTAAATGAGAACATATTTTAGTTTATTTTTTACGTTTCTGCTGCTCGCTTCATGCGGAGCACGAACACAACAGAAAGAAAGGGTCGTCTTTTACAGCGAATACGGAGCTGCGGGTGATGGCGTGACTGACGATTTTGACGCTATCATCAAGGCACACGAAGCAGCTAATGAAGCCGGGTTGAAAGTGCGTGCCGATGCGGGCGCAACCTACTATATCGGTGCAGCCGAAAAGACGGCGCAAATACAGACGGATACTGACTGGGGCGATGCCAGGTTTATCATCGACGACTCGAAACTGGCAGTCGAAAATCGTAACAGTCATGTATTCAATATATCGTCGAAACTATCTTCAAAGGTGATTACGACCATCAAAACGCTCCAAAAAAATCAGGAGAAACTCGACTTGTCGCTGCCCTACGATTCGTTCGTGGAAGTAACCGACCATACGACCACACGTTATATACGATGGGGACCCGACCAAAACAACGGCGCACCGCAGACCGACGTGTTCGTCGTCGATAAAAACGGCTGCGTGGATATGAAAGCGCCAATTATCTGGGACTTTGACAATATCAGCGCGATGACCGTATATCCTATCGATACCGAAACATTGACGGTCAGCGGAGGACATTTCACCACCATTGCCAATCAGGCCGAACCGCCTTACAGATATTATTCCCGCGGAATACAGGTGAACCGTTCGAACGTGGTAGTCGACGGACTGGTTCATGCCGTCACGGGAGAACTTGACCACAGCGCGCCCTATAGCGGCATAGTCGTCGTGTCGAAATGCGCCAATGTAACGGTGCGGAATTGCGTCTTTTCAGGACGCAAGTATTATTCGATTGGAACATACGATATTAGCGTTTCGAAAGGTATTAACGTGACCTTCAGGGATTGCAGACAGTTAAACGATATACACGACTCGAAACTGTGGGGAGTCATCGGAACGAACTATTCAAAAAACCTGATGTACGATCATGTGGAGTTCTCGCGCTTCGACGCGCACATGGGCGTGGCAAACGCGACAGTTAAAAATTCGGTTATCGGATATGTGAGTATGAACATCATCGGGAGCGGGATGTTCCTTGTCGAAAACACCAAAGTATGCGGCAGGAGCTTCATTAATTTGCGCAGTGACTATGGCAGCACATGGGACGGAGAGGTCGTTATCCGCAACTGCGAATTTTTTCCGCGCAACGGCGCGCAGTCGGACGTTATCCTGATTAACGGACAAAATTTGGGACAGCACGACTTCGGTTATACGTGCCATATGCCTTCAAAAATAACGATTGACGGACTTTTCATCAACGACAGCAACCCTCCGGACGACTATTTGGGACCGAAGATCTTTGCCAATTTCAACAGCGACTACACAAGCGATGCCTATCATGAGAAATATCCGTATGTGATTACCAAAGAAATAGTAATAAGGAACCTGACCGTCAAAAGCGGCAAACCCTATGTCATCAGCAACAATCCGTACATGTTCCGGCATGTCAGGATCACGGAAGTTGATTGAAATGGATACAGCAAAAAAATTTTACAAACAATTAATATAGAATAAACATGGGACAGATTTTTAATGCTTGCGCATATGATATAGATACACGAACATGCTGTGTCTATGATGCTGATAAATTTCATGCAAATTGCTACTCCATTTGCGGGACGGTTTTTTCTATGCACTACCTTTTACGCCAAAAACCATACCGAATCATGTGGGGAGGCGGTTATGTAACGCTTTGGGATAATCTGAAAAAATTTTCAAGAACTGAGGATTTACTCGGATTATCTACATACATCGATTACGATCCGGAAAATGAAAATCATACGGAAGAGGATAAAGAGAAAATGAAATTCATTTTAGATAATCATAAACTGTGGAAGTCGATCAATGTGTGGGAAGAAGCGTCAAAATATTTTGACTGGGACAAAACAAAGTCAACTAAATACAGTGGATATTTGTTGAATCACACGCAAAAACTGGCAATAGATCTCTCTGATTATCATAAACAATCGAAATATTCAACACCGGATGGTCTGATAATGGCAATAGATGCCGTTCCGGTTCTTACGGAAACTGGCGAAGGCACTCCGATGGCATTTTTTGATGGCATTACGATCGAAACCACCGAAGAACTTGTCGGCACATGGTGTGGAGATTTGTTGCAAATTGTTGAAGACTTGCCGAAAGATTACCGGCTTATCAATTGCTGTTTTGCTGAAATATGGAGTAAGGCAAAGGATTATTATCGCAAGTTTGGCGTTAATGATGATGGATATGTATTGAAAGATAGCCATGGCACACTATTTGAAGCAAGCGGCCTGGACTTTTACTTCAAACGTGTTCCGCTGGAAAGTATTAAAGCGGAGGTAAGCGATGACAAGATAAGATTTTCAGTTAAACCGAAAAAAAAATCGTAATAGACAATTTTGAAACGAAGAAATTTTATCAATAAGCGTTTGCAACCGGTCGCATGAGGAAGGTGAATTCATAATCGCCGTAGGGAAGCATGTATTGCGGCAGCGGGAGCGCGCCCCAACTGTTGATGCAGCCTAATCCCATTTGTTTCAGATCGATGCAGAAAGTGGTGAAGTCCGATTTTTCTACTTCGGGTGCATGTCGCTGATGTTTGATGTCGCCGTCGTCTAACGATTCAATGGAATAATTCAATGCGGAAGCGGAGAAAGGCGCCGTGGCGACAAATTCAAGTCCGTCGCCGTTTTGCGCTGTCAGTCGCCACCAGCGGATATCCGTTTTTGTACCTGTTTCCTGTGGACGGATATAGGGATAGAACTGTTCGTCGACGGTTTGGCTGAATCTGCCTATAAACGTCGAATTGTTGCGGTCGACATAGTTTTCGATCGGTCCGCGTCCGTAATATTGTATTCTGTCATAGTCTTGAGGCAACCGCATCTGCATACCGAAACGGAACATATTGGCTACGGCAGCATCTTTCCCGGCCGTTAACTTTTGTGTTACCCGTATATCGCCATTGGGATTGATCAGATAGGTCAGCGACAACGTGGCCGATACTTCGGGCATCCGGTATTGTGCAACCACTTCGACGATACCGTTACCGGTCTTGTTTTCCAGCGACGTAAGTTGCATGGATGGCTGTTTCCATACATTGTATTTTATTTGGAGGCTGGCGCCAAAGTCGTTGTCGGTCGGTGCGCGCCAGAAGTTAGGCGTCAGTGCGCTTCCCTCTTGGATGATTTTTTTTCCTTCGACGTCGTACCTGCTCAGGAAACCGGTCGTTTTACTAAACTCAATCCTCAGTTCCTGTCCGTCGACAATCAGGTATTGAAGGTCGTCATTATTGACGGTTAACTGTTTCGGATGGCAGTTTTTACAGGTCAATTCATTGGCCATATCAAGTTTTGGCGCTGAATAGGGTTGTATTTCCAACTGGTTGCGCGCTACTGTAAATCCTGCAGGCAGCAATGTTTCCGCTTTTTTCAGTTTGAATTCCATGTTCAACAGGATTTCTTTTTCCTTGGGAATATCCGTCAAGTCATAATTCAACTTGATCTTGCCGGTTTGCTGCGGCGCCATGTTCAGATTATCGACTATTCCGGTCTGTATAGCTTCACCGTCTGCCAGTATCGTCCATTGGACGTAATATGAGGAAAGGTCGCGGAAAAAGTTTTCATTGAAAATGTTTATCTCACCTGCCGCAAGATTGGCCGAAGTCGCCCAGATGGACTGATAGAAATAGCCTACTTCGTGTGCATGGGGGTTGGGAATGCGGTCAGGGCTTATCAGGGCGTTATCACAGAAGTTTTGGTCGGAAGCGTCATAGCGGTTGAAGTCGCCTCCATAACCATAAATGGTAATGCCGTCTTTGTTCTTCCAGTGGAGCGACTGGTCGACGAAGTCCCAGATAAAACCGCCCTGCGCTTTCGGGTATTTGCGAATCAATTCCCAATATTCCTTGAAACCGCCCTCGGAATTACCCATCGCATGGGCGTATTCACATTGTATCAACGGTTTTGTCGCA